>WNFZ01007531.1_pt1 | contig 17427 bp, 19 predicted proteins | sample 5400081 | NCBI WGS metagenome assembly WNFZ01 (sample SAMN13153365, study PRJNA577476) | soil metagenome | isolation source: 80 cm soil or saprolite under grassland replicate 1 | place: USA:California | collected 2016-06-15 | reverse complement strand
GGAGTACCTGCAGGCACACAACGACGACCCGAAACCGTTCGTCTGGACCGCCACCGCCGAGTCGATCCTGGAGAAGGTCCGGCGGGGAAGAGTCACCCTCGAACAAGTGAAAACCCAAAACTGAGACACTGCACTAGCGATGGAAACCTGCTGTCCCCGGGCCAACCCGCTCCGGACTTCGCCCTGCCCACCACCCCGGACCAGGGTCTGTCCCTGTCGGACCTGCGGGGCGGACGCGATCCCGTTGGGCATCTCCGTTGACGGCGTGTGGTGTCACCGCGCGTTCGCCGAGCACCGCGGCATCCGCTTCCCCCTGCTGGCGGACTTCCAGCCCAAGGGCAGCGTCGGTGAGCGGTACGGCGCGTACGACGACCGCAGCGGCGTCGAGGAGCGGGCGTTGTATGTCATCGACCCCGATGGGGTCCTGTTCTGGAGCTACCTTTCCCCGCGGGGCATCAACCCGGGTGCGGACGGGATTCTCAACGCGCTGGAGGCCATGTCGGCCCAGCGCCAGGGCGCCCAGATGCAGCCGGTTCCCACCGCGCAGGGCCGGTCAACGCCGGACATGAACCAGGAGGCCGCGATGCGGCGACAGGCCAACCGACCGGACAGCGACCGGTGAGATCATGACGACCCCGTTGCAGAGCGCCGGAGGGCGGCTCGCGGTACCAGTGAACGACCAGGACCACATGCTCGGCCCGCGGGACGCTCCGGTCCAGCTGGTGGAGTACGGCGACTACCAATGCCCGTACTGCGGGATGGCCCATCCGGTCGTGCATGAGTTGCTGCGCCGGCGGGGCGGTAGCCTGCTGTTCGTGTTCCGCCACTTCCCGTTGACGAACGTCCATCCGTACGCGGAACTGGCCGCCGAGGCCGCCGAGGCGGCCGGGGCGCAGGGCCGCTTCTGGCAGGTGCACGACTGGCTGTTCGACCACCAGTCCGAGCTTGACCCGGAGTCGCTGATGACCGGTCTCGAACGGCTGGGCCTCGACAGCGAGGCGATCGCCGAGGAGATCCGCACCCACCGGCACCTCCACAAGGTTCGCTCCGACTTCATCGGTGGTGTCCACAGCGGCGTCAACGGCACACCCACGTTCTTCATCAACGGCGAACGTCACCAGGGTGGCTACACGTTCGCGGAGCTGGCGTTCGCGATCGACCAGGCCGAGAAGGACGCGTCCTGACGGACCTCAGCCGGTGGGCGGAGACGCACGCCGGAATCGTCGGAGCGCCAGGGCTGCCGCGGCCCCCGGCCGGGACCGAGTACCAACGGCAACGTGATGAACGTGATCACCGCGCTGACGAACAGGGCCGCCTGCAGCACGGTGCGCACCCGCCCGGCGAACCGGCCCAGCAGCACACCCACGCCGATCGCCAATGGCATCAGCACGGCGTCGTGACCGACCAGGACCGCGGCGAGGAACGCGAGGTGGCCGGGCGGGTTGACGTCCGGGTCGGCCAGCGCGCCGAGCACGGCGTACCCCATGAGCAGGCAGCCGGCGCCACCGAGGAGCCAGCGCCGCTTCATGGAGCACCGCCGACGGTGAGGCGGCCGACCCACTTGGTCTGCAGCACGCCGGGGCGGTTCGGCGCGATGAGGCGGCACGGGTACCCGTGGTCGAGGTGTAACGGCTCGCCGTGTAGGCGCAGCGCCAGCAGCGTAAGCGGATCCTGGGCATGCGACGGATCCAGGACCGACGTCCGATAACGACCCTTGGGCTCAAGCGACTCCACCACTACCGGGTCTCCGGGACCGCCGTCCACCGCGGCGACCAGGTCCCGCATCCGTACGCCCGACCAGACGGCGTCGGCGCTCCACCCCTCGACACAGGTGATCGGCAAGGAGACCGTGTGCTGCGGCAGGGCCGCCAGGTCGGCCAGCGACAGCAACACTGTCCGATGTGGACCCTCGACGACGAGCCGGTACGCCGGGTCGACCCGGCCGACGCCGGCCGCCACGGCGCTCTTGTTGACCGGGAGCCCCTGCGGTCCCACCCTCGGGTCCCTCGGGGCGAGCAGCGACAGCCGCCGCAGTGCGGGCAGCGTCTGGCCGACTGTCGCGAGCGTCACCATGGCCGCGGTGGCGGCGACCGCGCCCAGTAGCCCGCGCCTGCTCAGTCCAGTAGTGCGCCGCGGTGAAGAAGAACGGCATCGGGGCATACCAGAGGGAGATGTTGAAGACCCCGGTCACGAGCTGGAACAGCGTGGCGGATACCAGGACCGCGATGCTCAGCCGTTCCAGCGCGTGCGCCAGGTCGCGGGCCGGCGGCCAGGTGAACAGGCGCGGGTACACCGACCAGAGCTTCGCCGCCAGCAGCGGTACCGCCGCGAGCCCGGTGGCGACGTGCAGGCCCTGCGTCATCCGGTACACGCTGACCGGCCGGGACGGCCACGAGAACCACCACGGCGGGTGCTGGATCGCGTGGCTCAGGTACCCCGTGACGAAGCAGATCCCGACCGCGACGCCCAGCGCGACGCCGAGGTGGCTGGTGAGCCGGGTCGAGCGAAGCCGCGAGGAGAAGGCACCGGCGCGCCACGGCCCGCGCCGCAAGGCTTCCGGTGGGGCCGGCAGCGGGCGCCTGAGCAACGCGCTCACGCGGCGCCAAGGGTGGCGAACCATCGTTTCGCCTCCGTCCACCGCTCGAGCACCCGCAGCGCAGCCGTTGCGGCGAGCGCCGCCAAAGCGTCCGCCCCGACGAAGGCCCATGGGAACGTGGTGCTCACCAGCACGCCATCGGCCAGCGCGAGCTCGCCGCGCCAGCTCGCCACGCCCGGCGGCTCCACCTCGACCAGGAGCGCGCCGGCGGTACCGACGAGCTGCCGGCACCGCCGCAGCAGCCGCGCCGGGTCGCCGCCGATGCCGATGTTGCAATCGACCAGCAGGGCGTGCCGCCACCGCCCCTCGCCGGGGCGCAGGTCGCCGCACCAGATCGCCGGGTCGACCCGGCGCACTGTGGTGCCGCCGGGACCGACCAGGTGGAGCCGAGCGCCGCCGCCGGCCGCCGCCCGGCGCAGCGCGGTGGCGTAGATGGCCAGCGGCTCTCTCATCGCGCCGCTCCGGGCAGGTGGTCGCGTACCGCGGCGGCGAACCTCCCATGTGGACGGTCGGCCGCCACCGCGTAGGCGTCCTCGGCGGTGTCCACGTCGCGCAGCGCCGGCAGCGTGACCACGCGCAGCCCGTGTCGCCGCAGCGCGTCGGCCGTGGCTCGGCCGGTGTACGGCGTCGACATCGGTACCCCACACAGCACCCGCGCGTCGGCCGGCCGCCGCAGCCCGAGGCACCACCACCCACCGTCGTCGGCCGGCCCCAGCACCGCGTCGGCGCTGTCGAGCGCCTCGCTCGCCGCGTCCAGCAGGGCGGTGGTCAGCTGCGGGGTGTCCATGCCGACCAGCACGCTCGCGGTGCGCGCCCGCGCGGTGTCGTGAAAGCCGTTGGCCAGCCGCTCGTCCAGACCGCGGCCGCGTTGCGCCACGACGCACCATCCGGCCGGCATCCGGTACTGTCCACTGAGGACGGCGGTACGGCCGATGGCCGGCGCGGCGCTGAGCACGTCGATGGTGTCGCGCAGCGCGGCATCGGCGATGGCGGCCGCCTGGGGTGGCGTGCAGGGCGGGCAGAGCCGCGTCTTGACCCGCCCGGGCACCGGCGCCTTCGCGATGAGCAGGAGCTGGATGTTCACCGGGCGAGCACCTTCGCCATGTCGCGCACGGTCCGGGCCGTGCCGCGGACGGTACCGGTGACCTTGGATCGGCCGCCCGCGCGTGGCGCGTAGTCGATGTCGACCTCGGCGACCCGCCAGCCGGCGCGGGCCGCCTTGACCACCATCTCCAGCGGGTACCCGAAACGGCGGTCCCGCAGGTCGAGTGCCAGGAGAGCGGTCCGGCGCGCGGCACGCATCGGCCCGATGTCGTGTACCGGCACGCCCAGCGCGCGACGCAGCCGCCTGGCGAGCACGGCGTTCGCGGCTCTGGCGTGCACCGGCCAGGCGCGCCAGCGGGTCGGCCGGCGCCGGCCGAGCACGAGATCCGCGGTGCCGGCCGCGACCGGCACGACCACGCGGGGCAGCTGCGCCGGGTCGAACGAACCGTCGGCGTCGAGGAAGCAGACGATTTCCGCGGTCGCGGCGAGCAGACCGGCATGGGCGGCCGCCCCGAAGCCCCGCTGGGGCACCGGTACCACCACGGCCCCGTGGTCCGCGGCGATCCGGGCCGAACCATCGGTCGAGCCGTTGTCCGCGACGATCGCCCGGTACCCCGACGGCAGGCGACGCAGCACCCACGGCAGCGTTTCGGCTTCGTTCAGACACGGCAGCACGACATCGATCACGATCGGGACGCTACCCAGCCTGGAGCCGGGTGCTTCTTACGAAACGCGAACGTGCCGCGCGCGCTACCGGGGCGCCGCCTTACGGTCGGACGCATGACGGCGGCCTCGCGGTGGACGGTCGGCGCGGGCGCCGCGCTGTTCGGTGGCTGCGTGATCGCGGGCTGGTGGCTCAGCCACCACGGGTACCGGTTGCACCTGGGCAGCGCGTACCCGCTCAACGGGCACTACACGCTGCACCTGGCGGTCTGGCTGGTGCCGGCGTTGGTCCTCGCGGCGGCGCTGGTGCATTCGGCCGGCCGGCTGGCGGACACGTTGCCGTGGCGGCGGTTGCTCGTCGCGGCGTACCTCGGCGCGGTCGCCTGGGCGGTGGCGCTGGCCCTGGTCGGCGGGCCAGGGTCCATCGCCGCTCCGCTGACCAGCCCGCACGAGTACCTGTTCGAGGTGGCCCGCATCGACGCGATGGGCGTGCGGACCTACCTGCGCACGTTCACCTGGTACATCGTGTCGACCGGTCACGGTCCAGTGTGGACGACCCACGTGGCCGGCCACCCACCGCTGGCCACGCTGGTGTTCGTGCTGCTGGCCCGGGCCGGGCTCGCCGGGCCGGGCTGGGCGGCGGCGCTGTGCATCGGCGCCGGGGCGAGTGCCGCGCCGTCGGTGCTCGCGACCGTCCGCCTCGCCGGCGGGGAGCCGCTGGCCCGCCGGGCCGCACCGTTCGTCGCGGCGGCTCCGGCGGCGCTCTGGATCGCGACGAGCGCCGACGCGCTGTACACCGGCGTTTCGGCCGCTGGGCTGTGCGCCCTGGCCTACGCGGGCGCCGCCCGGCGCGCCGCCGCGACGGCGGCGCTTGGCGCGGCAGGCGGGCTCGCCCTCGGCGCCTGCTTGTTCCTGTCCTACGGCCTGACCCTGCTCGCGACGCTGGCGCTGGCCGTCGTCGCGGTGACGGCCAGCAGGCTGGTCGACGCCGCCCGCGTCGTAGCCGCGGCAGCGCTCGGCGTGGCCGCGGTCGTGGCGGCGTTCGCGCTCGCCGGCTTCTGGTGGCTCGACGGCCTGCACCTGACGGTCCGGCGGGTGGTGGAGGGCGGCGGTTGGCTCGACCGGCCGGCCGCGTACTTCGTGTTCGCCAACGTGGCGGCGCTCTCCGCCGCGGTCGGCCCCGCGGTGCTCGCGGCCCTGCCCGTGGCGGTTCGGGAGCGGCGGTGGTGGCTCGCGATCCCGGCCGCTGCCGCGCTGTCCGTCGTCGTGGCCATCGCGACCGGCTTGTCCAAGGGCGAGGTGGAACGCATCTACCTGCCGTTCGCGGTGTGGCTGCTGCCGTTGGCTGGGCTCGTCGGAAACCGGTGGTGGCTCGGTGCCCAGGTCGGCTGGGCGCTGCTGGTGGCCGCCACGACCCGGCTCGACTGGTAGGAGGACACCGTGCGGGTACTGCTCACCGGCGCCGCCGGCTTCATCGGCTCGCATGCCGCCGAGGCCCTGACCGACGCCGGCCACGAGGTCGTGCTCTTCGACGCGTTGCACCCGGCGGCCCACGCCGGCGCGGTACCGTCCTATCTGGACGGACACCCGCTGGTGGTGGGCGACGTACGCGACGCCGGAGCGGTGGCGTCGGCGCTGCGTGGCGTGGACGCCGTGGTCCACCAGGCGGCCATGGTGGGGCTTGGCGTCGACGTGACCGACGCCGCCGAGTACGCCGGCTGCAACGACCTGGGTACCGCGGTGCTGCTGGCCCAGATGGCCCGGACCGGAGTACGCCGGCTGGTGCTCGCCAGCTCGATGGTGGTCTACGGCGAGGGCGCCTACCGCTGTGCCACGCACAGATCGGTGCTGCCGGAGCCACGCCCGCTCGCCCGGCTGGCGGAAGGCCGCTTCGAGCCCACCTGCCCGCGCTGCGGCGCCGAGCTGGCCCCGCACACGGTCGACGAGGACGCACCGCTCAAGCCGCGCAGCATCTACGCCGCCACCAAGCTCGCCCAGGAGCACCTGAGCGACGCCTGGGCGCGGGCCACGGGAGCCCACGCAATTGCGCTGCGGTACCACAACGTGTACGGGCCACGGATGCCGCGCGACACGCCGTACAGCGGGGTGGCGGCGATCTTCCGCTCGGCCCTGGAGCGGGGCGAGCCGCCCCGGGTCTTCGAGGACGGCCGGCAACGGCGGGACTTCGTGCACGTGCGGGACGTGGCGGCGGCCAACCTCGCGGCGCTGGCCGCGACCGGCTCCGGCAACGGCGACACCAACGGCGACACCGAGCCGGGGCTGCGGGCGTACAACATCGCCTCGGGCATGCCGCGCACGGTGGGGGAGATGGCGACGGCGCTGTCGGCGGCCTTCGGCGGCCCGGACCCGGTCGTGACCGGGCAGTTCCGGGCCGGCGACGTGCGACACGTGGTCGCCTCGCCGCGGCGGGCCCGGTGCGAGCTGGGCTTCGCCGCGCGGATCGGCTTCGCCGACGGCATCGCCGAGCTCGCCAAGGCGCCGCTGCGCGGCTGACCCGCGCATGGTTGGCTATGGGCATGAGGGTGGCGTTGCTCGGATCGATCGCCTGGCGCACACCGCCGCGCGCGTATGGCCCGTGGGAGCAGATTGTCGCGCTGCTGGCTGACGGCCTTGTCGCGCGCGGGGTCGACGTGACGCTGTTCGCCACGCTCGACTCCGGCACCGCGGCCCGCGTGGAGGGCGTCTGTCCCCGGCCGTACAACGAGGACACCGACCTCGATGGCCGGATCTGGGAGGCGTTACACATCGCCCACTGCTTCGCCCGCAGCGGCGACTTCGACCTGGTTCACAGCAACCTGGACTGGCTGCCGTTGGCGATGAGCCAGTTCTGCCAGGCACCCCTGCTCACCACGATCCACGGGTTCAGCAGCCGCGGCATCCTGCCGGCCTACCAGCGCGCCCGCTCGGCGTACGTGTCCATCTCCGACGCCGACCGCGCGCCCGAGCTGTCCTACGTCGCGACCATCCACCACGGCATCGACGTCTCGCAGTTCCCGTTCACCGCAGAGCCGGGCGAGGCGCTGGTCGCGTTCGGGCGCATCCATCCGGACAAGGGCACCGCCGAGGCGATCGAGATCGCCAAGCGGGCCGGGCGCCCGCTGTGGATCTGCGGCCCGGTGCACGACGAGCGGTACCACGAGGAAGCGGTGGTGCCGCACATCGACGGCGAGCGCGTGCAGTACCTGGGCAACATCGGGCCGGCCGAACGGGCGCGGGTGCTGGGCGAGGCCGCCGTGCTGCTGCACCCGATCGGGTTCGCCGAGCCGTTCGGGCTGGCCGTCGTGGAGGCGATGGTCTGCGGTACGCCGGTGCTGGCGTACCCGCGCGGCTCGATGCCCGAGGTGATCGACGAGGGCGTGACCGGGACGCTCGTGGACAGCGTCGGCGCCGCGGTCGACGCGCTGCCCGCGCTGCTGCGGTTCGACCGGGCGAAGGTACGCGAAACCGCCGTGCGTCGCTTCTCCGCCGACCGCATGGTGCACGAGTACCTGGCGGTGTACGAGAAGCTGCTCTGACGACGCGTCACACCCAGCGCATGCCCAGCCACATGCGGGCCCACCAGTCGGCGTACGCGATGACGTTTCCGGTGTAGATCGGATAGAAGTACGCGAATGCCAGCGCGACGAGGCCGACGTACAGCGCGGCGACCGCCACGCCGACCAGCCGCCGGTCCGGCGCCTCGCCCAAGGGGAGCGCGGGACCGACGAGGGCGCCCAGCACGTACACCACTGCCAGCACAAGGAACGGCTCGGCGGGCAACGCGTAGAAGTTGTACATCGTGCGCATGTCCAGCTCGTAGGCGAACCACGGCACGATGCCGGCGGCCGCGGCGAGCCCGATCGCGCCGGCCCGCCAGTCCCGCCGGGCGATGCCCAGCCAGGTCAACGCGGTCAGGGCGGGCAGGAACGACCACCACAGCGGCGGGGTGCCCAGCAGCAGCACCTCCGAGGCGCAGCTGTCCGCGCCGCAGCTCTTGGTGGCGAAGTCGGAGTAGAACAGCACGGGCCGGCCCAGCAGCAGCCACTGCCAGGGCCAGGACTGGTACGGATGCTTCGTGGTGAGGGTTGTGTGGAACCGGAACGCCTCCCGGTGGTACTGCCACAGGTTCACCAGCGGGCCGAGCACCGGCGGTTCGGACCTGCCGTGCAGGGCGAGCCAGTGCCGGTCGAACCCGTCGTCGGTGAGGAACCAGCCGGTCCAGGAGGCGAGGTAGGTCGCGCCCGCGACGGTGGCGAACGCCAGGGTCCAGGCGGCGCCGGCGGTGAGCCCGTACCGCCACGGGAGCCGGGTGCCTAGCGATCGCCGAAGACTGATCTCCCACCAGATGACCAGCGTGGCCATGAGCAGCAGGGCCCACACGCCGCTCCACTTGACGGCGCAGGCGCAGCCGGTCAAGACGGCAGCGGCCAGCCGCCAGGTTATGGCAGCCGGGCCGGACCCGACCGGCTCTCGGCCGGCCTCCAGCGCCGCCAGCGCGTGCCGGCGCCGGTGGTCCCGGTCGGCCACCAGGCAGGCGAACGCGGCCAGCACGAACAGCATCAGGAAGATGTCCAGCAGCGCGGTCCGGGAGAGCACGAAGTGCATGCCGTCGAGCGCCAGCAACAGTCCGGCCGTACCGGCGAGGACGGTTGAGCCGAACATCCGCTGCGCGACCCGGACCAGGATCAGCACCGACAGGGTGCCGGCGATGGCCGCGGCGATCCGCCAGCCCAGCTCGTTGTACCCGAACACCAGCTCGCCCAGGCCGATCAGCCACTTGCCCAGCGGTGGATGCACCACGAACTCGGCGGCGCCGTCCTTCCACTCGACGCCGTGCTCGAGCATCGCCCTGGCTTCGGCCGCGTAGTAGATCTCGTCGAACATCAGGCCGCGTGGATGGGTGATGCCGACCAGGCGCAGTACGCCGGCGACGAACACCACCGTGGCGGTCACCAGCCAGGAGCGCCTCCCGCCGTTGCCGTACGGGGTCAGCCGGCGCCGGACGATCTCCGGTACCGCCTCCGGGCCGGCCTGCCGCTCATCGTCCACGTTGGACACCCGTACGGCGTCCGCCAGCGCCCCCGAAGTCACGGGACGATGGTAAAGCCTGAAGAACCGCTAGCGGCGCTCCTCGACCGTGCACGGGGAGACGATCGCGAAGGTCAGCTCCCCCTTCGGGTTCTGGCTCAGGGTGAGCATGTAGTCGTCGCCCGCGGAGCGCACCGTCAGGCCGGTGCCGGACACGTCGTCCTTGGTGACCGCGTACCCGTGACCCAGCCAGTACCGCCGGAATGCGTTGAACACGTCGGCGTTGGGAATGCCGACATCGCGTACCCAGTACCGGTGCTCGATGCGTTCCCGCCCGGTCCGCCCGGCCGAGTCCCCGCACGGCGTCTTGCGCTTGATCTCGGTATCCAGCCGCATCGGCAGGCCAACACCCGCCTGGGTCTTGCGCAGGTGCTCCTCGGTCCGGTCGACCGCGCGGCCCTCGGTCAGCGTCGTGCCCGTGGTGCGCTGGACCACGGCCGTCACCGTGGCGCTCAGCGTGCCGAGCAGCGCCAGCGCGGCGATGATGCCCGCCAGCCGCAGCCCTCGCTGGCGCCAGCGCAGCAGGTCGGCCGGGCCCCAGGCCGGGCGTGGGGCGCGGCTTGGGGCCCGGCCCCAAGCCGGGCCCCACGCCGGGATCGTGATGCCGTCGAGCCGGGGGACGGGTAGGCTCCGCCGCCGCTCGTGCCGGCCGGGTGGCGCGGCTGATCCGGTCACGGGTCGTACCGTAGCGGGATCGAGCGCTCCACGGTGGGCGCGAACCGGCTTTCACCGTACGAACACAGGCCCTTCCGTTAGGTCACCCATCCGCCTAGGCTTCGCGGCGTGGGCCAGCACAGCCGGGTGGACCTCGCCGACCGGCTGGCCGAAGCAGCCAGCCGGCAGGAGCGGTGCGAGTTCGAAGCGGCCCGCGACGAGCTGCTCGCGGCGCTGGGCGAGAGCGGCGATTCCGGGCTGGCAGTCGCCACCGCGCGGCGCATGCTCGCCGAGGTGCTGCGCGAGCTTGGTGATCTGGCGCAAGCGCGGCGCATCGCGGCGGCGCTGGTCGTCGACTGCGCCGGACGGTACGGCGAGACGCACCCGGCGACCGTCCGCGCGCTCGCCGTCCTCGCCCGGGTCCTGCACGACCTCGGTGACCTGCCGGCTGCCGAGCGGTTGTACCGGCGCATCCTCGACGGGCGGGTGAACGAGGACGGGCCGGCGGGTCGAGCGGTCCGGCTGGCCCGGGCCAACCTGGCGCTGCTGTACCGCGACCGCGGTGACGCCGCCACCGCCCACAGCCTGCTCGGCGCCGCATACGCGGTGCACCGCCGGGCGTACGGCACCGAGGACCCGGACACCATCCGGATCGGCTTCGAGCTGGCGCAGCTGGAGCTGGCAGCCGGCGACTTGGCGGGCGCCCGGCGCCTGCTGACCGTCGCCCACGCCGGGTGCCTGGCCCGATTCGGGGAGAACCACCCGTTGACCGCGGCCGTGGAGCGCCGGCTCGTCACGGTGGAGCCGGCCATGCCTTCCGCCCCGGTGTCGGCGTTGCCGGGCGCGGCTTTCGTGCGTACCCCCACGGGACGACGACCACCGCGGGCCGTGATGGCCGCGCTGGCCGCGTTGTTCGCGCTGGCCGTCGGGTTCGTCGCGGTCGCGGCCGGGATGCGCCCGCGGGCGCCGGCGGAGGTGCAGCCCGCGTCGCACTCGGAGCGCGTGCCGTCCGACGTACGCCTGGACAACACCGGCCGGACGATCACAGTGAGCTGGCTCGATCCGCCGGCCGGTCCGGCGCCGATCGTGGTGGCCGTGGCCGAGGACGGGCGCCCCCCGCGGGTCGTCGCGACGCTCCCCGCCGGCACGCGGGAGTACGTGCTGGGCCCGGCCGAGCCGGGCCGGGAGTACTGCCTGATCGTGGCCGCCGTGTATCCGGGCGAGCCGTTGTCGGCCGCCACCTCAGTCTGCACGCAGAGTTAGTTGGCGCTCGCCTGCGCTCGCGCGGCGCACCGGCTCTTTAGGCGCCGTCTTCCCTCGTCGTCGCTTCGCTCCTCCTCAGTCCAGACGCCGCCCGCCGGTGCGCGTCGTCGGTCGGCGCTGGCGGAGGCGAGCGCCGACTTAACGGAAGATGCCTATCTCCTTGTAGGTGTGGCCGGGGAAGATGGGGGCGACGTTGGCGATTCCCATCCGTCTGGTGAGCGCATCGCTGAGCACGGTGCGGTAGTCGTTGGCGCCGGCCACGTCGCCCTGGTCGAGGGCGCTCGGGGCGAGCCCCGGCCAGGCGCCGTGCACCCGGCCGCCATTCATGCCGCCGCCGAGCAGCAGCATCACCCCGCCGTGGCCGTGGTCGGTGCCGGCGTTGCCGTTCTCCTGCACCCGCCGGCCGAACTCGGTCATCGTCACCAGCGTCACGTCGTTCAGCGCCGGTCCGAGGTCGGTGGCGAACGCGGCCAGCGCGTTGGCCAGGTCGGACAGGTTGTTGCGCATCTCGCCGCCGTCGACCCGGCCGAGGTTGGTGTGCATGTCCCAGCCGCCGAGGTCGACGGCCGCCACGCGCAGGCCGGCGCCGCTCTTGATGAGCCGGGCGATGTCGCGCAGGTTGTCGGCGAAGCCGCCGCCCGGGTAGTTGGCGGTCCCGGCGGCCGGTGTGCCGGCGATCCGCCGCGCCGACGCCAGCGACTGCAGGGTGACCTCGGCCTGCAGCGCCACCGGATGGTTCAAGCCGGTGTAGAGCCCCCGCAACGCCTCGATCGTCCGCTCGCGCGCACCGTCGGAGACATCGAGCCGGAAGTTCTCGACGCCGTCCAGCACAAGCTTGTTCTGGCTGCCGACCAGCGAGCGGGGCAGCGACGAACTCTCCGAGATGGCCCGGAACGTGGTGCCGGGGCCGAGCGCCTCCAGGACCCGGTCCAACCATCCACTGTGGACGGCCAGCGAGGCGGCCCCTCGCTCCAGGCAGTCCTGCGCCTGGAAGTGGCTGCGGCTGGCGTCGGGCGAGGCGACCGCGTGGACGGCCGCCACCTGGCCGGCCGCCCAGAACGGCTGCAGCGGAGCCAGCGCAGGATGCAGCCCGAAGCCGCGGCCGGCCGGCAGCAGCGCGGCCGCCGGTACGGCGATGTTGGGCCGGGCGCGGTACAGGTTCGGGTCGCTAGCCGGTACGACCACCGACAGCCCGTCCATGCCGCCGCGCAGGAAGACGACGACGAGGGTGCGCTTGGTGGTCGCCGGATCCCCGAAAGCCACCCGGGTCGTGACGAGCTGGGTGCCCAGCGCCGCCACGCCGACCGCCCCGGCGCCCGCGATGACCCGCCGGCGGGTGAAGCCCTTGCGCCACTTGTCGCGCTGGGCGGCCAGGGCGGCCGCGACCTCCTCGGCCTGCAGGCGGATCGCGGCCTCGGCGGCGTTCGGTCCGTGCCTGACCAGCCCGGCCCGGGTCCGTGGCTGGGGTGTCGTCCGCTCGCTCATGCCGGCTCCTCGCTCCGCTCGCTCATGGGGCGCCTCACCGCAGGGCGTGGTAGATGGAGTCGAGGACCAGCGGCGCGAGCGCGCCCAGCTTGCCGCCCAGCGTGGCGTCGCGGGTCTTGGCGCCGTCGGCCGCGCCCAGGAACGTCAGCAGCGCCTGCCGCTCGCCCGGCGCAAGGGGCTGGAACACCAGGCGGCTGGCCAGTACATCGACGAACGCGCCCACTGTCGGGGGCGGCGCGCCCATGAGCTGTTCCGGCTTGCGGTAGGTCAGGCCGCGGTGGCGGCCTTGCAGGATCGAGCGGTGCGCGTTCCAGGTCGCGAGCATGCCGTTAGCCGAGGTCCAGGCGGCCGCCACGTCTGGGTACCCGTTGGGGGCCGCCCACGCCAGCGGCGCGTTGCCGAGGTTGCGCGCCAGCCGGTAGAGGTCCTCCAGGGCGTCGGCGGTCTTCGCCCCGGGTGCCACCTCCAGGACCCGGCTCGTGGCGACCAGGTTCTCCAGCGGGCGGCGCGTCTTGAGGCCAACGGCGACCCAGAACTCCAGCGAGCGGAACAGTATCCGCAACATCGGCAGGATCGCGGTGCCGTTGTCGAGGTACGTCTTGGTCAGCCGCGCCACGAGCGGCTTGGGCGGGTTGTCGCAGACGAACCGGACCGCCAGCTTGCGCGCGATGTTGTTGGCCGTAGACGGATGCCCGGCCAGATAGCGTACGTACGCGTCGCCGAGCGCGAGCCCTTCGCTTGCGTTCTTGTTGGTGTGGGCGAAGTCGAGCACCTTGACCGGACCGGTCCAGTGCCGGCGGGGCTGGTAGACGAAGGCTCCGTTGCGGTCGATCGTGCGCCCCGTCATGATGTACGCGCTGTTGCGCACGTCCTTTTCGGTGTACCCGCCGTCGATCCCGACGCTGTGCAGCTCCAGCAGCTCGCGGCCGTAGTTCTCGTTGACGTTGCGCCGGTCGGAGTCGGCGTTGTCCAGGTAGCGCAGCATCGCCGGGTGCCGCGCCGAGGCGAGCAGCATGTCCTCGAAACGGCCGAACGCGTGGGCGCGGATCACGTCGCGGTCGTAGGGGCCGCGGCTGTCCTGGCCGCCGTCGAAGGGGTTGGTGACGTTGAGGTGGTTGGACCAGAAGTCGACGACCACCTCGTACAGCTGGCGGCTGCTCCAGATCTGGCGACCGATGGTGGCGCGGCCTAGCTCGTACATCGGATCCTGGTTGTCGTCCTCGCGGGCGCGCAGCTCGGCGATGCTCATCGCGACGGTCGGGAAGCCGGCGAGCATCTGGTCGGCCACCGGGTCGGCGATGGACGACGGGTTGAGCTGCTGCTCGATCCAGGCGTCGAGCCCCATCTTGCGTACGGCGGCGACGTCGGCCGCGGTCGTGCCGAACGTGGCCCGCCGCAACAGGTGCAGCACCGGGTCACGGCTGAGCGGCGTGGCCTGCTTGGGAGTGGCCCGAAGCGCCATAGCGGCGGCCTGTGACGGCGTGTCGGCGACCCCGCTGGCGCCCAGGTCGTTGAGGTCGCCCATGCCGTGGACGTAGCTCGCGTCGCGGTCGGAGAAAGCGCCTGCGTCGCGTGGCGAGCCGTCGCCGCGCCGGTGGCCGCCGCCGGCGTTTGCCGCGCCGTCGCTCAGCAGGACCGCCGCGGTCGAGCCGAGCCCGCCGAGCGCGACCGCGCCGGTGCCAAGCGTCATCAGGACCTGGCGGCGGTTGTGCAGCATACGGTGCACTTCGGGGCGCCCGGCGCGTAGCCAGCCGAGCGCCGCGCTGCGGGCACGGCTGCGGAGGCGCTGGGCGTGCGTGCGCGCTGTCGAGTCAGCCGGCCCTGTCGTGTCAGCCGACGCTGTCGTGCCGGCGCGGGCTGTCGTGCCGGTCGGCTCGTGGACCGGGTCGTCCTCCTGCCAGTCAGCCATGCTCGGATGCCCCCACCCCTCGACCACTTCGGCCAGTCTTGCGCTGTCTACTGTGGACCGTGTTACAACTAAGAAAGATTTAAGGCACTCCTATGTCGACAGTCACGGACGATCCCGGCGCAGCCAGCCGTATCCGGCGACCGCGAGGGCCGTCCACGCCAGCGCCTGCGCGGCGATCGCGATCGCCGTCGGGGTTCGCAGGCCCTCGGCGGTCGCTCGGGCGGTCGAGATCAGCGGAGGGCCGAGCCAGGACAGCGACGAATGCCTGGTCTGTACCACGATGGCACCGACCACGCCGGCCAGCAGCACCGTCGCGCCGCGCCCGAAGCTGCCCGAGATCGCGGCTGGCCAGCGCGCCGAGGGCGAGCGCCGGCGGCAGCACGACCAGGTGGGCCCAGACGCCGGCCAGGAGGCCGGCGGCGAGGCTCGGCTCGGTCGGGGTCCGCGGTCCACGGACGCCCCCGATCAGCCAGGGCAGGACAAGAGCGACAAGCAGCAGGGGTACCGCTGACGTGAGCGCCGCCGCGAGCCCGGCAGCCGCCTCCTTTCCCGCCGAGCTCAGGGTGACTCGGGCCAGCCGGCGCTGGCCGTCGGGCTCGGTGTCCAGTAGCAGCTTCGTGTGCCAGGCCAGCACCGGGAAGAGCACCACCGCTGACACGCCGTACGCCTCGCCGGCCGCCGCCTGCCCGCCGCCGTAGAGGATGCCCAGCACCGCCAGGACGGCCACGCCGGGTCCCAACGGGCGGCCCGTGCGTAGGAACCCGGCCAGCCGCATCCGGATCAGCGCGGTCAAGTCCTCGGCCCTTCGGGCTGCTCGTCGACCGATTGCTCCGCCACCTCGACTGCCGCGTCGGCGATGCGCAACTGGAGCGCGCCGGGCAGCTTCGTCAGCTCGTCCAGGTGATCGCTGACCAGGACGGTCGAACCGGCGGCGGCCCGTTCGGTCACGATGAGGGGAAGCTGCTCGCGGGTCGGCGTGTCGAGCCCCTCGGCCGGCTCGTCGAGCACGAGCAGGCCGGGCGGTGCGAGCAGCGCCTGCGCGAGCCCGACCTTCTGGGCGGTCCCCTTGGAGAGCTGGCCGAGGCGGACGTGGCTGAAGGAGCCGAGGGTGAGCCGCTCGATCCAAGCCTGCGCCTGCCGGTGCGCCACTTCCCTGGTGAGGCCCCGCATGCGGCCAGCGCCGGTGAGGTACTCCCGTACGGTGAAGGGCTGGTCGGTGGGGAAGCGTTCCAGCGCCAGGCCGACGTGCTCCGGGCGGCCAGTGATCCGGCCGCGTGCCGGGCGCAGCAACCCGGCCGCGGCGGCCAGCAGGGTCGACTTGCCGGCACCGTTGCGGCCGAGCAGCACCACGACCGCGCCGGCCGGAAGGTCGAGGTCGACCTCGCGCAGCACCCACGGTCCGCGCCGGTAGCGCAGCCATACCCGGTCCATACGCACACGCCGAGCTTGCCATCCTGGGGTGTGCGGTGCTGCCCCTTGGGGTACTGCCTCGGCATGGCAGCGGGCGTTCTCTTCGACGTGGACGGCACTTTGGTCGACACGCCGTACCTGCACACGGTGACCTGGTGGGAGGCCTTCGGTCAGGGCGGCTTCGACGTGCCGATGGCACGCATCCACCGGGCGATCGGGATGGGGTCGGACAAGATCCTCGACCACCTGCTCGGTCAGGATCGTGACAAAGGGCACGACGACCTGATGCGGGATGCCCATGCCAGCTTGTACGCCACCTACTGGGAGCGGCTGCGCCCCCTGCCCGGCGCGGCCGACCTGCTGCGTGCCTGTGCTAAGCGCGGCCTGGCGGTGGTGCTTGCGTCCTCCGCCGAGGAGCGCGAGCTGGCCGCGCTGTGCCGGGCGCTGGACGCCGACGACGTGATCACAGCGGCGACGAGCTCAGCGGATGCCCCGTCGAGCAAGCCGGATCCAGACATTTTGGTCGCGGCGTTAGAGCAGTCCGGCCTGGCGCCGGACCGAGTGGTGATGGTCGGCGACTCGGTCTGGGATGTGGCGGCGGCTAGGCGTCTCGACGTTCCGTGCATCGGCCTGACATGTGGCGGAATCCCAGAGGCGGAGCTGCGAGAGGCGGGTGCCGTTCAGGTCTACGACACCCCGGCGCACCTGCTCGACGTGCTGGACGAGTCGGCGATCGCGGCGCTGTAGCGGTTGCCGCCCGCCGCGCGGTGCTCTTGCTCCGGACGTTCCTCTTTCTTGCCGACACCGTCCTGTTTCTTGCCGACACCGTCCTGGGTGTAGCCACATCCCGCCAGGTGTAACCGCCATCATCCACTGTGGACCGGCGTTCGTCTGGACTAAGCGTCCATGCCGCTGTACCCGCGTGGGCTCTCCGGCTCGGGCACGCGCTCCGGCCCGCCGTGGTCATCGTCGGCGAAGGTGAGGTCGGTGTGCTCGTCGGCGAAGTCCGGGTCTTCCAGGTCCGGGTTCTCAGCCGGCGCGGTGGCCCGCTCGGTGTCTGGCAGGTCGCTGTCGGGAATCCGCTCCATGCCCTGGTGGTACCCCGATCGGACCGCTCCAAGCACGGCGCGCGGGCCTCGTGCGGCCCCATCGCATGATCAAGCGCGGGCCGTGTACAGTTGACGTCCGTGCGACGCGGCGGGTGGCGGACTCGCGTCCGGCCGAACGCATGTCCGAGTGGCGGAATGGCAGACGCGCTAGCTTGAGGTGCTAGTGCCCGCATAGGGCGTGGGGGTTCAAGTCCCCCCTCGGACAC
>WNFZ01004692.1_pt1 | contig 17429 bp, 19 predicted proteins | sample 5400081 | NCBI WGS metagenome assembly WNFZ01 (sample SAMN13153365, study PRJNA577476) | soil metagenome | isolation source: 80 cm soil or saprolite under grassland replicate 1 | place: USA:California | collected 2016-06-15 | reverse complement strand
TTCGCGGGCAATGACCTCCTCACATTCCGCGACAACGACGGCCTGACGAACAGCGCGGCGGCGACCGTGAACATCACCGTGAACGCGACCCGCCCGGTCTTCACCGGTTTCGAACGCCTGGCGGACGGTCGGTTTACGCTGCACGCGCTCGCGCCGGCAGGGCCGGCTTGCGTGATCGAGGCCACGACCAACCTGCTCAACTGGCTGCCCATCGCCACCAATCCTTCGCCGGCAAACTCGTTCGATTTTATTGACAACGGCGCTGCCGATTTTCCGCAACGTTTCTACCGCATAAGACAATAAGCAGTTCAACAATTCGTGCCTCCTGTGGGCGCTCCAACGCGCAGAGGGTGCGTGACGACGTGCAAACTGTTGTCGCGTACGCGACAAAGTTTTGCAGGTGCGCCGGTGCAAGGACGGGCTTCCAGGATAATCAACGACTCAACGTCCACCCGGCCTGCGCCCAAGGCTTCGCGCTCTTCGGTCAGCGGGTCGGGTGTAATCCACACACTGTTTTGCAGGTAACCGAACCCGCGGTCGGCCAGCGAGCGGCGAAGTCGGGCGCGGTCGCTGGCTTTGCTTTGCGGCACGTCGAACAGAACCATGCGCCATTTCCCATCCCAGCGACGTTTCCAGCACGAAACCGGATCGCGCATACCGAGTGCCAGCATACGTCCCGCCTCGGTCAAGCGATGAAGCCGTCCGCCGGTCGTCTCTTGTTTGGTTTCGACCAATTGCTACCGCTCCAGTGCTGCCAATTGCCGATGAAAGCCGTTTCGATACGCCCACTTTTCAAAGGAATCGGTCAGGTTTCGGAGGGTAGGTCTTCCGACCATGTCACAAGCCCATAGCAGTAGGTAGAGCAATTCTTTCGTTTTAGGTTTCACACCGAGAGAGTGGCACGGCCGAGGGATGAGGGCGATACAAAACTTTGTCGCGTACGCGACGAAATTCGGAACCGTCCGATATTACTTCGGTTGGCGGAGATTCCGGAGCAGAGCCCGGGCACACGCCTCGGCAAACGCGGCATCGTTGATGGCGCAATCCATTTCGATGACTTCGATGTCTTTGCGCAGGTTGACCTTCAGCGTGTCAAAGAGCATCTCATCGGCGAATCCATCGTGAAATGGTTGGCCCGGTTGGCTGATGACGCTGACCCCCTCCCACGGGATCAACACGGTCACGGGGCCTTTCGATTGGTTCAGTTTTTCGGCAACGATCCTCCCGAGCTGCGCGCATTCCTCCGGCGTCGTGCGCATCAGGGTCACCTGCGGATTGTGTTGATAGAATTTCCGGCCCTGAAATTTCGCCGGCACGGTCTCCGGCCCGTGAAAATTCACCATGTCCAGGCAGCCCGGAGCGACGATGGCCGGCACGCCGAGTTTGGCCGCGGCTTCCAGGCGCGTCGGACCGGCGCTTAGGAAACCGCCCACCAGCTCGTCCGCCCACTCGGTCGTCGTCACATCGAGCACGCCTGCCACCATCCCCGATTCAATGAGCGACTCCATCGTGCGACCGCCCACGCCCGTCGCGTGAAAGACCAAAACCTCGTAACCGGCCTGTTCCAGAATTTTCCGCGCGTGCTCGACGCAGCCGGTTGTATTGCCAAACATGCTGGCGACGATGACAGGTTTGCCTTCGGAAAGCGGGGCAGGTGGTCCGCCTGCCTCCGAGCGGGCTGGTGTTGGCGACGAGCAGGACGGCCGGGACTCCCGTCCTGCTTCTACCATCCCGCAAATCGCGCCGGCGGCCAGCGTCAGGATTTGTCGCGAGATGCGATTGAGGCCCGCGACATCGACGATGCTGGGAAACATCACGATATCCTTCACACCGACGTATTGCGCGGTATTGCCGCTGGCCAGCGTTGAGACCATCAATTTCGGAAAGCCGATCGGCAACGCCCGCATCGCCGCCGTCCCAATCGCCGTGCCGCCGCCGCCGCCCAATGAAATGACGCCGTCGATCCGTCTTTCCGCGACCAGACGCGACACGACAACCGGCGCGCCTTTGGACATGGCGGCCACCGCTTCCCCCCGATCGCGTTTGGCCACCAGCGCGTCCCAATCGACACCGGCCGCGGCAGCGATTTCGCGCCTGGAGACGTCCGGTCGAAGTTTCGGCTCACCAAGCGCGCCGACGTCAATGACCAGCACCTGATGTCCGCGTTGTTTGATTTGGTCCGCGACGAAAGCATGCTCTTCGCCCTTGGTGTCCATCGTACCGAGGATTGCAATTGTGGGCATAGTGGATGCCGAAAGTTTAACAATCCATTTTGCAAAAGCATGCAAAATTGGGCGGATACCGCGGCCGCGTCCAGTGCGCGTTCAAGAAAGTGAGCAATCAGGGGCGGGGACGGCTCGTTCCCGCAAAACTGCTTGCGGTTGACAAAATGCGGGGACGAGCCGTCCCCGCCCCATTCTTGAACGCGCACTGCGGCTGGGTTGAAGGTGCCGGGTAGGACCGCGCCGTTTACGGCGCTTCAGCGCGGGATGTGCCTGGAGTGTTGCCTGCGTCCCGTCAGCTTGGAACCGCGCCGGTTAAGCAGACTGAAGTCCCGCGCGCCAAAAAAATCGAGCGGCGATATTAATCACACCCTCGACTCCGCGCCGGCCGCACAGTGCGTCACTCTGGAAAAATGGGCTGGCGGCGATATCTTAGCGGTGTTGCCATGAACGAGCTGGGCAAAATGCTGTTTATCTTCGGCTTGCTGATGGCTGTGGTGGGCCTGTTGATGTGGACGGGATTTGGTAAAGGCTGGCTCGGACGATTGCCGGGGGACCTCCACTACGCCAAAGGCAATTTCAGCTTCCACTTCCCTCTGATTACCTGTCTGCTGATCAGCGCAATCCTGACTTTACTCCTCTGGTTGTTCCGAAAGTAGAAACTGCCTTATCTTCAAACGGTGAGGCAATTTGGGTGATGGCGTACTACATTAAGACATTACCGCAATTGGGCGCTGAAGCCGCGGCTTCTTCTGCCCGAGTTTGAGCGAGTAAACGGTTCTCAACTCAGACGGAAGTTTGACTCGAAACCGGGCTGGGCCGCGCTGGCTGGTGAAGCCGGACCCTGGTTCGGTTCATCGTCAAAAACCACAATGAATTGAAGTGTGGTCCCTGCCAATGACTATTCATTGTGGTCGGCCGGCACTGATGATTTGCCGGAAATCAGGGAAAAAATCTTGTTGTCAAGGTGGTGGCTTTTACCTATCTTTCGCGGCAAATGCACCGTTTTCGGTGTCCGAGGGTAAACTGTTTTTATCCTTGATTCGCATAAGAACGAACTAGAACAACATCGCAGGAGGAACTAATGAAGTTCAATAAATGGACAGTGGGCTTGGCCGCCGGCGGGGTGGTCAGCCTCGCGTCGGTAGTTCAGGCCGAAGAAGCGCAGAAGCCGATGAGCCAGGTGATGACGGCGGTTTCTTCGACCACACTCAGCGGTTATGTGGACACTTCCGCCATATGGAAGTTTGGGACGGGCAATGCCAATCTGCCCGGCCGCGCCTTTGATGGCGTCGGCAAGCTCGACGGGTTCAACCTGAACGTGGCGGAAATTCAGTTGGAAAAGCCCTTGTCCGAAGAACAGTGGGCGGCGGGGTATCGGGTGCAACTGTTGGTGGGCCCGGATGCAAACAACTATAACCTGTCGCCGACTTCCACGGGCAGCAGCGACTTCAGTCTGAAGGACGCCTACGTCGCATTACGCGTTCCAGCAGGGAACGGGATCGACTTCAAGGTTGGCAGTTTTACCACCGTAGTCGGCTACGAATCGTTCGAGAGCTACCTGGACCCGAACTACAGCCGCTCGTTCGGCTGGCAGTTGGAACCGACACAGCACACCGGCGTCCTTGCCAGCTACAAGGCGACTGATGCTGTGAGCTTCTCAGGCGGCATCGCCAATACGTGGAACGCGGGCGTAAATGCTCGGCCGACACGGGGCGCTGCTGCAGCTGATGAATCTGAAAAAACCTACATGGCTTCGGTGAGCATTACTGCTCCCGATAGCTGGGGCTTCCTCAGTGGCTCGGCCTGGTATGCCGGTATTATTGACGGTTTGGCAGGCAACACCAAGGACACCACCACGCTGTATGCGGGCGGCAGCCTCCACACTCCAGTCGAAGGTTTATCCATCGGGGGAGCGTTTGATTATCGCTTCAACGGCCCGAACACGGTTACGGTGGGAAACAATTGGGCGTGGGCCGTTGCCGGTTACGCATCCTTCGCGGCAACCGAAAAGCTCAAGTTCAATGTCCGCGGCGATTACACTGAAGGCTCCGACGGCACTTTCTACAACCGGCTCGGCGGTAACCTTGCCAACCGATTGGGTGCCCTCACCCTGACTGCTGATTATGCCCTCTGGGCGAACGTGATCAGCCGCGCTGAACTCCGTTGGGACCACAGCATGAGCGGTGACACGCCCTACGGTGGCACGGTTCCCGGGGTTGGTGTTAACCGCAATGCCGTCACGCTTGCAGCCAACCTCATCTACAAGTTCTGATTCAGCCTCAGAGCGCGAAACCCCTTCCGAGAAAATCGGAAGGGGTTTTTCTTTTCTTAACCACGAATACCGAAGAGACGGGTTTCACGAATGGACATGATCTGAAGAAAAGGACGTTCAATTCGCGACGATTCGCGGAATTCGCGTAAAAGTCCTCGTCCCCGCGTTCTTATTCGCGTCCGTTCGTGTTGATTCGTGGTTAAACTCTCGGATGCGGCGTCGAAGCCGTCCCGGGATCAGAATTTCAAGGTAAACTCCGCCAGGAACGAGTGCGTTCGCGCATTGTCAAAACCGATTCTGCCCGATCCCCCGGCTGAAATCGCGTCCCACTTGGGCTCGCCGGTGGCCAGAAACCGGTAGCCGAAACCGACCCCCATATGGTCGTTGAATTCGTAGCGGAATCCCGCGAAGCCCTGCGCCGCCCACACAAAGTCGGAATCATCCCCGTGCAACGCTGTCCCGTCGATGGTCGCGTGATCGATGTCCAGGACGCTCGTGGACCCGCCCACGCCCAAGCCGCAATAGGGCACGAAATTCGAGTCCAATGGGATGTGAAACACCGCGTTGGCCAGCAAAGGCACGTTCGCCAGGCTCGCGTCCGGCTCCGGCGAACCGGTGATGGACTTGATCGAATTGTAGAGTATCCCGGACTCGACCTCCGCGCTGAAGTAACGGCAGAACTGATAGCCGCCCGCCACGCTGATACGGATGCCGGTGTCGTATTTGACTTTCACCCCGGAAAGCGGCCCGAAGAATTCGTTCACGTCCGTCTCATGCGCGAATTCCGGCCCGATGCCGCCTCGGAAATAAACTCCCTGCGCGCCGCCGCCGCCGCCACTGCTGTCTCCTCGAACCGACGACAACGCCAGAGAACCCGCCACCGACCCAATACTCAGCCAGACCAATGATCGACAACTTGTTTGCATAGTGTTCCTCCGTTTTTCATTTCTCATGTTTTTGTTCGCCTGCGGCACTCGACGCCGCCGGTCAACCGCTTGAACGACTCGATCCCACCAACATTCCATCAGACGGTAATTCCTTCGTTTGCGTTTAATTTTTGCCGGCGCAATGTCAAGACCCAATTGGCCTCTCCATGACCAAATGACCAACCCTTCCCAATTCCGAATGACGAATGACGAAAGAAATCCGAATTCCGAATGACGAATTGCGCCGGAAGCATCCAATGGCGCTTTTGTCATTCGTGCTTCGCCATTCTTTCGGATTTCGTCATTCGTCATTCGTCATTTTGCCGGTATCCCGGCATATCCCTCGCCTGCTTGCGGCCACGAAATCCAGCATCACTCGCGCGCAATCGCTTTTCAATTCCCGGCGCGCTGCCGTTGCCGCCGCGCTCAATTTTTGCCCGCTGCGAAACAAGGCGTGATAAAGCCGCTTCAATTCCAGCCGTTCCTCCGCCGTGAACCCGGCGCGGCGCAGCCCGATTGCGTTCAAACCGCAAATCCCGTTGTACCCGCGCGCGACGCAATACGGCGGCAAATCCAGGCTGATGGCCGCGCCGCCCTGCATCAACGCCAGCGCGCCCACGCGAACGAACTGATGCACCAGGCAATTGCCGGAAATAAAAGCGCGGTCCTGCACGACGACATGCCCGCCCAGCAACGCGCCGTTTGCCAGGATGACGTGATCGGCCACGCGCGCGTTGTGCCCCACATGACAGTGCGCCATCAGATAATTGTGCGAGCCAATCACTGTCTCCTCGTAGTCCTTGTTCGAGCGATGCACCGTGACCTGCTCCCGGAAAACGTTGTGGTCGCCGATCCGCAGCCGTGTCGGCTCGCCCTGGTATTTCAAATCCTGCGGCGCGTCGCCGATCACGCAGCCCGTGTGAAACACGTTGTCCGCCCCGACGGTTGTGTGACCGGTCAAATGCGCCTGCGGCCCGATGCGGCAATGGGCGCCGACGATCACGTGTTCGTCGATGATGGCATACGGCCCCACACTCACCGTCGGTTCAAGTCGCGCTTTGGGATGGATGATCGCCGTCGGATGAATCATCTGGGCGCACGGCTTAGCACAGTCCGCCCCGTTTGAAAACACGTTTTGCTCCCCTTGCAAACAGGTCCGCAGTATGGGCTGGTTACACTTTCTTTCCCCTCACCCCGGCCCCACCCCGGCCCTCTCCCCAAGGGAGAGGGAGAATCTCCCTCCGGTTATTGGAGTATCCGAGCGCGGGGTGTGCCGCGGTGGCGTTGAGCAACACGAATCTCGGACGCTGGTCTCTGCCCATGAACCTCCGCTCCCGCCCTTCCGCCTTCGCCAAGGCTCACGGCTCCTGAGCGGCCGAAGGCAGAATCCGCTCGCCCGGAAAGTTGGTGAGCCAAAAAGCGTGCGACATTAAATGATGCGGTCGCATCATTTAATGTCGCGGACGTCAGAAGCGGGTTCACGTTTCTTCCACGGAGTCACGAGTCCTGAGGCTACGGCGGACGGGTCGGGCGCCCTCTCCCCCCTCCGAGGGGGAGAGGGATGGGATGAGGGGGACGCTCGCAGGTTCAGGGGCGCAGTGCGCGCACAAAATTCGAGGAATTCTCTCCCCGAATCAGCGAGTCAGGGTGAAGGGAAACCAACCGTCCGACGACCGCCACGAATGTATCTTACGAATAGAAGTAACCCAGCTCCCGCAGCGAAACGAAATCCTTCGCCCGCTCCGCCGTTCGTTTCCCGATAATGACATGATCCAGCACGTCGATCTTCAGCAACTGGCCGGCGCGAATCAAATCGCGCGTCACTTTGATGTCCGCCTCGGAGGGCGTCGGGTCGCCGCTGGGATGATTGTGCACGAGCACGATGGCCGAGGCGTTGGCCGCGATGGCCCGTTTGAATACTTCACGCGGATGAACCAGAATCGTGTCGAGCGTGCCCTGGGAGATTTGCTCGACGCGAATCAATTTTCGCCGTGTGTTGAGCAGCACGACGCTGAAGTGTTCGACCTGATGAAGCCGGCTTTCTTCGCGCAACACATCGGCGATGCGTTCCGGTGTATCGAGCACCGGCGCTTCGAGCTGGAGTTCGCGCGCCATTCGTTGCGCCAGGGTGAACGCGCTTTTCAAGGCGATCGCCTTGTCGCGTCCGACGCCTTTGATCTGACGCAACTCGTCCGGAGACGCCCGCGCCAGGTTTTCCAGGGTCCCGAATTTGGCAAGCAATTGCTGCGCGACATGGATGGCCGAGTAACCTTTCGTCCCCGTGCGCAGCAGTATGGCGACCAGATCGGCGTCCGACAGCGCGTCCGCGCCTTTGGCCGCCAGCCGTTCGCGCGGACGGTCTTTGGCCGCCATGTCTTTGATGCGCGGATTGGTGGTCATGACCGGCGGTTCCTTTAGCACAAATTGCTTCCGGCAAAGAGATAAAAATGTCGTTCAGAGGAGCCACCCCCCCAAATGCCCACCTCAAACCATTCCGCGCTGCAACGCCCCTCGATCGGGCGAGAACGGCAGCGACAGGATCGATCGGGATAAACAACCCAAGCGCCCAAATACTGATCGCTGGCGAAGCGGGTTGACGGCTTCAGCCGTGAATCGTTGCCGCTCGAGTCGCGCTTTTGCAAAACTGTTGTTACCATTATCTCGAAACTGACGGCAAAACCTATTGCCGGGCAGCATCTGCAAGTCGTTGAGTTCCAGCAGGCCAATTTTGCGCTTCCGACTCGTGAACCGGCTTCCTTGGGATTCCGAGACACCTATTTCCAATTTTGAGACGGCAGGATACCTGCGTATTGGCTTTCATGAGATGGAATTGGTCATCTCCAGAAAGACAATAATGCGATTTGCAAGAAGTTATCGATCCGGCTTTACGCTCGTGGAGATCATGATCGTGGTGGCCATCATCGGCCTGTTGGAGGCGATCGTGATTCCCAACAGCGTGAGGGCCCGGGCGACAGCTCAACAGAAGGTTTGCATCAACAATCTCCGACAGATTGACAGCGCCAAGCAACAGTGGGCGTTGGAAAACCGCGCACCCGGCGGCATTGTGCCACTCGAAACCGACATCGGCCCGTACCTGAATCGGACCGGCTCGACGACCAACATCTCTTGTCCTGCGGGTGGGCCCTCGGCTGACTTCGCCTTCTCCTACAGCATAAACGCGATTACGAACCCGCCGACCTGCCTGATCGATTCTGTCCTTCACGCGTTGCCGTAAATACACGCAGATCTCATTGCCGCGCGAGGCGGAGGAACTCGTCCCATGCCTTCCCGGCAAACCAACCTGGTTACGTTGTGCGCAGGTCCTGCACGATGAACGGCGCAAATTCGGCGTGCAGATGCCCGGGAATGCGGGCCTTGAATCGGGCGCTCTCACCGTTGTAATTGCGTTCGACGATCTGTCCCACGGCGTGCAATCGCGCAATCACGGCCGCCTCGGTGTGCGGCACGCTCAGCTCGACAAACTCGCGGCTGGGTCGCAACTGGCTTCCCAGCTCCGCCCGCAGCGCGGGAAACCCTTTGCCGGTCGTGGCGGAAATGGCGACCCCGTTCGGGTACTGTTCCAGGAACCGGCCCACCACTTCGCCGTTCTCCAGCCGGTCGATTTTGTTCAAAACCATGAGCGTCGGTTTGCCCCCCGCGCCGATTTCCTCCAGCACGGCATTCACCGAGCGGATTTGTTCCCCGGCCAGCGGATGACTGACATCGACCACGTGCAGCAGCAAGTCCGCCTGCACCACTTCTTCGAGCGTTGCCTTGAATGCCTCGACGAGCCGATGCGGCAGTTTGCGGATGAAACCGACCGTGTCGGTGAGCAACACGTTCTGGTTGGTCGGCAAACGCAGCCGGCGGGTCGTGGGGTCCAGCGTCGCGAAAAGCTTGTCTTCCTCCAGAACTTCCGCGCCGGTGAGCGCGTTGAGCATCGTGGATTTGCCCGCGTTTGTGTAACCGACAATGGAGGCCAGCGGCCAGAGATGGCGCTGTCGCCCCGCGCGCTGCGTCGAGCGCTGCCGCCGCACCAGCACCAGTTCCTCGCGAATTTTGTCGATCCGCTCCTGCACCCGGCGACGGTCGGTTTCGAGCTGGGATTCGCCTTCGCCGCCGCGCATGCCGATGCCGCCCTGTTGGCGCGACAAATGGGTCCAATAACGCGTCAGCCGCGGCAGCAGATGCTGCAGTTGCGCCAGCTCGACCTGCAACTTGCCTTCCCGCGTCCGGGCGCGCCGGGCGAAGATGTCGAGAATCAACACCGTCCGGTCCAGCACCTTGCACTCGAAAACATTCTCCAGATTGCGGCTCTGCGCGGGGGAAAGGTCGTCGTCGAAGATCACGGTATCGACATCGTGCCGCCGGCAGTACCGGGCGAACTCGTCGGCCTTGCCGCTGCCGATAAAGGTGCCGGCCACGGGCGCTTCGAGCCTTTGGGTGCCATCGCCGACGACTTCGGCCCCGGCGGTGGCGGCCAGTTCGGCCAGTTCATCGAGGGAATCGCGCACCTCCCAGCCCGTGCGCGACTTCAATTCGGCCCCTATGAGAAAAACCCTTTCGGTCCTCCGGTTCGATGTCGGTATGAGCGCTTTCAACTTTTAACTGCCGATCGCCAACGCCACAAATAATAACACACCCTGGCCAGGTTTAAAGTCCGAGTTAATCATTTTCCTGAGAATATTGGCGCGCCCTTCCAGCCTGCCCTGACGAGCGTTTCGCCCGATCACGGGCGTGAGGTCTATCGGGCAACGAGTTCCAACACTTCTTCAGCCCCGGCATCGGCGCCGGTTTCCGGCCTCAGCGTCAACCACTCCGCATCGAACTGCCGCCGGAACCAGGTCATCTGTCGCCGCGCAAACTGCCGGGTGCGTTGTTTCACCAAACCGATCGTGTCGGCCAGCGAACGCTCGCCGCGCAAATGCTGGACGACTTGCCGGTACCCGATGGCTTGCATCGCCGTCTTGTTCTCCGCCAAACCCAGCCCCAGCAATCGTTCCGTCTCCGCCACCAGCCCGCGCGCGAACATCTTGTCCACGCGCGTGTCGATGCGGGCCCGCAGGTCGTCGCTCGACCGCGTGAGGCAGAAAAAGAGTTCCGGTGTCCCGGGTCCGGTGTTCCATTGGCTTCGCTGTGCGGAAAACGGCTTGCCGGTCAGCCGAATGACTTCCAGCGCGCGAATCACGCGGCGCGGATTTTTCCGGTCGATTTGCGCGAACGTGGCGGGGTCGCGCCGTTCCAGTTCAGGGAGCAGCTCCGACATTGGTGTCGCTTCGAGTTCGGCGCGCAGAGCTGCGTTGGGCGGCGGCGCTTCACCAAGCCCTTCGAGAAATGCCTTGAAGTAAAGCCCCGTGCCGCCGCACAGAATCGGGACGCGACCGCGTCGCTGAATGTCGGCGACAGCCTCGCGCGCGAGTCGGGAAAACTGCGCGGTGTCGAACGGCACGTTCACCTCTCTTACATCAAGCAAATGATGCCGCACGCGTCGCCGTTCTTCCGGCGTAGGTTTGGCCGTGCCGATATCAAGGCCGCGATAGACCTGCATCGAATCGACGGAAACAATTTCCCCGCCGATGCGTTCGGCCAGCACCAGCGCGACGGCGGATTTCCCGACGCCCGTAGGACCGGCGATGAAGAGCGGGCGCGGCGCGTCCGGCGCGGGACGCGATGAGCGGGAAGGAAGGGGTGCCATTGCCCGGATGCGGTCGCCTGCGGGAATTTTCAGCTCTGTTTGGCCGGCGCTTTGGCGGGGGCGGGAGCGGTCTGGTCCTTTTGCCAGGAGAGCAGAAACAGCAGCGCCACGCCGGTGCAGATGGCGCAATCGGCGACATTGAAGGCGGGGAAGCCGATTTCTCCGCCGCCACGCCGGCTGAGGTAAAAGTAAATGAAATCCACGACGTGGCCGTGCCGGAAACGGTCCATCAGGTTGCCGGCGATACCGCCGAAAATCAACCCGAGCGAAAGCTGACCGAGCAACGTTTGCGAATCGAAGTGGTGCCGGCTCAGAAACAGCACCAGCAAAGCGACGAGGGCGAAGATGGCGAGCAGTTGGTTGCTGCCGGCGAATTGATTGAACAAGCTCCATGCCGCGCCGGTGTTGCCCCAGTGAACGAACTTGAAAAAGCCTTCGACGATCACCTTCTCCTGTGCGTAGCCGAGGTATTTCAGCACGGCCAGTTTCGTGAGTTGATCGAGCAGGAGCACTGCCGCGGCCACGATGGCCATTCGTCTGGTCGGGCCAAATGTCATGTTGTCTCCGCCATTTTCTGCCTTACCCCCCGTTCAAACGCAAGTCTGGCCGAACGTGGGTGGTGGTACACCAGCACCCGAACGCGCTCCCTTCCTCCCCTTCATTGACCGGGCCTGAGGCGACCACCGGAGGGCAAAGCGCACTCTCCATGAACGCCAAAAATGCCGTCGAGGCTTTCGATGAGCTTTGTTCCACACTTTGCAAAGTGTGACACTGGCCAGTATGAGCAATACTCCTGTGCCATCCCACGCTCATTATTATGCAACAAGAGGGTACACCGTTGCAGCGCAGGTGCAGCAGGATCCCCCCACGTTGCCCAACCACCGTCGCGTTGCGCCCATGAGATTGCCATTGCCGCAAGGATCAGCACTTTGGCCGGCTGAAGAATCGTAACAGCAGGTGCTGGACGACTGCCGCAATGATGAGAATCGGCACCAGCAGCATGATGGTGAAGTAAAGCAAAAGATAAAGCAGGCCGAGAAATACGGTGAGTTTCCAGCCCGCCGCCGCCCAAACAACGGTGCCGCTCAAGAACGACGTGTATTCCCGGAGCCCGGCAATTTGAGCGACCAGGAATGCCACACCGATCATCGCCGCGCGCCGAAGAAAATCCTTCGGCGAGCAAAATTCGGCATGCCACAGGCGAGCCCATCGTTGTCGGTAGTTGGCGTTCATCGGTTCGGCCTGGATTTAACATTTTCCCAGAGCGGTCCCTGCACCGCGGCATACAACAGCGCCGCGTCGCCCACCTGGTTGCCGGCGCAATATCGCAATCCGCCATTCTTTCGCGCCGGAAAAGCGGCAAACTCGAGCGTCGCGGCGAGCGACGACAGAAAGTCGTCGTCGTCAAATGCGCTGGCGCCGATGGGCCCCTTCCATGAGGTCGGCCACTCGCGCGCATAGCCGAAGCCGAGCAGGGTTCGTCCGAGTTCCTTGCGGGCTCTCTGGTATTGGTCCCGGGCGAAATCTTCGTCGATCAGTTGCAGGCCGTGCGCGACCATCCAGATCGTCGAGCCTTCCGGGCCGTCGAGCGGTTCACCCTTCAATGTGAAGCTCGAAATCAACAGGCCGGTTTCGCGATGAACCAGCTTCCGCTTTGCCAACGCCAGCCAACTCTGGAGCAAAGCCGAGTGGTCCGTGCGATCGAGAAAGTCGGCGATCTTGATGGCCGCCAGCGCGTTGACGTGGTCGAACATCCAGCATTCGTTCGGGTAACTCTCGGCAAACGGCACGGGATTGTTTTCCATTCGATCGACGATCCCTTTGATCCGCTCGGTCATCGCCGCCTTGTACTCGGGCTTTTCTTCCACCACTCGCCGCGCGGCCAGCATCAAGGCTATTTCACCGTCGAGGAACAAACTTCGGGCCGGCTGGACCTCGTAAGGGCGCGCCTTGGCGTAAGGCATCAGGAAAAAATAGAGTCCGCGCTCATGCTCCAGCCTTGCCGTTTCGTCAATGATCTGGTCGATGACCGCCAGGTAAGTTTGTTTGGCGGCCGGCTCGCGCAGTCCCAGGTTGGCCAGCGACCAGACCAGAAAGCTGCGGCCCATGAAGTCCCATTCGGCGTTGCTGGCGCGCATTCTTTCGAGCTCGTATCGTCGCAGCGCCGGGTCGGTCCAAAGCTCGACGTGACGATTCGCGAGTTGGCGCGCGATTTCGGAAACGGAGCTTCCGCTGCGGAATCTCTCCGGGCCGCGCCGAAAGAACCAGTGAACGCTGGGCAGCCAGATCGCCGCCGCCAATGCCAGGGAAGTTAGTCCAACGACGAGTCTTTTGAAAGAACCGGTTCGCATAGGTCACGCGTTCAAACCACGATACCGGCAGGCGCCGGCCTCTCCATCAACCGGCGGGTCCCCCCTTCATCCCGTCCCTCTCCCTCTCCGAAGCGGCCGAGAGACGGGGTGAGAGGCTGCTCGAGGTCGAACGGTGCAATGCCGCCAAGGCGTAGAACGCAGCGTAGGTCAGAAAAAGAAACATGGCGCAAAGCGTCGAGAAGCCGAATGCCGTCTTGTTCGCGCGCGGGTGGCGGGCCAGGTCCCAGATGTCCGACGACAGAGCCAGGGGGCGGAGGAACAGGTCCCAACTGTTCCAACGCTCGAATCGCCCGAGGTAGATGCCGAATCCGGTGAGTCCGATCATCACCAGGGTGAATCCCCATCCGAGCCGCCAGCCACAAGAGCGGGAGACCCGTTGATGGATGAGGTACAGGGAAAGAAAGCCGAGCAACAGACCCGTCAACACGAAAGACTGAACGAGAAGTATATCGAACCAGAGTGGCACCGGCGGGCGCGGCTTCAGGTGCACCAGGTCGGTCACCAGGTAGGGCGAGTTGGGCAGGAACAACAGCCACAGAAACAGGCACCCGAAAAAGCATCGGCGCGACCCGCGGAAACGGTCGGCCAGAAACGCAAAGCCCAAGGGCAGCCAGGCTAGAACCAGGTTCCACACCAGATTGAAGTAGGTGAACTGGCGCGACACCAGGAAACGCATGGCGACGAGCGCGACGCCCACACCCGAGACGAACGCCAGCGCCAGGAACACCAGGACGGCTTGTCGCGGCGAGATGGAGAATTTGTCGTTCATAATCATTTCCGAGAGGATTCGCCGGCCAGCTCGCCGGCCCAGCGGTGGCACAACCACAGCGGCACGAAGCCGAATACGCCGAAGGAGCAATCGATCAACCGCCAGCCGATGGGAATGCCCCGCAACGCGCCGAAGACCAACGCATACGGCACCACCAGGACGCAGGCCATCATGCCGAACGGGTACAGCCAGATGTTGCGGAGCGGGTCGCGCAATGCGCCAACAAACGCCAGGGCGACCACGAAATGTCCGAACGCCAGCCAGTCGGTGCCGTAAGCGATGAAGGGATATTTCGTGTTGGTCTCATGCAAAGCGTCGCGAACTTTCAGGAGCCACTTCGCCGGACCGGCCGTCGCCTTCTCGCTCGAAAAGTCCGCGATGCCCAGCGCCCGCGCAGTCAGGTCAAGTTCCCATTGCAGCGGGATCGCGGTGGCGCCGCTGACGACCAATCCTGCGATGAACACCCAGGTCGCGAACCGGATGCGTCGTCGCAACGTTTCAATTCGGGACGGGTTCATTTTCCGGTCTTCCAGCAATCCACCCAGTGGCTGACGAAGAATTTCTTTGACTCGGGCAGAAAGGTGTCGGCCGTTCCGACGATCGGCCGCAACGCCGCGGTCATTTGCAACATAACGAGCAGGAAAATGGCCATCCAGACCTTCACGCCATCGCTGGAGCGGCCGTGGTGGGCGAAGCCGGCGCTGAGAAAACGCAAGCCGAAACAAGTGGCGATGAACCAGAACGCCAGGTGCAGCGCGCCCATGGCGATCACCGACTCGGTCGATTGCGAGAATACCCACGCCACCGGCGCAAAGCCGATCAGCAGCACGGTCATCAACAACAGGTAGCCGGCGACCAGTCCGAAGACTTCGCTGAGTCGCGCCGGCGAGCCGCTTAAGCACGAAAAGATATAAAGGCTCGGCAGACAGATCAGCGCGGAGATCAGCAATCCAACGGTGATCTTGAGGGGCGCGGCCCATAGCTGTGTGCCGCCGGAAAACGTGCCGACAATGACGCCGTAAATCAGACTGCTGACCGCGCACATCAGCAGCATGACGGCGATCAATCGGCCCGATCCCGGTTGGCGAAGTTGGAACATCACCCGACGCGGCTGGCGCAGGATCGCTTCAATCGCCGCAAACATATTGGGTATCGGCGCTCGTTCCTCCGGGTTCGCTCCCAGGGGAGGCGACGACGGCGCGGGAGTGGAAGGAGGCGGAATGACCGGGGGAGTGGGTGGAGCATCGTTCATGGTTTTGCCGGGTGCAGGGTTTGAGATTTCAGGGCGAGAGCAAATGAATTACCGCGCCAATCACCGTCTCGTAAAAATTGCCTTGAAAAGCGGTGGGCCGTATAAATTCGACCGGCAACCCGGGCGAACCGATGAACGGTTGGAGAATCCAGCAGAGCTGGCTGCCCAGAAATAAATTGGTCGCGAGCCAGGAGAACAGAACTTTGCGCGCGACAACCTCACTGCCACTCAGCGATTGCAGGAGGCGCAGCAGGCGGACGTTGGCCACCCCGCCGGCGAAAGCAATGACGACGACCTGGACGAGCTGAACGAAGTTGTAAGCGGCCCACGGGATTTGTGTCTGCGCCGCCAGCGACGGCGTGTTCCAGACGATGAAGAAAACGATCGGCGCGAACGCGCCGAGGATCGCCGCGGCAATCGTGAAGCTCATCAGGACCAGCAGCAGCGACTGGCGAAAACGGAGGTCGAGACCGAGCAACGGGGCCAACATACCGTTGATGAGCGCGTTGCCGAGCGTGGTCGTCAGGATGACGATCGGGAACTTCACCGTGTTGAAGCCGGCCTGCACCGGCGAGCGCCAGTAGCCCATGGCCGCGCCATACAAACCCGTGCCGGCGACAATGACGGCGACAAACCCGAGCACGCGACTCGTCTCCCAGCGGGCCGCCCACTCCCCGAGCACCACCGGGTTGCCGCCGAGCAGCACGGGGATCTGCCGAACCGGAAAGGAAGATGTCGCGGCGTTCACCGGGTCCGTTTCATTCACAATTCCACCTTGCGTCGCGCGCCCAGCCCCTGCCGGGCGACATCCACCACCGGCAACGCCATCAGCGCCAGCGCGACGCTGAACAGTTGCCAATTGAACCGCACCGGCAACATGGTTCGCAGCGCTTCCGTCCCCTGATGCGCCGTCCGGATGGCGTCCGCCATGAAGACGAACAGCGCCAGCGCGATGCCCGCGCCCCCGAGCACAAGGAATTTTCCATTCGAACCCGCTGAGAGCCGGGACCGCTCAAACTGCGTGATGAAGGTGCCCCACAAAATCATCAGCAGCGCGATGGACGTCGGCGCCCAGACAGGTCCCCACCACGGCAACGGAATCAGAAACAGAACGTCCCAGTCGAGCAGTGATTTCGGCCAGCCGGTCATGACCCGCAGGAAAACATAATAGAACACGTCCCAGATGCCGAAGCCGACGCCCATGTAGCCGAACCGACTGCGCCAGGTTGCGCCCGCCAGCCAGCCGACCGTAAAGAGCATGATGAGCGTTGCGAATTCACGGATGAGTTCGGCCTGGCTGAGTCCGGTCGTCACCGGCAGCGGGTTTGGCTGATAGGGATCGACGCGGTCAACCAGGGTTCGGAGATAGTAAACCACCGCGGCTTCAACCCACGCCATGGCGACGGCATAGAGGCCGACCACCATCCAACGGCCCCGGGCATTCGAGCAGCTTTCGGCATTCATTTGCACCAATTCCAATAATAAGGGAGGGGAACAGTCCGTGTCATCTCGCAACAATCCGAAAATTCTCCACGAACGCGTAGGTTGCCAGCAACAGCATCAACCCGCCCGCCAGCGCCAGAAACAGCAGATGGCCGAACAGCCGTTTCACCGACAGCGCGATGACCCATTCCTCGTTCACGACGTCCGCCGACAGGTGAACGACCTTCCACGCATTCAAAGCGAAGGTGACCAGCGGTCCGCCCAGCACCACGACCGGCGACAACAGCAGTTTGAACACAGTGTGAGCCATCATCGCGTCGAGCAACCGGTTCGCCGCCTCGATGCCGCAGGCAACATACAGGATGCCCGTGGCGCAGAGAAACAGCGCCGGCGCCAGCAATACCGCGCTGATGATTCCCGTTCCGCGTTGAAGTGAGTTCATACCGTTTCCTTTCAAACAATTACTTTGGCGATC
>WNFZ01012623.1_pt1 | contig 17433 bp, 14 predicted proteins | sample 5400081 | NCBI WGS metagenome assembly WNFZ01 (sample SAMN13153365, study PRJNA577476) | soil metagenome | isolation source: 80 cm soil or saprolite under grassland replicate 1 | place: USA:California | collected 2016-06-15 | reverse complement strand
ATGATCTGACTGTCCGTTACAAAGTCTTCGGCAACGATCTCTCCGGCACGTTCTCACAACTTGATTCTCGCCATGCGAATTACAACGGCGGCTCCATTTTTATGTACGTCGTCAATCACAAATCCGATCCAGTCAGCCTTGTTATTCAACCGCCAACGGGCTGGCGCATTGTTAACGGAAGGATGGACCGAAGCGAGCAGCGCGAGTGGCAGTTTCCAAATTATGACGTGATGATTGACACGCCGACCGAAATCGCCCCTGACTGGACCGACGATCAGTTTCAGGTCGATGGCAAACGATACCATGTGATAGTTCATTCATTCGGCGATGAAGGTGGAAAGCGCGCCGGATTGGTTCGGGATATCGAAAAGATCGTGAGAGCGGAAACCGGCATGTGGGGACCACCGGAGTTTGACTCATACACGTTCCTGATCCATTTCGCGGCTGACGATCATTCCGGTGACGGCATGGAACATCTGACGTCGACACAAATCATCGAGCCGGGCGCGCTGGGTGAAGAAGGAGTTTACGGAGACACACTGGACAGCGTGGCTCACGAGTTTTTCCACGTGTGGAATGTCAAACGACTCCGTCCCGTAGAGCTTGGCCCATGGAATTTCACGCGTTCGGCCAACACGCGCGGACTTTGGATTGCCGAAGGCATAACCAATTACTACGGCCATATGATGATGCGCCGGGCCGGACTGTGGGACAACACCGCCTTGTTGCGACGTGAAAGTCAAACAATTACTGGAATCGAAAACGATCCCGGCAGCCATTTGATGAGCGCGGAAGATTCTTCGCTTTCGGCCCCGTTTCTTGATGATGCGCCTCACGCGCAAAGGACCAATCTGCAGAATACGTCAATCAGCTACTATCCCAAGGGTGAGTTAATCGGATTGGTTCTTGATTTGATGATCCGCGGAAGAACCGGTGGCAAGGCCTCGCTTGACGATGTAATGCGTCGAATGTACGACGAGTTTTATCTCAAGAGTCCGAAGGCAACCTACTACTTACGCGGCCGAGGATACACAACAGAAGACTTCCAGCGCGTTGCTTCGGAAGTCGGCGGTTTTGATCTGGACGGGTTTTTCAGGCGCTACATCCGGGGAGTAGAAGTATTGCCTTACGATGAGGCGCTTACTTATCTCGGGCTCCATTTGACTCGTGAAGTAGCGCGGCAACCTTTTAGCGCAGGCATTGGAGTTAATTGGCAGAAGACAGGCGTTCTTGCGATCGCGTTCGTGCGCAATGGCTCGCCGGCGGAGGACGCCGGTCTGCAGGAGGGTGATGAAATTATTTCGCTCGGACGCAAAAATGTTACTCGCGAGAATTGGCTTGTCTCTCTTAGTCGTTACAAGCAGGGCGATCGCATACCGATTACGGTGAAACGGGATCGAAGGACTATTCAAACTTCTCTTCTGCTTGGCCCACCGGAACGCTTCGAGTATCGAATCAGCGAAAGAGAAGACGCCATGCCAGCCCAGAAAGCCCTGCGGGCAGCCTGGTTAAAGGGCTCGTGAACGTAGCGACTGGTAAATGCGAAGAGCGAATACCAACAGCGCCTCGCCATCCGCAAATGCGCCAGCCCATTTGCTCGGTATCAGATATTTCCTGATGCTGTGGCTTCTTTTTTTCGCTATCTGTTTTGGTTTAGGTTACGCGACGCTAAGCCGTTACGATCCGCGCACGACAGCAGGCTTAAGCGACACGTTGAAATATTACGCAATTGTCACTGGCGCTGACACGTCTAACTTTAAGGAGATGTTTCGCTGCCGCATCCTCGTTCCGTATGTGGCGCGACCTTTCTATTGGTTCGCTCAAAAGTATTTACACACGTGGAATCCTGGCTTCTTTGGTCTGCTGATGGCCAACGCGCTCTTCTGTGCTACAACGGCATGCTTCGTCGTAAGCATTGGCAACAGGTTATTCAATGATCTGAGCACAGCTTTGTTCGCAGCGACGCTTTACTTGCTCAACTTTGCGATCTCCAACCTCCAACTGGCAGGACTGATTGACGCCGGAGAGGCTTGCCTGATGGCAGCGTTAACCTGGAGTCTACTCACGGGAAAGTGGTATCAACTTCCGATGTGGGGAGTGCTCGGCGCATTGGCTAAGGAAACGTTTGTTCCCTTCTCATGTGTTTTTGCTTTCACGTGGTGGTTAATGGAAAGGCGTCAAACGAGACCTGGACTATCGCAACTAAACTGGGCTCAGTTTAAATGGATCGCAGCTCTGGCGGTTGTGGGGTTGGCAACGGTGATGACCATTCACTCTGCTGTTGCCGGACAACTCGAGTGGCCGTGGGACATCGCGAGTCAGGCCCGAGCGCCGGTTAATTTTTTTATAGCGCTGTGGAACTGTCTTACCGAGCGCAGTTTTTGGTACGTGTTCGGCTGGTTGATCCCGTTGGGGATCTGGCGGCTAAAATATTTTCCGACACCGTGGCTGGTAGCATCGTTGAGCACATCAGCAGTAGCAATCTTGTTGGGCGCATACAGTAACGCCGGCGGAACCGTTGGGCGCGCGACCTTCAACATCATTGGACCACTGCTGAGTCTCTCGGTTGCATTATTAATTGCGCGACCGTCAGACTATTTGGCTCCAGTCAAATCCGAGTTGAATTCGTAAATGTAATTCGTAACGTTGCGCTTTCAAATTCGGAGCCAAGAGAGGGGTAAGCCGCCTTACCAACCTTGAGCTGATTTGACTTGAGTTTTGCTTCCTGATTGAAAGGCATTCTCAACCAGAACGATTGAGCGAGTTAAGAGCACTCTCAGTGGGGAAGGTGGGCTTGTCTCGTCGGATAGTTTTCAAGGTTGAATTCACGTTTTCACCATGCACGCTGATGGCACGCAGAGACAGCATTACAACCGCATTGCGGCGGATTATGAAGCGCAATACGGCGATCCCGACGGTCTTACTTACCGAGAGAGGTTTTTGTATGAACCGATGTTGGCCGGTCTGGATCTCGAACGGCGAAGTGTTCTCGAAGCATTAAGCGGCAGCGGGCACGCCACGGGTTACCTGTTGACTAACAAAAAGGCGTTGGTCACAGGTTTGGATATTTCCGAGCAAGCAATAGAAAGTTTCAAAAGACGCTGGCCGCAGTGTCAGGCGATTTGTGCGCCGATTACGGAGTCAGGGCTGCCAGATGAATCTTTCGACTGCATCGTTGTAGTTATGGGTTTACACCATCTCCATCCAAACCTCCCAGACGCACTGCTCGAGATTCACAGGCTCTTGCGCAAGGGCGGTTTCTTTTGCTTCACCGAACCGCACCGGGGGTCAGCCTTTAGTTCATTGCGCGCGCTGTGGTACCGGCACGATCCGCTTTTCGCCGAGAACGAAGAAGCGCTTGATATCGAAGCCTTGAAACGTGAATTTGAGAGTCTCTTCGAATTCAGAATGGAGCAGCATGTTGGCAGCGTGGCGTATCTGTTGGTTCTGAATTCCATGATCTTTCGCGTGCCCCTGTGGCTGAAAAGGATTTACTCGCCCGCACTCATGCGTCTGGAAAAAATGCTTTCCGGCTTTCACTCACGCACTCTCTCTCTGGGAGTTATTTGCCAGTGGGAAAAGAAATAATTTGGCGCAATTTGATATCAGAACTTGAGCGGTACTGACGGGTTCGCGGTAAACAAATCAGAACCGGAGCGAAACCGACCCGGTGCTCGATTGAAGACAAGCTGATCAGAATGTTCGAGCATTTGAGCGTTGTGTGTGGCGCAAGTGAAATCCGGTCGCTGACAAGGCACACCGGTCGCTACCCCGGTTCTGATAGACACGCCAGCAGTTTCAACACTCGGCCAGCCCTGAAATAAGCCCGCATTATTACTTTAGTAAATATTATCCGAACACCTCAGGCATCTGGTTTGCTACTGAGCAAGCCCTGGGTTTCTCAAAAAAGACGATCTGAGGGTGGCGGCTGCTCGAGCCCCATGCGGTTAAACCATTCTGACTACATTACTTAATTAATGGGCGGCGATTGGAGTCGCGCCGGATTTAGCGGCTGGAGCAAGGGAGGAAACATGCAAACAACATTGAACACACTTGAACATTATCCGAACACCGATCGCGCAAGGGCATCGAACCTGGGGCTGGTTTTGGGGCGTTGGCTCGGCGAATTATTCGGTTGCCCGCACAAACAGATGAGCCGTCCTTTTTCGAGACAGGGCGAATCCTTTCGTGTCTGTATTACTTGCGGGGCTCGCCGGCAGTTTGATGACAAAAACTGGAACATGGTCGGGCCTTTTTATTATAAAACGGCCCGTAAATCAGACCTTCAGTGACACTAATATTGCACCTCGACGGATTGGACGGCTGAGTTTTCCAGAGTCGTACCCGTCGGCTGGGACTTCCCGGTTTCTGACAATCGGTAGCCGGCAGTCTATTCGAGCCGGTAGTTTGGCGCTTCCTTCGTGATGATCACATCGTGGACGTGAGACTCTCGCAAGCCGGCCGAAGTGATGCGAATGAACTTGCTCTTTTCCTGAAACTCTTTGATTGTGCGACAACCCGTGTAGCCCATGCCGGAACGCAGGCCGCCGACGAGTTGCGTTGTCATCTCTGCAATGGTGCCTTTGTATGCCACGCGACCTTCGATTCCTTCAGGCACGAGTTTCGAGTCGCTTTCCGCCGCTTCCTGAGCATAGCGGTCGCGCGAGCCTTCTCGCATCGCGGCGATCGAACCCATGCCGCGATAAGTCTTGAACGAACGACCCTGGAAGAGAATTACTTCTCCGGGCGCTTCCTCTGTTCCCGCGAATAACGATCCGATCATTACTACGTCGGCGCCGGCGGCAATTGCCTTGGCCACATCGCCGGAAAATTTCACGCCGCCATCGGAGATGAGTGGTATGCCGCCGGCGCGCGCAGCCTTAACGCAGGACTGGATCGCCGTCATCTGCGGCACGCCGGCACCGGTTACGACGCGCGTCGTGCAAATGGAGCCCGGTCCAATGCCAACCTTGATCGCGTCGACTCCGGCATCGACCAACTCCTGCGTCCCTTCTGTCGTGCCGACATTTCCCGCGATTAGATCTGTTTCGGGGTGACGCTGTTTCATCTCGCGGACGGCTTCGATTACACGGACAGAGTGTCCATGCGCGGTGTCGATAACTAAACAATCGACCCGCGCCTTTACTAATTCGTCGGCCCGTTCGCGAAAGTCGCCGGTAGCTCCGATCGCTGCAGCAACTCGTAAACGCCCCAAATTGTCCTTGGCAGCATTCGGATATTTGATTGCTTTTTGAATGTCTTTTACGGTGATTAGGCCCTTGATACGCTTATCACCGTCAATAACCAGCAGCTTCTCAATGCGGTGCTTTTGCAGTACTGCCTTGGCCTGCTCGAGCGTGGTGCCGACCGGAACAGTAACCAACGGTTGCTTGGTCATCACTTCCGCGACTGGAATATCAAACCGCGTTTCAAACCGCAGGTCGCGATTGGTAATGATGCCAACCAGGTGACCGTCTTCATCCACAACCGGTACTCCACTGATGTGAAATCGCTCCATCACCTGAAGGGCTTCCCGCACCGGCTTGGTTGGCAGAATAGTTACCGGGTCAACGATCATCCCTGACTCCGATCGCTTAACCTTGTCTACTTCCTCTGCCTGACGTTCGACGCTGAGGTTTTTGTGAATGACGCCGATGCCACCTTGTTGCGCGATCGCGATCGCCAGGGCTGCTTCGGTCACCGTGTCCATTGCCGAGGAGCACAATGGAATCTGGAGTTGGATGTTGCGAGTGAATTGCGTGGACGTGTCGGTTTCATTTGGCAAAACGTCAGAGCGAGCTGGGACCAGAAGCACGTCGTCGAATGTGAGACCCTCGGGTAGTTCTACTGAGATCATATGGCGTTATCGACTCCTTAAAATCAATTATGAGATGAAAATTATTAACAGAAACACAACTGCCCGCCACTCAGAGCGGGCAGTCGCAAAGTATTATTCTTCTGACGACGTTATCGCCAGATTCCTGTGGGTCGCGCACACGCTTATGTACCGAGCCCGGCAGCACAAACCCTATCGACCGACAACTATTGCAGGAACTGTTCGTAATTAGCTTTCCAGGTATTCAAAGTACCGGCCCCATTCGCGGGTCGTTTGTTAGACAGCACGCCTGCAATTGGAGCTTCATGACTGGAAATTGCGGAACGTCGTTGTACCCAATGGAGTACGGTTAGCGCTACCGTTGTTAAGATGGCCAGGATCACTATTGCCAGCACCACAGTTAAAACCGGCGATCGCGTCGCGGGGGCATCGGTATAGACCTTAGAGTGATATGGCGTGCTTGCTACGTCTTCGCCGGTATCTCCCTGTTCACGCATGTAGCGCGTATAACCTTCGACGGCCAGCTTCTCATCGTATCCCACGTAGCGCGCGTAAGCTTTGACGAAGCTGCGATTGAAAATCCCGCCCGGCAGGCGCTTGTAATCGTTTGTCTCTATCGCTTCGAGATAATGCATGGAGATTCGCGTCTGATCGGAAATCTCGCGCAACGGAATACCGCGTCCTTCCCGCGCGATTCGCAACTGTTCGCCGATAGTCGCTGCCATCACCAATTCGAGTCAGCCCTTGCGCTTCCTACCTCGGTAGGTGTGAGCCTCGTTGGATACCAGTTGAAAGTCAATTGCACCTTGGTTATCTGGGATCGGAGGCGGTATGTCCGCCCTGCTGGATCGCTTAACTATTTGGCCGAATATATATTGCGTTGCTAAACGCTGTCAAACTTTCGTGTCAGAAAGATGGGCGTCTCTTGATTCTTCGCGCTTGCGGTGATAGGTTTGCGCCAGTAATCGAACATCGACTTTAATTTCTACAACAATAAAAAGTGAGGATACATGAGATGCCCTTAGAAGCTTGTTCGCGGAGACGTTGGTGCAGTCAAGGCGGCGACCGACGCCGGTGCAGCGGCCGCCCGTAGAGTCGGCGAGTTGATCAGTGTTCACGTCATTCCGCGTCCGCACGCTGAAGTTGAGCGCGTTTTACCCGTGGATGGCCGCACCGGATTGAGTCCGGATGAACGTTCCCTTCAGGGCGGCGCGCGGGGCCAACTGGGAGAGGGTGAACAGGGGCGCTCGCTTCAGGCCGGTGCGCGAGAGGGCAGCAAGGAAAAAGCCCGGTAGCGATTTAGATTTTAGATTTCAGATTTTGGATTGGTGCACTGCAATCGCCACTCTAAAATCCAAAATCAAAAATCGTGTTTGGGAGGTTCGTCATGTCCGCAGACAAGGACCTAATATCAGTACAGCAGGCGCGGGACCTTGTAGAGAGCGCTGCGCAGGCCCAGGCTGAGATTGCAGGCTTTGACCAGGCAAAGATCGATCGAATTTGCGAAGCAATGTCCAGTGCCGCACTCCGGGAAGCCGCAACCCTGGGAGCGATTGCGGTGGAAGAAACCGGTTTCGGAATTCCGGACGATAAGCGAGAAAAAAACCGTTTCGCGGCCGAGGATGTTTGGAACTATTTTCGCGGCTTACGCACGGTTGGTGTCGTTTCCGAGTCGAAAGATGTTGTAGAAATTGCCAGCCCACGCGGCGTTGTTGCCGGCATTGTCCCTTCCACCAACCCAACCTCCACTGCGATCTTCAAAATTCTGATTGCGATCAAATCAAGAAATGCGATCGTATTGTCACCGCATCCGTCGGCCGCTCGCTGTATCAACGAAAGCGCGCGAGTGATGCGTGAAGCGGCAGTCAAAGAAGGATTGCCTGCCGCTGCCATCGGCTGCATGACAACGGCGACTATCGAAGGCACTGAAGCCTTGATGAAGCACAAACAAACCGCTGTGATTCTGGCTACCGGCGGCATTGGTCTGGTGCGCGCGGCGTATTCATCAGGCAAGCCGGCCTTTGGAGTTGGTCCCGGCAATGTTCCGGTTTTCGTAGAGAGGACTGCGGATGTTCCCAAAGCGGTGCAGGACATCTTGACCGGCAAAACCTTCGACAACGGAACCATTTGCGCTTCGGAACAAGCTGTGGTTTTTGATGCGCCAATTGAAAAGGCGGTGCGCGATCAGTTCAAAGCCCAGGGCGGATACTTTCTTTCCGCGGCTGAGGTTGATCAGTTGGGCAAAATAGTCGTAACTCCACAACGCTCCCTTAACCCGGCAATCGTCGGTAAGTCAGTCGAGATTATTGCGAAGATGGCGGGTTTGAGCGTTCCGCAGGGAACCCGCTGTTTGCTGGCAGATGTCGGCGGCGTCGGGCGCGACTTTCCGTTGTCTATTGAAAAGCTGTCGCCGATTCTCGCCTTCTATGTTGTTGACGGTTTATCGCGCGGCGCTGAACGTTGTCAGGAGGTATTGCGGTATGGCGGCATGGGCCATACCGCCGGTGTTCACACTCGTTCGCGTGAGGCCGCCGTACGCTTTGGCAGCGAAATGCCGGCATCGCGCATAACGGTCAATACTCCCACTACGCACGGCGCGATTGGATTTTCAACAGCGCTCCCGCCATCAATGACCCTGGGCTGTGGTTCCTGGGGCGGTAACGTAACGTCGGACAACGTCTCGCCACTACACTTGCTGGATATCAAGCGTGTGGCTTTTGAAACAAGAGCAGTGAAGAGTAAACGGCCGGTAACTTCTGCCTCGATTGTAGCAACTCCTGCGCCCGCCCCGACTCCGGCATACGCGCCATCTCCTGCTCCGCAACAACCAGTACAGCGTCAAACCGTGGTGGGCACGGGCGCGGGCAAGATCAACCGGGAAGACATTGCCGCGATAGTCGATAGATTTTTGGCGGGACGCCAACCAGAGCAAACATTGGCTGAAACGCGTGAGTCGCGGCCACAAGCCTCGCAAACGTCAGCCGAACCCGAAGCCGGAAGCATGTACGCTGGACCGAGTCAGTTCCGGCATCAGGCGGGGAACTCCGGCCAGAGAGGCAGTGGCGAACAACGTCAAACACCTCCCCCAACTCCCTCAAGCGGCAATGCGGCGAATGGTTCCGCGCGCGCGACGAATGGAAAGACGGTGGACTTCGTTAGTGAAGACGACGTCAAACGCGCGATTCAAAAGGGTGAAAAGATCTACATCAATGCAAAGACCATTATCACACCCGCCGCGCGTGATATCGGCGAGCCCGCTGAGGTCTTTGCTATGACTTAGAACGGTCTTAGGGCTTAGGTCTTGGGTCTTTGACCTTCCGCTGGGCCGATACTTGAGCGGAAGGTTTGACCAAAGACCAAAGGCCCAAGACCCAAGACTGATTTCTTATGTTTCTAGGAAAAGTCGTCGGCACAGTTTGGTCCACGAAGAAGACACCGGATCTGGAAGGCATTCGCTTTCTGGTGGTTCATCCCTACGATCTGGAAAAGGAGCCGACACGAAACATCGTCATAGTTGCTGATCGGTTGGGTGCTGGGACCGGTGAGATGGTGATGTGTGCTTTCGGAAAGGCAGCACGCACCGCAATGGGAAATCAAGACATGGCGATCGAAGCGGCGGTCGTCGGTATCGTCGATCGAGTGGATATCACCGACTCGGTTTCTGAAGAGATGCGTGAAGCTGCCATGAAACTGACGCGCGATAATGGCAGGCGGTAGAGTGAAGAAGTGAAAAGGGAAGCGTGAAAATAGAAGCGTGATGAGTGGTGGTGATGAGTGATGAGTTGCGAGCGATCAGATAGCTAGACCATCAGCTGGTTACTCTTAACTCTTCACTTTTAACTTTTCACTGTCTTACCATGGCGATAGAGCAGTGAAAAGTGAAAAGGGAAGCGTGAAAAGAGAAGCGTGATGAGTGGTGGTGATGAGTGATGAGTTGCGAGCGATCAGATAGCTAGACCATCAGCTGGTTACTCTTAACTCTTCACTTTTAACTTTTCACTCTTCACTGTCTTAAAATGGCCAATGAAGACCTGATCTATCGACTGACGAAGGCTGTCTATAACCGCCTGGGCCCGGGAGCGGACGACCAGACCGTCGAACAACTGGTCACGGAAGTCTATCGCGAGATAGAACCGTTTCTTCAAACAAACGGATCATCGTATTCCTCCCTACAATCCTTTCCGTCCGGCGGCGCCGCTGCTTCGGCCTCTCAGGAAGGTTCTGCCGAGCGGATGATCATTTCAGTTTTTGGCGTCGATCATCCCGGAATTGTCGCCGGCGTTTCGCAAATATTGGCCGAAGCGGGCTGCAGCATCGTCGATATCAATCAGACGGTTGTGCAGGGCAAGTTTGCGATGGTGATCATTGCCAACAGCGCGCGGGCGCGAGAGAGCGCTGCAGAATTAAAAGAACGATTGCGGCGCGAAGGTGAAAAGCTTGGAGTACGAATCTACGCGCAACGCGAAGATCTCTTTAATGCTATGCACCGGGTCTGCTTTTCTATTTACGATTTACGATTTACGATTCACGAACATATGTCTGAACCCGAAATTGCTCGACGTTGTCCATCATGTGGCGCATCGATTCGTGATCTCGCGCTCTTCTGTCCCCAATGTGGCAAGCAGTTGCCCGCTCGCGATTCCAATCAAACTCAACCACTAGTCAACTCGCCGGCAAAAGAAGAACCTCTCAAACCCACAACGCCTACGGACCATCAGTGGGTTGAACCGGAAAAAGAGCACGACAAGGATACTCAGTCGCTTTCTTCGAAGGAGTCGCCTAAGGAGGATCATCAGGGAAGCCCAAAGCCGGGCTCGGTTAATGCCGTGGCCAGTGAAACTGCGGCGCCTCCACTTGGTCAAACTGCGTTGGAAGCTGTGGGCGCTAAAATTCACCGAGCCACCACGCTGGCCCGCGACGTTGAAGGCGATGTAATTCATCGCGTTCAAAAAGTGCGCGAGATCTCCAGCATTGTTTTGGACGAAGCGGGATACGACCCGGGCCTGCGGTTTGTGCTCGTGGCCGTCGTCGTGTTTCTGCTTTTTCTCGTGATTGTGTTGCTGAATAAACTGATCGCCTAGAAAGTTTCGAGTTCCAAGTTTCGAGTTTCAAGTTGTGGGTTTCGATATTTAAGTGTAACGCAATCTGTTAGATTGCGATGTTCGTAGGCTCTCAACTGAGTGGCAACCATCGCCCGCAAACTAACAGTTTGCGTTATTTAAGTGTAACGCAATCTGTTAGATTGCGATGTTCGTAGGCTCTCAACTGAGTGGCAATCATCGCCCGCAAACTAACAGTTTGCGTTACATGAGCAACTCGAAACTCCGAACCCGGAACTCGGAACTTAAGAAAAGATGGAATACTCGCAGGCAGAAATCCTCCAAACAGTTGCGATGACGCAGATGGAACACCTGGACGTCCGTACCGTGACGTTGGGTCTGAGCTTGCGAAACTGCGCCAGCGAATCAATCACGCGCACCAGCGAACGTGTAGTGGAGAAAATTCATCGCTTCGCCGACCGTTTGGTTGAAACCGTCGACGCGATAGGCGACGAATTCGGGATCCGGATCGCCAATAAGAGAATTGCGATCACACCTGTGTCGATGATTACTGAAGGCGCGAACGGCGACCCCCTTGAACTCGCGCGGGCAATCGACGACGCGGCTGGTGCAGTTGGCGTGGATTTCATCGGCGGTTATTCAGCGCTCGTTCATAAGGGCGCCACTGATTCCGAACGCGAATTCCTCAACTCCATTCCGGAAGCATTGTCGACGACGAAACGCTTGTGCTCTTCAGTCAACGTCGCGACAACGCGTGCCGGCATCAATATGGACGCAGTGCGCCAGGTCGGAATAATTATCAAGGAGGCTGCCGAACGAACCAGCCACGAAGGGGGCATAGCCTGCGCAAAGTTTGTCTGCTTTGCGAATTCCGTTGAAGACAATCCTTTCATGGCCGGTGCTTTTCATGGCATTGGGGAGCCCGAAGCGGTGATCAACGTAGGCGTGTCAGGCCCGGGCGTTGTTAATTACGCCGTGCGACATGCCTCGGTGGATTTGCCGCTGCAGGAGCTGGCCGAAATCATCAAGAAACTTTCTTTCAAACTTTCGCGCGCCGGCGAGCTGGTAGGACGAGAAGCCGCGCGCCGATTGGGAATACCTTTCGGCATTATCGATTTGTCGCTCGCGCCCACTCCGGTGCCCGGAGATTCGGTCGCCAACATAATCGAAGCGATGGGTTTTGAGAGAGCGGGAACGCATGGCACCACCGCCGCGCTGGCGTTGCTAACCGATGCCGTGAAGAAAGGCGGTGCAATGGCGAGCGGGTCGGTAGGCGGAATGAGTGGGGCGTTCATTCCGGTTTCGGAAGACGCCGGCATGATCGAGGCAGCCCGTCTTGGCGCACTCTCGCTCGATAAACTCGAAGCGTGGACGAGCGTCTGTTCCGTCGGCATCGATATGGTCGCCGTGCCTGGGTCGACTTCGGCGGAGACAATCTCGGCAATCATTGCCGATGAAATGGCTATCGGCGTAATGAATAATAAGACAACAGCCGTGCGTATCATCCCGGTGCCCGGTCGTGAGGTTGGCGAGATAGTTGAGTTTGGCGGCCTGCTTGGCAGCGCGCCAATTATGGCGGTGAACGCGTTTTCCTCGGCTGCCTTCATTCGTCGCGGTGGGCGCATTCCGGCGCCGATCCATTCGCTGCGAAACTGAATTCGGGATGGTCCTATCCGAGATCGCCATTAACATTGCCTCGAGGAAAGCCTTTCAACCGTGGGTCATTAGGCCTGGTGCGTAGTCTCTTGGTTGGGAAGGTGGGCTTGCCCCCGCTCTTCCCAGAGATCCGACTCGATCTGTAGCGCGAATTCAGCGGGGGCAAGCCCACCTTCCTGACTGAGCATTCCATAACTTGCTCATCATCTCTGTTGGCTTTTCCGTGGGCTTCGCGGCCCACGCTTTATGCTAACGCCTGCTCTGACTCGAGACGAACTATGAATTCCGTCAAACCCCTACCGCGACGAAAACTGCACCGCTTTGTCTTTCTTGCAGCCGGCATCTACAACATCGCCTGGGGGCTTTATTCAGTTTGGGATCCACAGTGGTTGTTTCGCTATTCCGGCTTGCCATTGCAAAACTATCCGCAAATTTTCGCTTGTCTCGGCATGGTGGTGGGTTTGTACGGGATTATCTACCTCGAGGTAGCGCGTGTTCCAGAGTGCGGCTGGTTGCTGGCTGCAGTGGGGTTGGTCGGAAAGGTGCTTGGTCCCATCGGTCTTCTCCGTTTGATCTGGAGTGGAACCTGGCCGGCCTCGACGATTGTATTATCACTCACAAACGATCTGATTTGGTGGTTTCCGTTCACGCTTTATCTTTATGATTCATGGCCGGCGTTTCGCCAGGATGTCTTGCGGAACCGGCAATAACCCTGCGCTTACGTTGCGGACTATGCCCATAATCAAGACATGGAGATTCTGGACAAATTGCAATCCAGGGCTTAACTTTTATTCTATTCGGCACGTTAAGGAGGTATATGGCTGAAGCACTCGGCATGGTTGAATGCATGGGTCTGGTAGCGATGATCGAAGCGGCTGACGCAATGGTTAAGGCTGCGAACGTGCGCCTGGTTGGCTGGGAAAAGATCGACGCCGGATTGGTGACCGCGATCGTCAGGGGCGACGTCGCTGCTGTACGGGCAGCAGTCGATGCTGGAGCCGCCGCTGGACAGAAAGTCGGTCAGGTCGTTGCCACGCACGTCATACCTCAACTTCACAACGATGTGGACATCGGGTTATCCGTTCTGAAAACAGGCGAGACTACCAGAAAGAAGATCAGCGGTTCCGTTCGCTCGAGCCCGCGATGACAGAAAAATTTTGTTGACAGCGTAGTCACTCGCCGGATGTTGCCTTACGACAGAGCCCCGATTAAAGATGAGCTGGTCAGAACAGGGCGGATTTCCAATATATACCAACGGCACGCGGCAACCTGCGCGTGCCATGCTATTTTAGCCTCGCCTAAAAGTTCTTAATGCCGATAATCTCGGATTATCAGATCGCGAACCGCAAGATGGGCCTGACTCTCTATCTTCTCCGTCACGGACAGACGGCACTCAGTCGCGAAGACGTCTTTTGCGGTTCTGGTCTGGATCCCGAGTTAACCCAGGAAGGCCTGGAGATGGCCCAGGCTTTTACCAACGCGTATCGTACAAAAGAGTGGCGGGCAATGGGAAGGGCAAACCAAAGCAGCTGTCGAGCGCGAATATCACGACGATTATGTTAGTTGGCTTGCCGATCCCGCCTGGCATGCGCCCACCGAAGGTGAGTTAGCGATTACGGTAGCCAGGCGTAGTTTAATCGTTATTGATGAAATCAAACGTCAATTTACGGAAGGGGATGTTCTGGTCGTTTCTCACAAGGCAACAATCAGAATCATTGTTTGCAGCTTAATGGGCATTGATGTCGGCCGCTTTCGTTACCGGCTTGCGTGCCCCGTAGGCTCGGTCAGCGTGCTTGAGTTTTTGTCGGAAGGTCCGCTACTGCATTCGTTAGCTGATCGTTCTCATTTGAGTGAATCACTGCGATCCTTGCCGGGCACATGATTCTGCATATACCGTCTCAGCGCGTATTATTATGAAGCAGAATAGTTAGTTAAGTCGTTCGCTCGCGAGATGTGGTTAATTTTCCAATGTCATTTAATTCCCTCGGTACGCAATTGCGGTCTTCAAAAACGACACCTGCGCTTTTTTCTGGAGTCATAAACGACAGCACCTGCGACGCAAGACTGATGAGCTAAGCGTGTCGGAGTACTTGCGCAAGAATTTTCCTGACGTTCTGGGGAGCTGGAGGACAGCCGCACCGCAGAGCCCGTAGATATTCGCAGGTTAAGGCCGTGAGGACGATGACTGCGGCCGCTTAAAGAGGGAGCTGTTTTCTGGCGAGGACAGCAACGCACTTTTCGTTTGCCTATTCTTCGTCTACGTACCTGTTACAAGAAGCGGGGAACGAGTGGGACATAGCCACGGCAGCGGTGCAAACTTGACGGGACGCCGGTTATCGCTGTCAATTTTCATTACATTCGTTTTCGTGCTCGGCGAAGCAACCGCCGGCTACTTCTCCCATTCCCTCGCACTCATCTCTGATGCTGGCCACAACTTCGCCGACGCCTTAGCTCTTGTGTTCTCCTGGTATGCCATCTGGATGGCGCGTAGACCGTCTACGGCACAACGGACTTTTGGCTATCACCGCGTAGGAATTTTCGCCGCTTTAATCAACGCTGTTTCTCTTGTCGTTGTCGCCTTACTCATCTTTTGGGAGGCGATTAATCTACTGCGGCATCCTGAGCCCATTCACACTACACCGATGATTGTGGTTGCCCTGATCGCGATCCTGATTAACTCGATAATCAGTTTGTGGTTAAGAAGGGCGGCGAAGCAGGATCTCAACTTGCGCAGTGCTTACCTGCACATGCTTGGAGATGTCGTCTCGGCAGCGGGCGTCGTTGCAGCGGGAGTGGTCGTAGCTTTAACGGGCGCCACATTCGCCGATCCAGTAGTTTCTATCCTGATTGGCCTTCTAATCCTGTGGAGCTCGTGGGGAATTCTTAAAGAGTCGGTAAACGTGCTACTGGAGGCGATTCCCGAAGGGATGAATATGGCTAAGGTTGAGGAAACAATTGGCGGCGTGCACGGCGTGCTGGCGGTGCATGACCTGCACGTCTGGACCATCGGGTCGGGTATGATTTGCTGTAGTTGCCACATCATGGTTAACGAACAAAGCGTACGCAGTGGCGAGAACGTGCTGCGTGCGGTGACAGAGGAACTGCAACGCAACTTCGGCATCGCCCATACAACCATCCAGGTAGAAGTTGAGGGTTGTGACCCAAATGATATGTACTGCGTGAAGCGGACCGCGGAGCATACCGGCGCGCACGTTCATAGATAGATGGAACAGGCGAAAATCGCACGTCGAATTACTTCTTTGATCAGATGCGGGGGACTCTTACAATTGGCCGCCCATGATTAAGCCATTCAACCCCCAATCTCTCTCCACGCCAGGATTCCACTCTCGTTTGACCCTCGCATGGGTGCTGTTGTTTCTCGCTCTTGGCGCCGCTACAGCGAGGGCCCAGCAACCGTTCATCACTGACGACGCAGACACGACGCAAAAGGGCCACTTCCATTTCGAGTTCAGCAACGAATTCGATCTGTTACAGCGTTCATCCTTCCCGAACCGCAAACAGAATACGGCTGACTTCGAACTCGATTATGGCCTCACCGATCGCATGGAGATTGGTCTCGAATCACCATGGCTAATAATCTTCAACGCCCCGGGTACAACGCCAACGCGAGCTTCAGGAATTGGCGACACAAATGTTTCATTGAAATACAACTTCCTGAGGGAGCGTGAGAATTCGCGGCGGCCCGCGTTGGCAGTTGCCTTCAACCTGGAACTACCAACAGGTGACACCAAACAACAACTCGGATCCGGCTTGGCTGATTTTTACATGAACAGCATCTTGCAGAAGTCAGTTAGCAAAAACAAAAAGCTTCGACTTAATGGCGGCATTCTGTTTACCGGTAACGAGACGACTGGTGTGGTTGGCATAAAGACGCGTGGCACCGTTTTCACAGGAGGCGCATCGCTGGTGAAACAATTCAGTCCCAAACTGCAACTCGGTGTGGAGCTGACGGGCGCTCTTCAAAGAAACTTCAAGCTCGGAAAAGGACAACTACAAACGCTCGCTGGCGGAAACTATCAATTCAAGGAGAATGTTTCTTTCGACTTCGGACTAGTTGGAGGGAAATATTCGGCCAGCCCACGTGTGGGAGTACAACTCGGAGTCTCAGTCGACTGGTAGGCGTAGAAGTATCACAGGAGGCGATTATGGCGCGAAACAAAAGAAGCAATCTGGCTCAAATATTGGAAAGGTTTTCGCTCAAGGCTACGCAAGCCACCGGTACCTCCAGCGCTTTCATACTTGCCATGGCGGTGATTATCGTATGGGCATTGACCGGGCCTTTCTTTCATTTTTCCGACACTTGGCAGCTCGTCATAAACACTGGCACGACCGTAATCACATTTCTAATGGTGTTTCTCATTCAGCGGACGCAGAACAAAGATGCGCTGGCTATCCATCTAAAGCTCAATGAGATTGTCGCGGCACTTGAAGGGGCGAGCAACAGGCTAATTGACGTGGAAGATTTGACCGAGGATGAAATCAGGACTCTTCACAAGCATTATCGGCGGCTCGTGGATATGGCAAAGAAAGATTTGGAACTCACCCAGAGTCACTCAATCGAAGAAGCTGAGGCGCGTCATAACATCAAGCACAGGAAGCATAAGCACAAAGAGCAGTAGGTTGTGAGACGCCTGCAAAGTCAAACTGCTTCGGAGCCAATCGCAGAAGTATATTCCCATTTATTTCCGGAGGTGATAACCTCGGCGACTCCGAAGCCCAGGCTTTTACCAGCAACATTTAGACGAAGGAGGCCGGAATGGCCCGCGATCAAGTTACAAACGACCGTCTGTCCAAACTGCTTGCACAACTGATCTCCTTGACAGAAAAAAGGGAGCTGCATTGGGAGCGGCAGTTGGGCTC
>WNFZ01004702.1_pt1 | contig 17440 bp, 15 predicted proteins | sample 5400081 | NCBI WGS metagenome assembly WNFZ01 (sample SAMN13153365, study PRJNA577476) | soil metagenome | isolation source: 80 cm soil or saprolite under grassland replicate 1 | place: USA:California | collected 2016-06-15 | reverse complement strand
AGAGTGTGTTGCAATTATCCAACGATTAAGCTTTGGACTGAATCAATGATATAACTATTCCTTTATTTTTATGTCGTTATAACGGTAAACTGCAAATTTTATAAAATAGAGACAACAATCCTAAATACGGTAACAGGCTGGGAGTGTGGGATTCAAATTTAACACAATAAACGGATTCGTTGTCGGTATATTTCAATCAAAGCCTGAGGAGTGGGATTCGGAAACCGTTAAGGTACACTCGAGGTTTCATCCTTAAAAGAGACTATGAAATTAAGCGAAGCAAAAGCCCGTGCTAGGATTTTAGAGTTTGCAATCTTCAAAAGCTAGAGTTATTACAGTTATTACTGTTAAATTTCACATTACGCTGCTAGCTATATATTTAAGATTTGAAGAGGCCCATGAAAGGAATTGCGGCAACAGAGAAGAAATATCTCCGGAAGTGTCTTTACGGCAACAATAATTAAAACGGCGCTCTTGGCTTCACTTTCCATAATACTTCTCACTGACTCAACTGTTCCAATCGTGAAACAAATTGATGTATTCGCGAAAGCAGATGATTCTGTTAATACTACTGCTGCTCCTGTCTATATCTCAGATAATAGCGACGACAATGATGGCGGAGGCGACTCTGATGAGGCTGACTCGACAAGAGACAACAACAATGAAGAGAAGAAAACAGACTGGTCTGATATTGAATATCTTAGTGATGCAAACAATAACACGATGGTGGATTACAAAAACCTCTTTGGCCTGAATATAGGCAAAGTCTATAATCCTAACTTTGTCGATAATGCTGACTGGTTCCTTGACAGCAGCAACTATGAAGACCACGGAGATTACTATTTGATATCGTACAACTACAATTGGCACTTTTACTCTAACATATCTGCGCCTTGGTATGGCTGTGAAGCTCAGACTAAGGGATGCTTGTGACCGCTAAAAAATACAATGAAACAGGTGATTCCAAATACCTAGAATTTTCCAAAAAAGTATTCAACGGCTTAAATTCTCCTGTTCTAAATCAGCACGGCTGGCTTTTGGGAGTAGTGACTGAAAATAAAAATGCTAAAATACTGAACAGTCAGCTGTTTTGCGTTGCGAACCTTATGACTTACTACGAATATACCGGGGACGAGCGAGCGCTGAAACTATTTAAGAAGGGTGTAGACATACTGGAGAAAAATATCAACGACCTATCCGAAGATTGTGGAACCTACTACACTTTGTCTAAGGATAGGCTTGTATCGCACCAAAAGCATCCAGAATACATTCAGATGCTGGAAAGGTTGTATTTGATGACGGAAAGCAACACGCTGAAAAATACACTGGACAAATGGCAGCATGACTATCTGTTTCCTTGTTATTCTCGAGCTTCTTGAACAACCATTCTAACAACTAGAATGAATCCCACTGATTCCTAAAATGAATCCGATATGTTTGTAGAAAATCTATAGAAAACTGTGATGGACCTCAAAAAGCACGAGGAGGTAAAAGTCAAAGCGCTGAAGAAGTCGCTCACAAAGCGGCGTGGACTGCGGTTAAGCAAAAATACAAGAAACAAGACGATGAATGGTAAGTAAGGAATGAGGCAATTATGATTTGCAGATGTTAATTTAAAAGGCATTTGAATTTCAGTCAGGTTGACTTGATATGCAGCAAGACCTTTGGGTCATTTTTCGATTCCAAACATTATCTCAAGTCCTCTGCTCTTGGAATAATTATATCTAAATGAGTCGTTTTCAGTGATTGGAAAACTTGATAATTCGTCTTGCTTGCACGAAGGGCAACTATACTCAGTATCCGAAATATCTAATAGTTCTTCCAAATATTTCTTGTTAAGACAAGTTACTGTCCATAGACACTGGTCACATAACAGGAATATTCTTTCTTTAGTTTTCGGGACCTGTGTCGCGTTAGTATTCGCTGTTGATGAATACCAGATAATTGTTGAAACTTCTAATGCTTGCTTGATTACCTCATTATTCAGGCATGCCGGCGTATCCACCACCTGCAGATGGACTCGGAGCACCTTTGGGTGCACCTGCAGATATTATGTCGTCTATGCGACAAATATTGCATGAGATAAATACAATAAACAGATATGAAAAATCAGGTTAGTCCATAAGTCCAGAGAAAAAGAAAATATTAGATGCTCTGCGAAACCAAGGTGAAAAATAGATGAATGAAAAGATATTTGATTTACGAGAACTTTTTTCTAAAATGGATTTGGACAATTCAGAATTTCTTAATTTTTTTGATCTGCCACACTTGCAGGCCGGAATTTTAAGACTAAAACCCGGTGAAAGGGATACACAAGAACCTCATTCATCAGATGAAATATATCTAGTTTTAGAAGGAAATGGATTTATAGAAATAGGAAAAAAAGCATACAGTATAAAGAAAGACTTGTTTATCTACGTACCGGCAAATATAAGACATAAATTCTACGGGAATACTCAAGAAATATCGGTTGTATATTTTTTCAGTGATTAATCAGGTTAGTTTACTTGGTTTATACATAGTTAAACATAAGTTTTATGGTAATACTCAAGAAATATTAGTTGTATATTTTTTCAGTGATTAATGTGGAATAATAATTTTAGTAGATATTTACATAACGTTCCAATTTTATAGTTACGTCCAATATTTTATGATAAATTTATAGGCATTGCTTCTAAATGTTTAGCTAGTACCAGTAAAACTTCAATCTTTTTTTTAGGGTAATTTGCAAAGTTAAGTACTTCATCAATAAAGGTTGATATTGGAATAGCTTCTTCTCCAACCACTTCGATACCTTTTTTAGTTAACAAATATGATTTCGCAACTGGCGAAGCCTGAACTCCATTTAAAAAATAATGCTGCGACTTAGACATTGATTTACTTGCTTTTGCATAGACCTCCTTTATGTATTCAGTTTCCACTGCAATACTATCTTCTAAAACACTCATTCGTTTAACGAGCTCATTGACTCTTTTGACACCTTCAAATACCATGATAAAATCCACCTAATTATTATAGTAATGGAATTTAATCAGAGTCTATTCTTAATTCGTCTTTCTTGCTTTCTTGTTCTTGTAATTTCTTAAGTTCGCTAACCAGGAACTGCTTATACTTTTCTCTTTCTTGTTCAGTCATTTTATCCAAATTAGAACTCAATGTTAAGCCAATGGCCGAAAACCTGTCTATCATATCCATAGCCATAAACTTGCCAACATTTCCAACCCTCATGACAACGTCCAATTGCTTTTGCATAATACTGCGAACAGAATCTACATCTGCTGCTATATCCATCCCTCTCCCTGTAATTTTGTATTTGCCACTATCAGTCTCCCTAATTAGTCCCTCTTCTAACAATCTTCCTAACATTGGATAGATCAAACCTGGTGACGGCTTCCATCTTCCTCCACTCTGGAAAATAGCCTTATCGATGATTTCTTTCCCTGTCATAGGTTCCTCCTCGAGTAGACCGAGAATATAATGGCGTGAGAAGCCTCTTGGGATAGCACTACCTACCCTGGCAAGCCAATTAGATAACATATCACTAGTAATATCGCTAGCGATATATTAGTTTTTTTTTGCCACCAAGTTCTGCTGCGTTATCGGGTGATTGTTGGATGTGCTGCAAATCGGGTGATGAGAAGTTTAAAAAAAGTGATCAGAAATTTAAATCGTTTGGTAAATATCACTCAGACCCCTATGCCGATAGATTCTCAGACCATATAAGGATAGTAGGTATAGTGTCTGCAATAGTACTCATTCTACTTTTCATCCTTAGATATGTAAGAGGTTTTTTATTAAACCTCATTTAAGAATCACAGGAATAACGTCATATCCACAAAAAATTGTCTTTGTTAATGAAGATAAAAAGGAAGAATTTGATTGTATAGTATGGTGCCTAAAAATGAAAAATAAATATTCGCGGATTTCAAAAAACGTTAATAACTGTACTGCTAAAATCTATTTTCACACGATACAACAAGAACTTCCATTAAAATGGAGATCATCAATGGAAGTATATTGGGATAGAAATCACTATGTAGAAAAAGGAATTGAATGCAAAGTTAACATCAAAGCATGGGATGATACTAAGTTAGACTGACTTTCTCAAAGTTGCGATTTTTATTAAATTTTGTATTCTGTTTCCAGTTAGATCTAATTTAATTCCTGATTCTTCTGCTGGAGTTTTACCCAAAGTAGAGTGTTGTCTGCAAAAGTTATAATGTATTCTCATTGCTTCAATGATCATTCGTGCCGAATTTCTAGTATTCATACCTCGCATTACTTTCTCTTTATCTCTCAAAGTATTATTGAGACGCTCCTGAACAGAGTTGAGACCTTCATGTCTTACTGAGATACTACGGATGTTCTCTACTCTAGGATTCTTCAAAGTATAGAACTCCTTTTGAATTGCTTTGTTGTATGAAGGCAATCCGTCGTGTATTACCACATTTAATAATCCTATCTAGTTCCGCATATTGGTAAAACATGTTTCTATAAATTTAACCCATTTATGTAAGACATGTAATCAAGTATGAATTTCAACTAATCTGCAAGTCATATCGAGAATTGAGTTTTCTACAATACTATAAATTTCAAAAAACACCAAGAATACAGTGTATATTTATATATAGAGAGATATTTTCATAAGTAGTCTTAGTCTTTGTCACAAAATAAGGACCTTCCTGAGAACAAGAAAAGAACGACTAAAAAAGGTATAATTATAACAATTATAATTGTAGCAGCAGTAGTTGCCACAAGTTTTTTGGTATATCTTATACCATGATGAAAGATACTACCTTGTAAATATTTTTGTAGCAGTAACAAGAAATGTGGGCTATTTAGCTCAAGAAAGTATTTTTTATTCAAAATAAGAATGGTTGGAAGTAAAAGCAAGAGAAAATAATCACAATTAAAATTGAAGACAACGATAATTTATTGATGAACTAGTCAGCCACTCAAAATTTGTAGTTTCAAATTTTCAGATAATTAATCTAATCTGCATTTTGGCATAACAGGTTGCCTAATATAAGGTATAGATTATTGCATTTTCAAGATCAATTAGTTTGGTACCGGTTACTATTATGAAATTTGGAGGAAGCACACTGGGAGAGGATGGAGCTCGCGTAGATAAAATAATTGAAAGAATAAATAAGAAGATAGAAAGTAAAAGCAAGATTGTTGTTGTTTTTTCTGCACCTTTGATTAGATATAGGGGTAAATCAAATTCTATGACTGATGTTGCAATTCATATTGGAAAGAATTATGCTCAATCCAATCCTATTGAAATCGATGTTCTACGAGAAGTATATGAAAACATAGCATCCAACAATCTTTCTCAGGAATTTCATAAGAAATTTTCTGATGACATAAATAGGTTCCACAAAGAAGTCATAATTTCACTCAAACAAGCTGCAGAAAATCATAGATTTGTGGACGTTACCAGATCTAGGACGCTTGCATATAGTGGAGAGATACCTATGTCATATTTAATGGACTATATTTTAAAAAGTAAGCATATAAAGTCAGATCATGTTAAGATAGAACAATGGCCTATAATTACAGATGATAATTTTGAAGCCGCAAATTTTTTGATCGAAGAATCTAAGAAAAAATCAAGGAATTTTTATGAGCTGATTGAAAAAAATAATGTAGTAACAATAGGTGGTTTCATAGGAAAAACTATTGATGGACTAGAGACTACCTATGAAAGAGGAGGTTCTGATAGGTCTGCTGCTGACGTGGCAATATTGTTGAACGAACATTACAGAGCAGAGTTGGATTTTGAAAAAGATAATGCGGTACTGAGTGCCGATCCGAAGATAGTGAAGAAAGAATTGGATAGTATCAAATTTCTGTCGTATAATGAAGCTAGATTAGCCGGCATGTTTGGCATGAAGATTCTTGATCCTCTAGCAATTAAAGAAATAGATGATAACAGCATGGATATACCCATTGTAATTACTGACATGGAAAATCCATCCAGTACAACTATGATATCAAAAATAGCTCCTGACCAATCAGATAATCTTGTTAAAATTGTTACAGGGAAACGAAATTGTGCAATAGTGAGAATGGAAAGCATTGCATCATCACATTTGTTGGCTTCACTTGAAAGTGATAAGCAATACCATGACTTTATTAAATTATCACCATATAAGAAAGAGGGTGTTGAAATCACTCGAATTCTTTTTCTAGATGGAGACTACGTTCGCCGCAATGAACATCATTTTAAGGCATATTATTCCAGAGCAGAGATAGTATATGATAGAGGTGTTGTTACTCTAATTGGTGATAATATGTGGAAAATGCCTAAAATTGCATCTACTACCAGTAGCACTGTTGGAGAACATGGGATTAATATTTTGAACTTTGACGCCCAAGAAGAAACATCACGTATATTAATTATTGTAGATGATTCGAAGGTAGCTGATGCTGTAAGGGCAATTCATGATAAGAGAAACAGAATTGATCGAGATGATGTTTAATGAACCGTAAAAGCAAGATTTGGATGGATGGAAAGTTAGTTGAATGGGATAATGCAAAAATACACATTCTTACACATGCATTACATTATGGAACGGCAGTATTTGAAGGAATTCGTTGCTACAATACTAAAAATGGTCCTGCAATTTTCCGATTAGAGGATCATATCAAAAGGCTATTCAATAGTTGTAAAATGTATCATATGACTTTAGAATACTCTGATAAAGAACTTAGAGAGGCGATTATTGAAACTATAAAAATTAATAAAATCAAAGATTGCTACATACGTCCTATTTGCTACTATGGATATGGAAAGATGGGAGTAAATCCTTTACCCAATAAAGTATCGACGTCAATAGCCCTGTGGAATTGGGAAGATCACATAAAAACAGTAGGTGACAAGGGAATGAGAGTCATTATTTCTTCATGGGCTAGAATAGATTCAAGAAGCTTACCTATTCATGCAAAGGCTACCGCAAACTATGCAAATTCAGCTTTAGCAAGAATAGAAGCAATAAAGTCTGGGGTTGATGAGGCCATCATGTTGAATATGAATGGTATGGTTGTAGAAGGAACAGCTGAAAATATTTTTATAGTAAAAAATGAAATGCTCGTTACACCTCCGATAACATCAGGCGCACTAGATGGGATTACCAGATCTAGTGTATTATCCATCGCGGAGAATCTTCTTATTAATTTTCAAATTAGCGATATATCACGTGATGAATTGTATTATGCTGACGAGGTATTCTTAACGGGAACAGCTGCTGAAATTAAGTCAATAGGGGAAATAGATAAAATAATTATTGCCAATGGAAAAACTGGAAAAATTGCAAATAAGCTACAAAATTATTATTATCAAATAGTACATGGAGATAATAAAAAATTTGAGAAATGGCTCACGTATATTAATTAAAAAAATTACAATTTTTTCCTAATTTTCTATCGAACTGGTAATGTTTACGTTTACATATTAATCTTTTAGAAGGCTATATCGATCAAAATTCCTCTAGAGAGGAGATTCATTTAATATTAATGCAAGGAGGGCTGATCTTAAATCTTTACCATAAGACGCTTGCTTAAAGTAAATCGCATTAGATTTACTATCTACATCCTGTGATATCTCATCTATTCTTGGCAACGGATGCATAATAGATATATCAGGTTTAAACTGTTTCAGAATGTTACTATCAATTGTATAAGCTCCTTTAACTTTTTCATATTCTTGCGGATCTGAAAACCTTTCTTTTTGTATTCTGGTAACGTATAGTATGTCTGAATTTTGGAAAACTTTTTCATTAATCTCTACCAGTTCTACAATTTTCATCTTATTTCTTAAACCATAGATCGACTCTTGTCGAATTTGTAATGTTGGTGGAGAGACTAGAATGACTTCAACATCATAATTGGAAAGACCATATAATAAGGAATAAATGGTTCGTCCGTATTTCAAATCTCCCAAGATACAAATCTTCAATCCATCAATTTTCTTTTTTTCTTTTGTTATTGTATATAAATCAAGCATTGCTTGCGTTGGATGTTCTTCACTTCCACTACCTCCATTAATTATTGGACTATCTGAAATTTCGGCGGCAAATTTACTTGAACCATCAAGTTGGTGACGTAGGATTATGATATCTGAATAAAGATCCATAACTCGCACAGTGTCATGTAAACTTTCTCCTTTTTCTATTGAAGATGATCTTAGATCGGATATTCCAATTGAGCTTCCACCTATTGATGCCATAGCTGCTTCAAAACTCATTCTAGTTCTGGTACTTGGTTCATAAAACAGATATCCCATTATTCTGGCTTTTCCGAACTCGTCTTTTTCTTTCGGTTTTAGCTTCTTCATTTTATCGGTTTTCTCAAATAAGAACTCAAGCTCATCTCTCTCGAAATTTTTAATTGAAACAATATCTCGATTAAAGAATCTATTAGTCTTCACTGACTATCACTATCATAGTATGATAATGCCCCTTTACAAAAAGATTCTTATCAGAATTCAAATAAAATGATAACTTTCTGTATAGCATATATTAGAGATTTTTTAATTAAATTTGCAATTTGAATAAGAGCATATCGACCTTATTTTTTGTTTTGGTGTTAACATTTGCAATATTAATTCAGAATGAGAGTGCATATTCATTTGGCCAAGCCACCGATACAACAACTAAAAATTATTCTAATTTGACTATGCCCATTAAAAATACCACGATATTAGATAATAAATCTAAGATTCAATTCTTTGGTTTAGCTGATCAAAAGAACTCCTCTGTTAAGACTGTTACCTATACTCCAAAATATTTATGCGGAAATGTAACTTCTAATGAAGGTCCCGTAAGACCAGGCCATTATGATACTGATATAAGTATCCTTAATAAACAAGATTATCCGATAAAAATCCTTTGGAACGTCATACCTAATGATGGTAATTCTTCAAATTCAATCATCAAGATTCTTAAATCTGAAAGCTCAACTGCTATAACATGCAAAGATATTCTACGGCTAGTTACTGATAGAAAGAACTTACTGGAAGGATTTGTTTTGCTGTCTTTGCCAATTAGTGGTAATATCATTGGTGCATTCCCGGATCCTAATAATCCAGAAGCATCAATTTTGAGATCTATTAATGATTCACAATCAAATTTGATTGATGTCCAGGTATTTTATACGGCCAACGCACTACCTAAACTTCCAAGTGAAATGCTTTTTAGTAAGATTGATTTTAGAATATTAAGTGATCCTAGTGGAAAAATACCCCAATCATTTTTAAAACAATTGCTAGAAGTTTCATTATTGTCCAATACGAATCAAATTTACGACCAAATATTTCGTCTTAAGTCTCTATTGAAGGAAAGATTTAATTTATCAGATTCTGAATTGAATGCTATTAACATTCAAATCGAAAGCTCTGATATTGATGCGATTTTTACAAACGATGACCATGCAATATCATCATCACGCCTGAGTCCTAACATATACTTTAGGTGATAACTGGATTAAAGGAAAGCTGCAATTTTGCTGCTTGCAATTAAATATGTTGTTTTGTAATAAGAAGGATCAAGCTCTATTAGAGTAAGTTATACTTTTAGTGCCCTACTTATCATTATTAATTCAGGCCCCGTAGTTAAATTACCTACTATAACTGAGCTGAAATTAGCTATGATTCCCGATGATAGGAAAGGTGAGCCTCCATTGACGGTAGCTGCTTCTGCTTCGACTTGAAGTATTTCGGATATTCTGCTGATTTCCGAATCATTAGCTATTGGATGAACAATAGCTCCAGCATTTGTAGCGACTATCATCGATCCAACCTGGACATATCCCCCGATTGAGAATGTTTGAAGAGGAACGCCTAAAATATCTTTAATATTTTGATCCGCTTCTCCTTTGAATAAATTTGAAACTAATGCTCCTTTATCATTTGCTGAAATTAAGTTTCCAACTGCAGTAAACTTACTTTTTAGTCGGTCCACATTTAGGCCTGTTTGCTTTAAGATTCGGATCTCATCATCTGAAACTGTGTATGGTAACAAGATTCCATTGTTATTCATAACCGTCATTGGTCCTATCAATCTGGTCCCTGCTATTGAAACATGTATTATTTTTTCTACATCTAAATATTCTTTAAGTTTTTTGGCTTTTGTTTCTGCAAATCCAAATGGGAGTAAAAGAGTGTCATTATTTGTTCGTGAAAATAAACCCACATTTGGACTTCTGTAGACATCATATTTGTGGATCACCAATTGTTTCTTCTCTCCATAATGTGAGTGTTATATGACAATATTTCTCTTATGTACGACTGAGATAAGAAACTATCTACCGATTTAATTTTATGTTTTAAAACTACTTGGCAAGGCAGCAACTACTGATAATTCCTACTTTGTGTGAAGAAGATATCTTACTAAAAATAAAAATGTGAATCGTGTATTTATCCTGACATGCAGGAGCTAAAACCACATTCAATGCACAAATTGCATCCTTCAGTAATAATCAATCTTGCATTACATGACGGACATTCTTCGTACTCAAACTCATTTGGAGATGCAGTCATGCTCATTTTTAGTTTAGATTGAGAAATATTGATTGTATTATCTGTTGTTTCCATTTCTTCTGTACTTCTGAAGACTTTTTCAACTTGTGTCATAACATACTCTTGCTTTATGTTACTATGAATTTGGTCAATTACATAGGCACTTGGTTTTACAATAAATTTTTTCTCCTTTTCATTTCCAGTTATATGGAGCACCTGTTCATGTCTAGAGCCATCTCTATAAACTGTAACCCCCTTTAATCCCAATTCGTGTGACAAAAGATAAGCTGCCTTTATGTCTTCGACTGTAACGTCTGATGGCATGTTAATAGTCTTTGCTATTGCATTGCTAACCCATTTCTGCCAAACTGCCTGAGCCATTAAATGATCGGTCCAATGTACATCAATAGCAGTTACAAATATTTTCTGTAGTCTTTCTGGAATTTCGGCCAATCCTCTTACAGAACCATAATTATTAGCAATCTTTGTTAGAATTTCATCATTATACAATCCATTTTCCTTCAGTACATTCTCGAATATCCTATTTGTATAGAAGAAGCTTCCTACAGTAACCCGTTTTTCAAAAACTAGTGCAAATACTGGTTCAACACCATTTGAGGTGTCAGCTATCATAGATAAAGTTCCTGTAGGAGCGATTGTAGTGGTCCATGAGTTTCTAATTCCATATTTTTCTATCTTCTCAACTAATGAATCCCAGTCGTATGAGTGATATCGCTTTGGAATTTCATAGTATCCTGCTACTGGTATCATTTTTCCTTCAACATAATCAGTCTGATTGAATAATGGAAAAGCTCCTCTTGCTTTGGCAATCGCAACGCTTTCTTCCATGCTATAATAAGATAGGGCTTCTGCTATCCTATTCATAAACTCATAACCTTCTTTTGAATTGTATGATATTTCTAGGGTAAATAATAGATCGGCAATACCCATTATTCCGAGGCCTATTCTCCTTGTTAATAGCGTATTGCGTTCAATTTCTTCAACAGGATACTTGTTCATGTCTATAACATTATCTAAAAATCTCGTAGAGAGGCGTATTGCCTGCTCATAACGCTGCCAGTCAAATTCATATTTTCCATCAATATTACGCTTAACAAAATTGGCCAAATTAATAGATCCTAAATTGCATGATTCATATGGATAGAGTGATTGTTCGCCACACGGATTTGTTGCTCTAAGAGGTCCTTCTTTTACGTTTATGCAGGGATTATATTTGTTGATATTGTCGAAAAATATGACACCTGGCTCAGCGCTTTTCCAGGCACTGAAGGTAATTAGATCTAAAAGCTGATGTGAATCAATCTGCTTGATTGGTTCATTGGTTGTTGGATTTCTAAGGGTGTATCTGTGATTATTTTCGTTAATTATTGATTCCCAGAAATCACTCCAAATCCCAACGCTTACATTAAAGTTTTCAAATATACCTGGTTTGGTTTTGGCTGTGACGAACTTTTCAATATCAGGATGCCAAGATTCCATTATTCCCATGTTCGCCCCCCTCCTTTTTCCACCTTGTTTTACCACGTCTGTAATTGTGTCTATAATTCTCATAAAAGAGATCGGTCCCGAAGCAACGCCAGAAGTTGATGCTACTATATCACCTTCAGGACGGAGATTAGAATAGTTAATACCAACCCCTCCACCGGATTTGAATATCATCGCTGCATCAGTTGAGGATTTCATTATCTCTGACATGTCATCTTTCATATCCAATACAAAGCATGCTGAAAGTTGACCAAGTCTTGCGCCAGCATTCATAAGAGTAGGTGTATTTGGTAGGAAGTCTTTTGACACCATCAAATTATAATACTCAATGATTCTATCAGAATACTTTGACAAGTTACCTTCGGCAATCAGTCGTAAAAGATCTTTAAAGCTAATTTTCATATGGCCGCTTTTTGCCAAATAAATGTAATGTCTAATCAGTGATTCAAAATGGTATCTATTAAGATAGTAACTGCCAATTTTTAGTTTCAGGTGAAAATCATCTATTTTTTTATAGTATTCTTCAGCTTCGGTGATATTTTGAACTACTACATCGTTATTGGAATACAATTCAGTATCGTGGAGTATATCAGGGATTGTTATGAGAATTGCGACTCGTTCAAAAAGTGATCTCGGATCTTCGATTATCTCATTATTATTATCTCTTAACAAGTAGCGTGAAGCCAGGACTCTGAGAGAATTAATATCAAACGATTTATCCACTTCGTCAAGATCCTTCTTATTTAGAATTTTCTTCTTTTCATCTCTGATCTTGCGCCGTTCGTGTCTGTACAGGATGTAAGCCTTGGCGGTATCTGAAAGTCCTTCCTCAATTAAAATCGATTCGACCATGTCCTGCACATCTTCAACGCTAGGAATTCGGTTGGTATCAAAAACGGAAAATTGTTGATCCATTTTTTGTACAACTTTCTCTGATAATTTTTCAGCAAGCTTATAATCCGCTTTACCTGCTGCCATTAATGCTTTGTAGATGGCATTAGAAATCTTTGAATTATTAAACTCGACTAATCCTCTATCCCTCTTCCTAATTTGCGCTATTGGTTTTGTGTTTTTATTTGAAGAATCATCAACCTCAGTGATTTCTTTTGCCATACCCCTTTATACAGCTAAGGCTTAGCTTAAAAATATTATCTTACTAAAAAATAATATAATGAAGGTTTAAACTATTTGATTCAGTATGATTATATTGATAAATTAGTGGATCCGCAGCTTTGACATACTTCAGTTGATATGGATATCTTTGTACCGCATGAGCTGCAGACTTTGTTTCTGTATATTGGTCTGAAGAAATTGAAATCACGCGACTTGTCAATACAATCCATCAATTCACTATCCGTAAGATCGCTTACGTCAACATTAAGTGAGGTTCCACCATTTAGTAATCTATCGATTGAATTACTTGATTCTATAGTAGAATCAGGATTTGAAAGTAAATCCCTGCCACTTATAAGAAGACCTTGCGAATAAGATTTTATCAACATTTCATCACCAGCTTGACGATACATGTTTCCATATTTTTCCGAGTCTAGAGAAGCTAATCTTGTATTACTGTCATCTGTAATCATAGCAATCCTTACAGAGTCATCTCCAGCTTGATTTCCTTGATCGGTAGCAACCTCAACAGCAGTATGTAATACCTTTTGAATTATTTCTTCTCCATCAAATTCATGTCCTAGAATATTATATACAGACTCCCTTATACCAGTTAAATTAATCACAAGATTCATCTTGCTTAAATGCATCATTTGCGTTATGTTAGCCAATACAGGAAGCATTTCTCTTCGCATCATTTCTATAATGGAATTCTTTCTTCCTAGCAGAGCGGAAATGGCTGGTTTTATCATCAGGGCCAATCTGGCTCTGAAATAAGTTTCGTCTTTATTGGACTGATAAGCTAATCTAGGCAGATTTATTGCTAAAGACTGTAAGCTTATGACCGAACTAGATTTCTCATCGGCTAGAGTTTTTACAATACCTGTATGACTTCTGAAATTCCTAGATATGGACAAAATACCTCCATTTTTAACAATGTTGCATATCAAATCTGAATTTCTCTTCACTGAGTCGTGATCATTACCAACTAGAGATAACCCAATAGTGGGAGTAGGGGTATTATCTAGATATTTCACGTAAGCGCCCAAAATGGATCTAGTAATTGAACTGCCATCGAGTGAGATAGGAAAAGTAATTACCGGAAATCCTGACGACGAATATGATCTTGATATGGATGATGAAATAAATGCTCTAGAAAATATAGACACTATATCTTCATTATTATTTTGAATCTTATTTGAAATAGAAGATATAAAATTATCAAGTATTATCTCCCTTGAAGTTTCCCTACTTAAGACGGAAATCAATACAGGCAGAATTGCCGTAATATCATCAAGTGTCCGAATTGGTTTAACTCTTGAAACATTCAAGTATTTTCCTTTAAAGTTTAGGCCATTTTCAATAATATTGCTAGTATCAATAAAAACAGTATCAGGCATCAAATTCCATAGTCCCGTGTTCGAAATATTTAGTTCTCCAGCAAGATGCATGTCCGTTATGTCTTTGGGTAACACATTGAATAGCAGGTTTTCGGAAAATACAGCCATAGATGTTTCTGATAAAATCCCTTCTACCCCATTTTTGCTATAGATAGGATTGGTCAACATATCTGAGATATCGGACCCTGGAAGACCCAACCTTGCAAGTTTTGACCTAAATTCCTCATGGCCGTGTTCGATTAAAATTGAATTCACAGTTTCTCTAATAAGCGAGGATGTTAGATAGACAGTTTGAAATTTGTAAACTTTATTTTCAACTTCTTCTGTAATTTTATGCGCTTGTTCAAGAGGCATATTCGCCTCCCTAACTAATGATTGTGTTATCCTATTAGAATTAAATTCTTCAATAGAATGTCTAGATGTCCGTACGTACATTTTTCCACTTTCAATTATCGATCTCTCTTCAATCTGCCTTGCCAGACTGAGCACTAGTTTTCCGAGATTAGTAATCGTATATCTTCTTTCTGCTTTATTTAATGCGACTAGAGACATCCTCAACAGCTTCCTCAAATGGTAAGCAAATTTACCAGACTCTTTTTTAGATTTAAAACCAGCTAACGATTTTAATTCTGAATAAGTTAAAGGTCCCTTGGAATTTAAAATACGAAGTATATCTATCCTGTTAGGACTTGCCATAACAGAAAAAATCATCCTAACTCTTTTTGCTGCTTGTAAAATTCCACTAGGTTTAGTTTCAGTTTGACTTAAAAAATCATGGCTTGCCTCTATCTCCATCTCACCCGATATTATCCTGAGATAATTTAAAATTGGGTCGTAAATAGTTATTGACTAAAAGTACAAAACTATTTACCTACTACGTATTTACCTACTACGCGTTAGAAAATCAAACTTAGATCATAACTTCGTTTTCCTCTAATAGGGATTCGTATTCATTCCTGTTTTTCGTTACATTAATCGTAGCTGGTATGTCTGGTAACTTTTGTCTTGTCTCTTCTTCAACACTATGTTCAACTTCACTTAAAATCTTTAGGGCATCTTCATCTATAGGCATTGTTATTTTTAAGTCAGGATTAACATTGTAATTTAGTATTTCGGATGAGGCGTTTGTAACATCATTCAACACCTCATGCGCAGTCGGTATTACCATTGAAATATCTTTTTCAATGTCCTTTATCAAATCTATTGTTGGATTTATAGTATCCATTATGACTCCGAATTCACCTATTATAGTGGAACGTAGAGCTATAACTTCAAGTGACATGACCATGTTTCTTGTTGTATGCTGAATTCTATGTATATTTACAAGTTCATTAGCTAGTGCCCTGGCACGAACATTGTTACCCACTTTGATGTTTTGTACAATTTGTTTTCTAAAATCTGTATCCATCATACCGAATTTCTTTGAGAGCTTATTCAGCTTTGTAATTTGATTACTAATAACTTGGGCAGCATTAGATAGATCGTTTTGAAACTGTGTATGATGCTGCATCAGAAAAAATATAGGTTAGGATGAATGTAAAAATAATTGTCAGTGTCTATCAACAAAAGTGTAAGATAAAGCTAATCTAAAAAATTTCTAGTATATGATGAAATCTTGTTCCATATGAAATGATCAAGGAAATAAGAAAAATTTGTTGTATGCAACTTCTTTGCTTTAGAATAATGACTTTTAGACACCTTGTTTTTCTAAAGTTAGTCCGTGCTTTGCATCATAACCTTTTACCTTGACAGTTGAGCCTATGGGTAGTTCAGCCGGAGTTTTGATTCCTGGCAGAAATCCCGAAGCTGAAATAGGAGCATCTTTTAATTTGAAAACTACCCATGCATATGAGTTGATATCATCAAACCCTTCGGGAGCTACTGCTTGAATAGTATGCGTTACTACTGTGCCGATACCAGGAAATTCAACGAATTCAAAATCACTTTTAGAGCATTCACTACAATAGTATGCTGCGCTTGCGCCAGTGGCTCCAAAGTTGTGCGTTAGGGCTGTCTCAGCGTCTTTTACGGATCTGTCGCCAGCTGAACCAGTGAATTGTTCAAAAACTTCGACAACTTGTCCTACTCCTGTCGCGCCAATAGGATGGCCTTTGGATTTTAGTCCTCCTGACGGATTAATTGGAATCTCTCCATTCCTATGAGTAATGCCTTCCCTTGCAGCAATTCCTCCCATGCCCTTTTTAAAAAATCCTAAATCTTCAATGTCAATTATTTCTGCAATGGTAAAACAATCATGAACTTCTGCGAAATCAATGTCTTTTGGTGTGACTCCTGCCATCTTGTACGCTTGGTTCGCCGCAATTATTGTACTTGGGATAGTCGTGATATCCTCTCTAGCTTGTACCGCAGCAGGTGATCCACCTCTCCCTGAACCAATAACTTTTACATATTTGTTACCAACCTTCTTGGCAAATTCTTCAGTACACAAGATAACAGCTGATGCACCATCAGAAAATGGGCAACAATCGTACATCTTTAATGGAGATGCTACAACTGGTGAATTCAAAACATCGTCTACTGTTATAGCTTTTCTGATGTGTGCCTTTGGATTTAACAATCCATTTTCATGATTTTTTACAGCAACATACGCCAAATCCTCTTCTGTCGCTTTGTATTTAGTCAGATAAGCTCTGGCAATAGAAGCGAACAGTCCCGGAAACGAAGCACCATTTCCACCTTCAAAAAAGAAGTCAGAACAATATGAAAAGAGTGTGGTACTCAAACTAGTTCCCGTATGAGTTATTTTTTCTACGCCAACGGCCAATACACAATCATAAAAGCCCGCAGCAACATTTGCATAAGCTTCTCTAAACATTACGGAACCCGAACCGCAAGCAGATTCGATTGTTAGTCCGGGGATATGAGGAATTCCAAGGTTGCT
>WNFZ01002878.1_pt1 | contig 17443 bp, 18 predicted proteins | sample 5400081 | NCBI WGS metagenome assembly WNFZ01 (sample SAMN13153365, study PRJNA577476) | soil metagenome | isolation source: 80 cm soil or saprolite under grassland replicate 1 | place: USA:California | collected 2016-06-15 | reverse complement strand
GATGACGAATACCTGTCAGGTACGCGATCGAGATATCGAACGCCGCCTTCGCCTCGCCAATAATCGGGGCCATTCCCTTCTACCTATCCGCCTCAACCGGCCAGTAATCTATACTCCACCATGCAGTAGGCATGTCCGCCAACCGGTTTCCAAGCAGAACCGCAGGAATCGCGGCCATGTTTCTATAGGAACCCGTAATGTATCGTGCCCGGTAGGACTTGTCGCCCCCCTCTCCGATAAGATAGAAGCTGCATTCACCTCGGGCAGACTCGACCCTTCCATACGCGACACCACGGGGCAGCACTATCGGTGCCTTTCTCCTGATTGGTCCCGTAGGAATCTTCTTGACGATCTGGCGGATTATCTTGCAACTCTCACGCATCTCATCCATGTGTACCATCGCCCGACTGAAGGAATCACCGTCAGGCCGGGTTGAGACCTCGAAGTCGAGTTCAGGATAGGCAGCATACGGCTCGTCCTTCCGAAGATCAGCGTCAACACCCGAACCTCGAAGCGTGGGCCCCGTACACCCTAGCTCGATAGCCTTCTCTTTGGATAGGACCCCAATTCCTTTCGCACGAGACGTAAACAGGGGATTGTTGAAGAATATACGATCGTACTCCTTCAAACGCTTCTCGAAGTATTCTGTTCTCTTGACAGCCTCCTCAGCAAACCTAGGCGGCAAATCACGCCGGACCCCGCCGGGCACAAGATAGGAGTAGGTGATCCTGGCGCCGGTAAGCTTCTCAGCTAGATCGATGAACAGCTCTCTGTCACCGAGAGGCCACATGAACATGGTCGTGTGTCCGAGAAATACTCCGTAGATAGAGAGCCAGTAGAGGTGGCTCATTATCCTGTTCATCTCGTTCAAGAGAGTCCTGAGATATTGTCCCCTTCGAGGAACCTCGACTCCTTGAATCTCCTCGATCGACCTAACCCAAGCATGGTTCAGATTGGACGCGTCTATTATCGAGGGTCTCTCGATGACCGGAATACTCTTGATAATATTTCTGAGCTCAATAATCTTCTCGATCCCTCTGTGAACATAGCCGGGGTCCGGAGCAACGTTAACTATGATGTCGCCATCCACCTCCACGATCAACCGCATGTGGCCTGAGCCAGAGTGCTGAGGACCAACGCTCAATGTGAGCGTTTGAGCCCCAGACTCAGAAGTCTCAGTGGACTCGACAGTTGTTAATGGAACAGGTTTAGGAGGCGCCGACATTACATATAGATGAAACATGATAGACGATCTCGAACCTGTTTTCCCGGTTGTAGTCAACAGCGGAGACCCCGTTTGGATGGTCAAACCCGAGTTTGTCTCTGAGAAACACTGCGACATCCTTGATCTTTTCGGGAGCGACTGTCACTTCAAGCCTACCGCGACGGATAATGTTCGTTTCCTTGATGTCGGCTGGAAAGTTCTCTTTGAGCTTCTGAACGAGAGCATCTTCTCTTTCGTGAGAAAGGCTCATCCCTGCTCGTACACCTTTGACCTTCGAATCTTCTCTTGGAGCATGATGATCGCCTGCTCCAGTGCCTCTGGTCTTGGCGGGCAACCTGGGACGTAAACGTCGACCGGGACAAACTCGTGCGCGCCGTTCACTATACTATAGGAATCATGGAATAGGCCACCGGACATAGCACAGTCTCCCATCGCAATAACATATCTAGGCAACGCCATCTGGTCATAGATCATCCGGAGCCGTTTCGCCATCTTCTTCGTGATAGTCCCCTCGATCACTATGAGGTCTGATTGCCGGAGAGAACCTATCGGCAGAACTCCGAATCGTTCAAGATCATGTCGTGCGCCACTTGCAGCGCCGAACTCAGCACTACAACAGGCAGTTGTGATATTGACCGGCCATAGAGAGTACATTCGCGCCCAGTTGATCACGTTTCGAATCGGCCCGGTGTCAACGACCTTCTTGACAAGATCGCTTAGTTTTCCAACCCAGATGCTCAGCCCCTCTGCAAGAGTCGCTACAGGGTCTTCTTCTTGGGTAGTTCGCTGAGCGGACAATTCTCTTTCAACTACTAGGTTTTAGCTTGTTTTGCCTATTTATCCGCATCTTCACGACTGCGACGAGATTTACGATAGTATCTCGTGATTCCTCGTGATAAGACTCTTGGCTAGACTCTATTAGAGCGACGGCTTCAACCGGTAGAATGTGTTTGCCTTACCCCTCTTTCGAGGGTCGCGGACTTTCATTTTTCGGGAGGCTTCTTCCTATATGCTGCTGGATTGAACAATCCCTCTTTTTCCTGTGTTGTTGGCTTGAAGCTCTCGGAGATCAGCAACTGGAATCCTTCTAAGGCGTTATCGATAACCTCTTTCAGTTCGTCCACCGCGGAAATGTCGTGGGTTACTGCCCCTCTCTGGTTGACGATCTTCGACTTTCTCAATACATTAGCCATGTCTGCTTCCGCGAAACCACAGAGCTTCATGAGACTGATCAGATACAAGGAGGTTTTCCCATCAAGCGATTCCTTGGAAGCACCAATTAACTTAGCAAGTTCTGCGCGGTAGATGTTTCCCTGTTTCGAGATTGCCCCCTCGACGAGGTCCTCTAGAATCGGGACAGGGACTCGGACGAGGATAGCCATCTACAACGCCCTGACTCCTGTGAAATCTATGTTTCCAGAGAGATAAGTTAGGGGGTAGAAAAGAGGTCTGGTACGTTCCCCTCTGCCAGTCTTGATTCTTGATGCTGTGTCATTAGAAGTGTGAGTGTTGAGGAGTGAAGTTAATAGCCTCAACTAGCTCTTCCTATTCTGAGTAGCAGAGCTCGGGCGTTGGAATGGCTAAGCTAGAAACGACGTGCATGCTGGAGAGCTTTCGAAGGTTCATGATAACGAGCACGTGTCGTTCCTTCATTCCAAGCGAGTACGTGGCGGACCTTTCCGTGTTCCCGGAACGAGCCCGCGAACTAGGAACAATGTACGTTGAGGCTGAGGACAAGGTGACTTTGAGCCGAGTGAATGATATCAGCTTTGTCCGCGTCAGCTATGTTCTAGGGATAATCTACAACTCCAAGAGTGGACATACTCAGTTAAAATGGAGACATGTTAGAGGCGACCAGGGAAGACTAAGCGGTGAGGCTAGCACCAACACGATGGTGAATCTATACGAAGCTGGCGCGCTTGACAAATCCTTCATTAGAACAATTGCTGCGCAGATTCACTGAAACAAAAGTCCGCTATCCCTATTTTCTCATAATCGAGGTCAGTGAGTATTGACCTGACGTAACTCACGGATTCTGACCGAGCCCTCCTTCTGCGCTAGCGGATGACGTCAGTCTAGCGTAGGGCTAACCTTCAAGACAGTTACAATATCCTTTATCTCGACAGCTGAATCCGTGAAAACCGGACGGGTGGGCTGGACTGCCAAAGTCGTTTGAGACTGGAATTGACGCTGTGGACAAAGTCCTTCCAAAGGGGATACCCAGAAACAGCCTTACGATTCTGGCAGGAGACCTTGGGACGGGAAAGTCTGTGCTGATGGAACAGCTCCTCTATAGCATGTTGAAGGTGGAGAAGGAGCCGTGCATCTACATGAATGTTGAAGGGCCTCCAATAGCACTTCGGCAGGATATGGAGTCATTCGGCTGGGATATCGACCGGTATTTGGATTCTGGACAGCTTAGGTTTCTGGACTGCTTCTCTTTCAGAATGGAACCGACTGAGACTCCAACATATTCTCACTTTGTCAAGGACCCGAAAGATCTTCACTCGGTCACCAGCGCGCTCTTCACGATGATGGAAGAGATGAAGATGATGGGAAGAGGTGCCGTCTTTGTTGATTCCTTGACGGAGATGTTTACACTTGTTCAGGAGGAGAGACCGTTGGTCTTCCACATGCTTGACGGTGTGAAGTCTTGGCGGGCCAAGGGTCCCAAGGAACGTCTAGTTCCATTCTTCTGCTCTCACCACACGCCGTTGCGAGCATATGCTGATCTTGACGATTTACTGTTCTATGTGGTTGATGGAATAGTTGATGTGAGATTCAACCCGGGGTTCGCCGATAGAGGCCTACTTGTCAAACAGTTCCGGATACGAAAGATGAAGGGCGCGCCTCATGAAACCTATTGGGTGACATTCCAGGTTACCGCTTCCGGAATTGTAGAGGTTCCACTCCCAGTCCCTGTACTGACGTCGGACAAGCCTCGTACAAGCAAAAAGAAGTAGCCCTCGGCGAACCTTAGGCTGGAAGGGGCTAGCAGTGCCCACTACTCAACACCCTCCCGTTCATCATGATAGCAACCATTCGATTCCCACGAGTCGCGCCGCTCCTCACAGCGGGGCTCCACGAATCAAGGTGCCGTACTCCAAGAATCCAGTTTATGTGGCTGAGGGCTACAGCCCGCCCGTAGTCGCTGGCCGCAATTTCGAGTACGAGACAACACCGCAAAACGCGGCCTACTGGCAAGCGCTCACGCTCACCTATAGGCAGGCCATGAAGAAAGAAGCCGACACAAGGGGCATCGATCTCCGGCTTCTCCTCGACGAGCGACGATCAGGAGCTTTCCACTGCGTCGGATGCGGCAAGCCCATGGTCATGCGAGAACTATTCGCCAATGGCGACAGAGTCTACCAGTGCTGGAACGGAGACTGCGTCAAAAGAATCATACGTTACCAGTATCAAGCCCAAACCGGACGCGTCATAGAAGTCTCCTAGGTGTCTAGTTCCCGACGTCCTCGCCGAAATACACTCCCACAAGAAATCGCCTGGCTAAGGCCAGTGCACTTGGAAGGGCCGAGTTGGGTTGTTAGGTTTTCTTCCCAGTCTATTTATCGCATACGCGAAACGTGATGCGGCTCGATTTTCAAGAGGACTCTCTGTTCTCCTGGTTTCCGATTCGGATACTTTTCCTGACCAGTGTACTTTTTCGCCATCTTGTCGATATGATCTTCAGCTACGCGTCCAGTGACCTGTTCAATGACTCGACCCCGAATCATCACAAGCTTGTACGGATTCCCCTGTTCCGTGATAGCAAGAGCGACCTGCGGATTCTTCTTCACGTTTCTGTGCTTGATTCGACCCACCGCCGTGTTGATGAGAACGTAATGACCGTCCGTATCAACCCAGGTGGGAGTAACTTGAGGGGAGCCATCGGGGTTCACGGTTGCGAGGAAGATGAAGTTCTTACCTTCCAGGATCTTCCGTGCATCATCATCCAGTTTCGTCATATTTGACACGATCAAGCCATCTGAGTGAGACACGTCCCTTTATTGGTTTCTAAGGGCCCAGTTAGTTCGTCGTCGAACAGTTAGGTTCGCTAAACCAGTCCAATCGCTTGGATTTGCCGAGGCAACTCGGTACCTTCGGCTCTCATTTGAAGTTACGTGACACTTTAGTCCCATGTTGGTTCTCGTTCGACAGGTTCTGTTTCGCGGGGAGCAGTCAGGTGCCACAAGCCAAAGCGACTAGGTACGCTGTCCTATTGGTTCTCTCCGCCCTCAGCGCATTCGCCTTCGTGGATCCGCCCGCGGTTCATGCTCCTGCCGTGACACAGTACACGCTTACCCCGTTGCCGTTCAGATCGCAAGAAGGATACTCGATCACTCTGATTCTGAGCGTCTCGGGAGCTTCTCCCGGCACTCTCTACCAGTTCAACTTCTATGTTCGAGACCCCTCGACGAAAATATGGGGTTCCATTGTAGAAAATTACACAACTTCTCTAGGCGAGACCCAATTTGGCATTATCCTACAATATCCGAGCGCCGCTTTTGTCGGTATCGGAACAAATGCTCTTGTTGGCCAATACGTTGGCTGGGTCAACCAGCTCAGGCCGGCACCTCCCAGCAACCCTGTTGCTGCTACACCGAACGGTTTCTGGTTCATTCTAACCGACCAGATCGAGTACCAAAGAACGCAAACCGTGGGGATCAGGGCCAGCGGGTACAATGCTTCAGAGATGGCAACAGTAATCATCAGAACCCAAACGACCTCGACAGTGGTTCTCAACACGACTACGACAGCCTCATCTGCGGGAGTGGTCACAGGCTCTTGGAAGATTCCTAAAGGCGCTGCCCTCGACAACTACATAGTTACCGTCACAGGCAAGACGACCGCGAAGAACCCAGCTGACGCTCACGGCTTCGTTGTAAAAGCAGCCTCAATATCAATCCCGACACTGACCTCCAACAAGACTTCGTATCAGAGGACGGAGACGATGAAATTCTCGTTCACAGCGCGCTATCCAGACGGACAGTATGTTAATAGTGGGACAGCGTTGGTAATTCTGACAGGCGCTGGCGGAAGCAGTGTTCCAATTACAGCAGTTTATGACAATGTTGCTCAGACCTTCGATGCAACCTACAAGACATTCTTTGACAACCAGACAGGCATCTGGACAGCGTCATTGGGAGTCAACGGATTCGATGACGGATTCGGGAACACGGGCCCAACCACCTCGGTATCAACGTCACCTCAACTCCAGCCCGCCACACTGACGATCACGATCACTTCCAAGTCCTATTTTGCCATAGGCGAACAGATCAAGTTCAACGCCACAATCCAGTACCCTGACCTAACTAATCTACAATCGAGCCAAGTAGGGGCATTCCTCCTCTTCTCAGGGGGTGGCCATAATGATACGATACCAGTAGTCTACGATTCAACCCTTGGCCTCTGGGTTGGAACGTATACGCCTGGTAATGAGCCCGGAGGTCTATGGTCGCTAACAGTAGCGGGGGCTGACTCAGCATTTCCGACAAATTCTGGAAAGGCGACAAAGACAATTCAATTGCAAGACCGAATACCCGTATCAATTTTCTCCTTTACAAGTGGAACCATTCTCACTTCTGTATCGGTCAGCTTTGACGGAACTGCAAGCTTCGACCCTGACGGGACAATAGTTGGCTATGCGTGGGACTTCGGTGACGGATCGACCGGATCGGGAGCCACTCCCACTCACAGCTATTCCATCGCTGGCACGTACGCGGCGAAGCTCAACGTTACAGACAACAGCGGCTCCACGCAAGTTTCTACCCAGACAGTGACCATCACAGACAGGCCTCCTGCCATCTCACTAACGCAGTCCTCGACAACCGCCGCGCCTGGACAGGCGGTCGTCATCACGATTTCAGCCTCGGACCCTGACGGGACGATTGCAACCACAACTGTGAACTGGGGAGACGGAACTACGGACACAATATCTGGCCCTCCAACCACTGACAGCCACACCTACTCATTGCCGAGTGGGTCGCCCTCGGCAACCTACACCATCACGGTGACGGTACACGATAACAATGGGTCGACGATGTCTGTCGCGTCCGACCCGATTACCGTACAACCGGTCCAGCCGAGTAGCAACGTCTCGTTTCCACTATACTATTTCGGAATACTTGCTGCTCTGATCTCGGCGCTCTTGCTTGGCACTTTCTTAGCTTTCAGGAGACACAAGGTAACACACGCGAGGCTGAAGATTGATCTTGAGGCCGTTAAGGCGGAAGCAGGACGAATCGAGAACCAAGAATTCTTCCAGTCAGTGAAAGACCAATTGAAGAAGGACAAAGAATGACCAAGGTAATTGCCGTTCACTCTTTCAAGGGAGGAACCGGAAAAACAACCCTCACTGCGAACCTTGCAGCCGTCCTCGCTAGAAACCGCAGAGTTGGGGTCATGGACCTCGACCTGTCCGGACCCGGTTTACACGTGCTTTTCGGCTTGAAAAAGAGCGAGATCAAGGCAACGCTCACAGATATCTTTCTTGGAGATGCAACACCGGCGGATGTCGTGATAGATCTGACCCAGAGGTTCAACCTCAAGAAAGGAGGACTGTTCTTCTGCCCCGCCAGCAACAAGGTAGAGGATATGCTTCGACTGCTAAAGTCTGGTTTGGAAGTGGAGATATTTCAGGATACAATACAGAAGGTTGGAGAACAAAACAAGCTCGACTACATCATCGTTGATACTCATCCCGGGGTCGAGAACGATACTGTTCTTGCGATGGGTTGTTGCGATGCTCTTGTTCTAGTGTCAAGGGTTGATCAGCAAGACTTGTTCGGGACTGCGGTAATGGTGTTGCTCGCGGAAACATTCGAGAAACCTACTTTCCTCACGCTTAACATGATCCCGCCCGGTGTCCGGATCAAGGACGCCATAAAGGTCGGCCAGGAACTATCTCAGTTGTTCAGGTCGCGATTCTTGCAAGCCTTCGAGTTTCAACTGGACGTTATCAACAACCTGAGCAGATCCGTATTTGTCATAGACAATCCCGACTCATCCTTTGCTAAGAAAATAGGTGAGGCGGTGGAGACACTGGAGAGAGAGTTATCAGGAGCGACAAAGATTGCAAACTAACCCCAAACGCTCAACGGGCTACGACCTCCGAAGACTCGTGGGATCAGTGAACCAGCTCCGCTTCAACGACAACAAGGGAGAAGTGTCCTTTTTCGGACAGAAAATGATCATCCTAAGGAGAGATGTCATCCGGATCATGCGGGAAGCCCTCGAAAGACTAGTCGGAGATCAGTCAGCACCGTTCCTCTCTTACTTGGCGAGTGGGATAGGTGTGCACGAAGGGAGCATTTTCAGAGAGAGCATTGGGTCCACAGGCGAGCAGAGCAGACAGAGTCTGGAAAACCTGGTTCACTCTGCGCTGGAGGACACGAACCTTGGACTGGGCAAGATCCGAATCGATGGGCTCGACTTCGATAAGAGCAGCGCAAACATAGTTGTAGCCAACTGCTTTGAAGCCACGGAGAACGGGTCCTCGGAGGAACCGAACTGCATATTCACCAGCGGATTCCTAGCTGGAATATTCGCCGAAGTACTCGACAAGACAGTTCAGGCAAAAGAGGTCCGCTGTATATCACAAGGCGCAACGGAGTGCGAGTTCCAAATCTCCCTCGTAGAAACGAGTGATGGACAACAAGAAGCTGAAAGTCCAAAGGTGGACCTGACAGAGGTTGACGGTGAAGCACTACTGAAAGGAGAAGTGAAACCAGGCACGGATGGAGGCTCAACAAGCTCGAAATCGGCCATAGGCACGTCAGAAGGCACGTCGGAAGATCAAACCGAAATGTCGGACAGCGCGGACATGGATGCAGGAGTCGAGAAAGCGGCCAGAATCGCCAAACACAAACAGCACTTCTGGAACAAGTTCAAGAAAGAATAGATCAGTCCGGACAGATAGATCGTCGGAAGGCTTTTTGTTTCTACCGTAGCCAGAGGCGCCGGGAGTGGGATTCGAACCCACGAGGGCGTGACGCCCAACGGCTGTCGTGTCCTGGCCCTTATCACTTGAGATCTCGAGGCCGTCGCTTTAACCACTCAGCCATCCCGGCGTGAAGCGCCACTAGGATGCCGGTCTTAAACCACTTTCGAACCGGATCTCATTGGCAACGATTGTTGGTAAATCTCGCCTGACGATCTGTGTGTCTGGGTGGCAGGATAGGAAAAACATGGAGTGCATGAGTCTAGTTGTGAGGGTTGAGTGCACCGGGTTCTCTCTATCTTCCGCTTGAGAGCGATCTGCCAGGATTTGGCGCAATCTGCGCAGCGTTAGGAGTGGAGAGTACAGGATCGTTTCGTTGCACACGTTTCGGATAAAGATGGTCCGCGACTACTCGATCCCTAAGCAGAACCATTCTGTCTCTCAGAGAGTCTTGATATGAGAAGTCCGCCCTGACCTGATATTCCTGGCATAGCAACGTCATTGTCCGATATATGAGCACACGTGCGCTCGCTCCGAGAGAGTCCATCAGGATTGCAACAACATCGTCAAACCGTGAGGATACTTCCGGCTGTTCAATTCCCTTCTTTCCAAGTAGATCATAGATCACATCGCGGACTGTCGGTCCCATTCCGTCCAGAGCGTTTCGGAAACAGTCGTTTACGGTTTCGTGGAATAGGGTGGAGATCTGTGTACGCAATAGTTTGTGGCCTGGAGCATAGCATGACCTGGGTGGAGAGGATACGTATGTTGTAACAGTCAATTACCTTCTTCGGGACTGCTGAACGAGTGTCCAAGTTAGACTTTCATTATTCCTAGCATTCAACGGTTTTATATGCCGTTAGCAGGGCTGATGAGGAAGGATTAGCCTTGGCGGATGGGAACGTTCGGAAGCTCATAGAGGACGCTAGTTTTCCAAACCAGTGGCCTACAAAAGAGACACATATTCAGCACAAGGTCCTCTACAAGAACGGAGTGAGCAAGGAGTACGGCGTCCACGGAAGCAACGTGGGCGTGGACTTTGACATTTGCATCGCCGATGGCATATGCATAACCGTCTGCCCTGTCAACGTGTTCGACCGGCTCGAACTTCCCGGCGAACAGGAGAAGATGGACAAGGGCGTTACCAACGACAGCGGAAAAGCGCCCTTGGCGAACTGGAAAGCCGATCCGGCTAGAGAGCAGGACTGTATCTACTGTCGGGCCTGCGAGATCCAGTGCCCAGTCCAAGCGATCAAGATCACCGAGCCCTAGAATATTCAGCGCACATCTCCATTTCGGCAGATTGCGGTCTTCGCCAGGCAGTCTTAGCTCAGACGTTATGCCTCTAAGGTTACTTTCACAGGGGTCCGGAGAAACGACTCTTGCGGCGCGAGGGTCGGTCGCTAAGACCCCCTATTTTCTAGAACACCCTGCTGGCTGGTAGCGAGAATAGGCGAGACAGGTGATTCAGGGCAGGATCCAGGCTTTGACACTAGGGCAAAAAATCGGCAAGTCTTCAGCGATCTCCGAACGGTTAAGGGGCGCGATAGGGGCGTGGTCTCAGACCATGGATTAGGGCCGAAAATGGGCGAGTTCTTATCGCTAGAACTAGTTGCTCAGGAGTCAAGTGCCGATTCGAATGGCTAGGCCGATGGGGTGGGCTTTGCCCCGGCTGAACCGTTGGACAAACCTGATGACCCTGTAGGATATTCCGTACTTTTTCCTTAGAAGTGAGAAGACGTGTTCGGAGGATTCCGGTTCGATCATTCGAGCCTCTCCGTCGACCCACGTGCCTTTGATGGTGCCTCGCGCGTTACAGGGGGCGATGCGAACTCGTGGGTTGTTTCGGATCCGCTTTATTTTTCCGGTGCTAGAATCAGTGCGAACGAATAGTTCTCCATTTTCTTCGATGAACCAAACTGGCGTGCGCACAGCTTCTCCAGTTTTCCGATACGTTTCAAGACTGATGTGTTTCTGCCGTGCAAATTGGGACAACATGTCTCCTGCGGCACTCAATGGAGATTGCTCCACGGTTGAGGTTCCCCTAGGGGACGCCGATAGTGTTTCCTACACCAACCAGGATGACACTGTCGCCCGGCTTGGACTTGGATCGGATCTCGCTCTGGACCCTGTTGACCGCAGCGTCAACTCCCGTCTTGACCAAAGGTGTGATCGAAGATATTGCTTCCTTTGAAGACATTTTCACAACGACCGCCAAGAGGGGAATCTGGTTCTTCGAAGCACTAGCTTCGATGTGATATCGTTCTGTGCCAGGCCCACCGATCGCGGCACCGATTCCCTCCGCCACATCTCCGCTGGGTTCTCCTTCGAACTTCAATGCCGCATCGACTGTAATTACAAGTCCGATAGGTCCTGATTCCTGGATGAGTTTTTCAACTGCAAGACCAGGTTTTCCGACGTTTCCTCCCGGACCCTTTGCGCGGACGACCCAGACTCGTCGACCTTCAAAGTCAATGTCGTAGACCATTGTGTCTTTGACTAGCTCGTTGCCTTGTCGTCCAGCCGTGATCTGACTTACAACCAGAGGTCCGACCCCGTCGCCTATAGGCTGGGCTTTCGCGAAAGCGTCAATGGCTGCGCCATAGGCTTCGGCCTCCTCCATTATCATCGGAAGGGCCATCTGGAGCTGTGCAAGCGCCATTATTCCTCCAGTCTTTTTTGCGAGGAGGTAGAAGTGGCGGACCAGCCGGAACATCCCGTCTAGGCCAATCGAGATCTCTAGCTGGTTACTGAGAGTGTTCACATCGGACTCCGTGGCGTTAGGCACGATGGCCTTGACTTCCATTTTCAAATGATCATCGTACGTATCTAGAACATGTTCCAGTTTTCCGACGATCCCAGAGGGGTCGAGGCTCACCGGGGTTATAGTGAATGAGTTATTGAGTCGGTCAATCTTGGTCTCGACCGTTTTCTTATCCATCTGGAATCGGGATATCGAGTCGACAAATTTTTGGCGAGCAGCAGTCTTACTTCTCTCCAGTTTTCCGAGGCTCCGCTTGACGCTGACGAGTTGCCACTGCACCTGTAGACGTTGCCCGTAGAAGAATATGAGAAAGAATGATGCGAAGTAGACGAGGTTGACAATCTGACTAAGATCGATTAAGGCCATGTTACTGTTCTACCCTTCCCTTGAGGCGGACACTGCTATAGGTGATTCCTTCAATCTCAGTAAAGCCTTTCGTTTTGCGTTGAGCCGTATGAAGCCTACCTCAACCTCCTCCTTTATTGCCAGCTTTGACAGTGCCATCAGGATGTCCTTCATCTGTTTAACCGGGTGGGACCCGATTTGTATTATCACGTCGCCTACTCGCATTCCCGCCTCGTAGGCCGGTCCACGCGAGTCTACCTCGACCACCAAGACCCCTGAGTCCGCTGGGAGGTCGTATCTCCGCGCGATTGCCTGATTCATGTTAGCTCCTGATATTCCAAGCCATGGTCGAATAACTCGTCCTTTTTCGAGGATTTGCTGTACGACCCATTTCATGGTGTTGACTGGGATGGCGAAGCCCACTCCCTGGGCAAAGGGTATCATTGCTGTGTTCATTCCTATCACGTTTCCACCGATGTCGGCGAGTGGTCCGCCGCTGTTTCCAGGATTGATCGCGGTATCTGTCTGGATGAGTCCTTCGAAGATGAAGTCTGTCCCAGGCAGGGGCCGTCCGAGGGCGCTTACGACTCCCATGGAGACTGTTGGTCCTCCCTGGAGCCCGAGTGTGTTGCCGATGGCGAGGGCGATTTGTCCAACCTTCAGTTTCTCCGAGTCGCCTAGGCTGGCTGCCGGAAGATTATCTGCGTCTACTTTGATTACGGCGACGTCTGTGGAGGCGTCTGAGCCGACAACTTCGCCGAGGAATGTTCTGCCATCTTTCAGGTGAACCTGAACCCGTGTCGCTCCGTCGATAACGTGGTTGTTGGTGATGACGTATCCGCTGCGGTCGATTATTAGTCCGGAGCCTTTTCCTTCGATTGGTACGAGACCATAGCGAAAGTCTCGGGTAACTCGGACGCTGTCGATGCTGACTACGCTCTCGCTTAACCGCTCGACTGCCTCAGTAACCTGGTTCTCCAGCGCGGATAGTGTTGTTGTCATGTTTAGAGTCCCCAGCTTGTTTTTCCTACTGGTGTAATTCTGAGGTAGAGCTTGTCGTCTTTCTCTTTGGTCTCAACGAGCCCGGTGACCTCGATTCCACGGGGTGTTAGTCGGTTGGCTGATTCTATGTCGTCTACGAGAAGAGTGATCTTTTCCTCATCTAGTTCTTGGAATCGAGGGCTGTATTTCAGGTTCCAGCCGCTGAGGTAGAGGTAGCGTCCATCAAACTCGTAGATTACGGGGACGATGTGGGGTTGGGAGTCTTCGCAGACAAACGCGATTCTTGCGAGGCTTCTCTCCATTAGGTATCGATATTCTCTCTCGGTGAAGCCTCTAACACCGTCTTTATGTCGCATCATGTCTGAATACCCTAGGGGTTAGTCACGCTTATATACTTGGTAGTCCAGGGAAACTAAGTGGGTATTAGTTAGTTGAGTAAGTCAACCCAGGTTAACCAAGATATCACAAAAGAGCAGTCCGACGAATGCAAGCTGCTACATTCCGCCTGGAACGACCTTACCAAGGTCTGGACCCTTCCCGTAATCCATGCTCTTGGTCTCAAAGAGCCGGCAAGATTCAACGAGCTGAAGAGGAGGATACAGGGGATAAGTGCTACGAGCCTCGCGGAGAGACTAAACGAGCTGGACCAGAGAAAGATCATCGAACGAAGAGTCTACCCAGAGACTCCCCCAAGAGTAGAATACTCACTCACCAAGAAGGGGATCGAGCTGCATGCTCTTCTCGGCGACCTTGCTGAATGGGTGAAAAAATGGGACAAGGATGACTCTGCCGGTGCGGAAAAAGTCCGAGAAGAAAAACTCCGACCGCTCGCCCGTGCTAGGTAATCGGAACTATGCCGGTTTGACTGCCCAGTAACGCTTTTACATTTCGTCCTGTTTCTCTTTTCTGGCCCAGTCTCAAAGGGCGGAGGGGCCCTACATGCCCAGTTCTTGCCTTGCCTTCATGGTCTTCATCAAATCTCCCCGAGTGATCATTCCAGCGATTCTGTCTCCATCCATAACAAGCAACCTTCCTACTGCATTCTTTGCCATTGTCTGAAGGGCGTCCAGGGCTGAAGTCGTCGGGCTCACTGTGACCGTTCGTTCGAACGGGACCATTGCCTCGCTAACTCTCTCGATCTCTCTCTTCTCGCGGGGAATCGACCGGACGGACGACATTGTCACAACCCCGAGCAGTTTTCCGTTTGAGACGACCGGGTAGCCTCCGTGGGGATGGACCAAGAAGTAGTCGGAGACGAGCTGTTGGACAGATGCATCGGGAGAGACGGACAGTAGCTCTCTGGTCATGATGTCTCCAACACTGACACCGACGAGAGACTCGGTCAATCTGGTCTGTCTCAAACTTGTTTCCGCGCCGGACCGGATGAACCAGCCAAGAAAGATAATCCATAATCCATTGACGAAATCCCCGAAGACAACGAAGAATAGCCCGACAGCCATCATCAGTAGGGAGATCGCTTCGCTAACTCGGGTCGCGTTCGCCGTGGCGCTGAGGAGGTTCTTCGATCGGTTCCAGAGGCTTCCGCGGAGGACTCTGCCTCCATCCAAGGGGAAGGCGGGGATTAGGTTGAAGGCGCCGAGTACTCCGTTGAGGAGGGCAGCATAGTAGAGCGTTGCGATAATTGGCACTGGTCCGTTTACCAGTGCCGTAAGGGACCAGAAGCTGCCTAGGACGATTGCAATCAAGAAGCTAGTGAGTGGGCCTGCTGCAGCCATGCGAACTTCCAGCGCGGGATCCTTCGGCTCCTCGCCCATCTCTGAGACCCCTCCAAAGAAGAACAGTGTGATCCTCTTGATCGGCAGGCCGTTTTTCTTGGCGATGTACGAGTGGGAGAGTTCGTGGAGGAAGACTGAGACGAAGAGGATGATTGCAGAGACGATTCCTATCGCCCAGTAGGTGGTCGCACCTAGCCCAGGGTAATGTTGGGGCATGTAGCCTTCAGCGAGCGACCAGGCGATTAGGAGAAGGACGAGCCAGAGGGTGTAGTGGATTCTGACGGGAATCCCAATTATTCTCCCGATGGTAAGCGACATTATTCTGGCTTGCTTACAGGGCTACATCCCTTTCTTAGTCTTGTCATAGACTCTCGCGAGGAACCCTACTCTCGCGTCATGGGAGCTTTTGAAACATCTGCCTGAATTTTTTCTGAGGGGTGTTTCTGTCCGGGTGTTGTTCCGGGTTTGTTTCTTTGAGACGGGCGTGTTTTGGGCTTGTCTTGCCTCTTTCGATCCCCGTGGATTCCCCTAGGGATAAGCGTGGAATATCGTGTTCCAGAAATCGCGGGCTTAGATTCCCGAATCAGGGCTGATTATGGGCGATTTCCAGGGGGTGGGTTCGTATGATCTTGTGAGGCGGAACTGATTATCACGCGTGCATCAACCGCTTTGCAACCCTTCTCAAAGGCGAGCAGCGGGTTAACGTCCAGTTCCTGAACCTCTTCCAGATCAATGGCAAGCTGTGAAAGGCGTTCGATGCACTCTGCAATTGCTTCCGTGTCCCTTGGCGGCTGACCCCTGAAGCCCTCCAATATCTTGCCCCCGCGAATCTGTTGAATCATATTTCTAGCGCCAAGCTCTCTGATGGGAGCTAGGCGGAAGGAAACATCTCGATATGCCTCCACGTAGATCCCTCCGAGTCCGAACATGAGGAGTGGTCCGAACTTGGGGTCCCGATGGATCCCAATGATTGTTTCAGTGCCGCCGGTCACATAGTTCTGGAGGAGAACTCCTTCGATTCGGGCACTTGGAGAGTTAGCCTTGACATTCTTGAGAATCTCTTCAAAAGCCTCTCCGACATCCTTTTCGTTGTTTAGATCGAGCTTTACTGCGCCAATGTCGGTTTTGTGCACGACGTCCGGTGAAACGATCTTCATTGCAACTGGCAGACCGATCTTCCTGGCAAGAGCAACGGCTTGCTGTCTTGTTCTCGCAAACTCGGTCTTAATGGCAGGCAATCCATAAGCGCTTAACAGGCTCATTGCATCAGTCTGAGAAAGATTCGTCAGACCCGCCTGTCTAGCACGTCCGATGATTTTCCTGGCCAGGACAAGATCGACCTCAAAATGCTTCACCTCGGTCCTAGGCCTGTCTATCCATCGCTTGTACTCAGACATCGCAGCGAGTGCACGAACCGCTGACTCGGGAAAGGAATAGTTGGGAACACCATTGGATTCCAAGACCCCTACGGCCGGCGTCACATCTCCTAGACCAAGCAGGGAAGCCAGAATCGTCTTTCCTGATTTCGGACCGACAGAGGCTATTGTCTCCGCCACCTTCTTGAGATCCACCATAGCCTGTGGAGTCAGGAGAACTAAACCACAATCCACATTGTCGTCATTCAAAGATCCCAGCGCGAGTTCGTATCGATCCGCCTGAGCATCACCAATGAGATCAATTGGATTATTGACGGAGGCCTCTTTGGGCAGACCCGATCGCAGCTTGTTCTTTGTAGAATCGGAGAACTGCGCAATTTGCAGTCCGTACCTTACACTGGCGTCTGTCGCCATAATACCAGGGCCTCCACCGTTCGTTATGATCGCCACACGATTTCCCCTAGGCAGGGGTTGCTTTGCGAAAGCGCGAGCGTAGTCAAAGAGATCGATTATGGACTCGACTCGTATCACCCCTGATTGTTTCAAGATTGCATTGTAGGCCTCATCTGATCCTGCTAACGCGCCTGTATGAGAGGACGCTGCCTTGGCTCCCTCAGGTGAAACGCCGGCCTTAACTGCAATGATCGGCTTCTCCTCGGTGACACGACTCACGGTGTCAACGAACTTCCGTCCATCGATTATATCCTCGATATACAAGAGGATGACCTTGGTCATCGGGTCCGTGCGAAGATACTCGAGAATATCGTTCTCATTCACATCAGCCTTGTTTCCCATGCTGATGAACTTGGAAAATCCAATGTTCTCCCCGCTAGCATAGTCCAGGACGGCTTCTCCTAGAGCACCGCTTTGAGAAGCGAAGGCAATCGATCCCTCCACAGGCATGCCTGAAGCGAAGGAAGCGTTGAGCCTCACATTCGGATCAGCATTGATTACCCCCAAACAATTGGGACCAATCATCCGCATCGAATACTTCTGCGCAATCGAGGAGACTTGACGCTCGAGTTCTGCTCCGTCTGGGCCGACTTCCTTGAATCC
>WNFZ01002486.1_pt1 | contig 17461 bp, 17 predicted proteins | sample 5400081 | NCBI WGS metagenome assembly WNFZ01 (sample SAMN13153365, study PRJNA577476) | soil metagenome | isolation source: 80 cm soil or saprolite under grassland replicate 1 | place: USA:California | collected 2016-06-15 | reverse complement strand
GGCCGGGCCTGCGGCCGTTGCAGGCGGCGGCGATCGATCCGGTCATGGATGGCGCGGACGCGCTGCTGCTAGCGCCGACCGCGGGAGGGAAGACCGAGGCGGCGGTGTTCCCGCTGCTGTCCCGGATGGCCGCGGAGGGCTGGACCGGGCTGTCCGCGCTGTACCTGTGCCCGCTCAAGGCGCTGCTCAACAACCTGCTGCCCCGGCTGGAGACCTACGCGGGCTGGACCGGGCGGCGGGTGGCACTCTGGCACGGCGACACACCGCCGTCGCAGCGGCAGGCCATCCTGCGTGACCCGCCCGACCTGCTGCTCACCACACCGGAGTCGCTGGAATCCATGCTGGTGAGCGCCAAGGTGGATCACCGGCGGTTCTTCGCTGGGCTGCGTGCGGTCGTCGCTGACGAGGTGCACGCGTTCGGCGCGGACGACCGCGGTTGGCATCTGCTCGCGGTGCTTGAGCGGCTTGCCCGGATCGCCGGGCAGCCGCCGCAGCGGATCGGGCTGTCGGCGACTGTCGGCAACCCGGCGAAGCTGCTGACCTGGCTGCAAGGCTCCAGCGCGGGTCAGCGGCCCGCCCAGGTGGTGGCACCGGACCTGGGGTCGTGCGGGGCCGCGGCGGCACCGCCGGATCTCACCCTCGACTACGTGGGCTCGGTCGAGAATGCGGCTAAGGTCATCGCCGCGCTACACCAGGGCGAAAAGCGGCTCGTCTTCTGCGATTCCAAACGGATCGTCGAGCATCTCGGCGCGGCACTGCGCGCACGTGGGTTGACCGCGTTCTTGTCGCACGCGTCGCTGTCTTTGGATGAGCGGCGGCGGGCTGAGCAGGCGTTCGCTGAGGGCCGGGACTGCGTGATCGTCGCGACGTCCACGCTGGAACTCGGTGTCGACGTCGGCGACCTTGACCACGTCATCCAGGTCAACGCGCCCCGGCAGGTCTCGTCCTTTCTGCAGCGGCTCGGCCGGACGGGCCGTCGTCCCGGGGCCGGGCGCAACTGCTTGTTCCTCGCGCTGGGGAAGCACGCCTTGCTCGAGGCGGCGGGCCTGGTACTACTTTGGAGCCGAGGATTTGTCGAGCCGGTGATCGCGCCGCCCGAGCCACGGCACATCGTCGCTCAGCAGTTGCTGGCCTTGTGCCTGCAGGAGCACCACGTCGGTGAGAATGTGTGGCGCGAGTGGCAGCCGATTGCTGAGCTGGGTGTTTCGGCCAAGCCGATCGCCGCTTTTCTGGTCGAGCAGGGCTATCTCGACCGTGACAGCGGGATGCTCTTCATCGGGCCGGAGGCGCAGCGGCGCTTCGGCTGGCGCAATTTCATGGATTTGACGGCCGTATTCACGGCGCCGCCTGAGTTCAGGGTTCTGCACGGGCGGGCTGAGATCGGGCGCACGGATCCGGTTCTGCTGACCGACCGGATCGAGGGGCCGCGGCTGCTGCTGCTCGCCGGCCAGAGCTGGCGAGTCACCTGGATCGACTGGAAACGGCGCCGATGTTTCGTGGAGCCGGCCGAGCGCGGAGGCCGGGCAAGGTGGCTCACCGAGGGTATCGGCGGCATCTCCTACGAGATGGCGCGCGCCATGCGGGATGTCCTGCTCGACGACGACGTGCCCGCGACATTGACCCGCCGCGCGGTCACTGCCCTCACTGATGTGCGTGATGAGGGAATTGGCTGGGTGCATCCAGGTGGCACAGTGATTAGCCGGTCCGCTGACGATCTGCGCTGGTGGACCTGGGCAGGTTACCGGGCCAACGCCACGCTCCGAGCGACACTGGGCGGCGTTGCCGACGAGAAGCAACGCAGTGATGACGTCAGTATCCGGCTGCGCACTGACCTGCGGCCGGAGACCTGGTCCGCGGCGGTTTCTGAGCTGCATGACCGGCTGTGCCTGCCAGAGATCGACGACCGCGCCCTCGCCGGGCTGAAGTTCTCCGCAGCACTACCACGTCATCTTGCTGTCGCGACACTTGCCACCCGCCTCGCCGATCTCGACCACGCGGCCTCCGTACTGGCCGAGCCCAGCCGCTTCGAATTCTGACCGCCGCACATTTGGACATCACAATCGCTCAGGACCGTGGAGGCGGCCGACGCGCGTGTTGGCCGCTCAGGGGTTGTGGCGCGAGGTCGCAGGTAGTGGCTGGCTGGCGTCGTTACCTGCCACCGCGACCGTGGGCTCGGTAGGCGCTGAGGCCGCGCGATCTCGGGCTCTCGTGGAAGAACCCGTCTTGGCTCCGGCTGCAATTGAACCTTCAACCGAGAGGGTCGAGGTGGTTGACGCATGTCCCGGACTGGCTGGTAAACCGTTGGCGGCCTCGTCGCGGCCGGTGGCTGTGTCTGCTGGCGTTCCTTGCCGGCGTGGCCAGCCTGCGCCGCGCGGTCGTGCCCGCAACCGGGCGGCGGATCCGGGCGGGCAGAGATCTTTGGTGATCCTGCGGCCCGGCCTGGGTGTCGGCGGTCCCGGCATTCTTCCTGCTTGGTGGGCTGCGGGCAAACATCTTGCCCGCCCGGGCCGCCCGGTGGCCGGGCACTCCCTTTCGCGGCGCGACGGCCGGACCGCCGGGAAGGAGCCAGCAGACACCAGGCCGCCACAGGGCGGCCATCCTCCCGGCACTCCCACCGAGGAGGACACATGACCGACATTCCCACGGATTTCCCCGCGCGCTCTCCAGAGAGCGATGCCGTCTCGGAATGTGCGGACGCCGCGGCCGAACCGCTGTGCGTGAATGATCCGGCGAACCCGGCGTGTGCGCGGCGGATGATCGCGGTGGACAAGCTGATCGCGCATCCAGGCAATGTTCGGGAGGACCTGGATCTAAGCACCGAGTTTTGCGCATCCATCGCCGAAAATGGCGTCCGCGTCCCGTTGCTCATCACGACCGGCGCCGATGGCAATTACCGAGTGATCGAGGGGCATCGGCGGCTCGCCGCCGCCGTAAAGGCCGGTCTTGCCACCATTCCTTACGATCTTGACAGTGAGCGGGCCGGGGATGAGGCGGGCCAGTACCTGGATATGGTGACCGCCAACAGCGGCGCATACCGGAAGAACTTCACGCCACTGGAAGAAGCGACCGCGCTCTTTGCAGCGCACGAGGCGGGCGCCACCAGGACGCGGATCCGTAAGGCGACCGGCCGCAAGGCCGATCAGGTCAAGACAGCGCTCGCCGCGGGCGGGCTTTCCGCCGACACCCGGGAGCAGATCAGCGGGCTGGACCCGCAGCTCACGCTCGACGAACTGGCCCTACTGGCCGAGTTCGAGAGCAACCCGGACGCCCTCGAACAGCTCATCATGGCGGTGGACAACCGGTATCCGCTGGAGCATGTGGCCGAGCGGATCCGCCTGGAACAGGCCGAGACGGCTGAGCATGAGCGCGTGCGGGCCGAGCTGGAAGCGGTCGGCTGCCAGGTCACTGCTGAGATCGTGCCAGGTTCGTCGCTGCTGACCAGCCTGGCCCACGATGGCGAAGACCTCACCCCGGACAACCACAAGGATTGCCCAGGGCATGGGGCGTTCTTCCGCGCCCACGACCGGCGCAACCCTGTCTTCTACTGTACCGACCCGGCCGCCAACGGTCACACCTACCGGTGGGCACAACACGCCGCACCCGCAACGGCCGCCGCCAATGGCGATGGACCTGGCGGTGGCGACGGAGCCGTCCCGCATGGGCCGGGCGGGATGAAGAGCCCCGGCACCTTCGCGGCTCAGCATCGCGTCCCAGACCCGGTTCCCGATCCGGCTGCGGAGCAGGCACGACGGCTTGTGATCGAGGGCAACAAGGCGTGGACCGCAGCAGCAGAGGTGCGCAAGCGCTGGGTCGCCCAGCTGCTATCGCGGCGCACCCCTCCGAAGGACGTCATGCGGTTCATCGCCGAACAGCTGCTGACCATGCCGGACGCGCTGCGACGTGGGCTGCCCGCAGCGGCGGGGCGGCTGGTGTTCATCGAGCTGACCGGCAAACCACTGGAAGCGGTGCTGCGGGACTGCGAAACCTACGCGCAGGCCCGCCTCCCGTTGCTGACTCTCGCCCCGATCGCGATCGCCTATGAGTCGGAGATGGCCGGAGAGGGGGACCGGCGCAACACCTGGCGCACCGACAAGTGGGCGCCGTGCTCGCGCAAGGAGGCCGCACGGTGGCTGACGTTCCTGGCCAGCCTCGGCTACAAGCTGTCAGCCATCGAACAAGCGGTCGCGCGAGGACTGCCCTACCAGGCCGAGGACACGTCGGCCGAGTCGGCTAGCGGCAGCACCAGCACACCTGACGAAATAATCGCAGACGCCGATCCCGCGAAGGCAGCTTCGGATCACGTCGGCTCGGCTCGCGATCACGCGGCCGACTCCGATCACTCCGCGGATGGTTCTGATCAATCTGAGGCGGGTTCCGGTCACGCCGGTGACAACACCGGCAGCGCCTGCGCAGGTGGGACCGATACGGGAGACGAGTCTCGCGAGTATCCGGGCGACGCTGCGGCCTGATCACATCACCTCATCTCTCTGGGCCGTCGGCACGCATGCCGACGGCCCAGATGCGTTTTTTAGCCAACGTCCTTGAGCGGGTTTCGGCCAGGCCCCTCCCAGGCGTGCCCGTCCGGCAAAAGCCCGCTCGCCGCGACCAACTCTCGCGCGTCACCCGGCGCACCCATCCCCAGGCCTGCCCGGGCCTTTCCAGCTCTTACCAACGTAAGGAGATCAACCATGACCACCTCCCCCTCAGCCCCAGTCCTGACCACCCGGCACGCCACCCTCGCCGACCTGGCGGCGCTGCTGCGCGACCAGCAGGCCCGCAAACTCGACGTCGTCGCCCCCGCCGCCGCCCTGCGCTCGGCCGGTGCGCGGCTGGTGATCGACCAGAGCGAGCCGCAGCTGTCAGCCGACGGTGTGACGATGACCGCCGGGGCCTACACCCCCACCGAGGTCTGTGACGACGGCCTGGCCGAAAAGCTCGCCATCCCGGCCGCCTACCTGCGGCGCCTGCGCGCTGAGCACCCGGCCTTGTATGACGCGAACGTCAACGGCTGGCTGGACCGCACAGACAAGTCGTACCTGGTGCGCTGCCTGCGCGGCGACCACGGGGGCGGGATCGCGCGGGCGTTCCTGTCCTCCAGCTTCAAAATGATCGACAACCTAGATGTCTTGATGGCGGCCCTGGATGGGCTGCGCCAATGCGGTGTCCCCGCCGAGATCGACGGCTGTGATCTGACTCCGCGGCGGATGTACGTGCGGGTGGTGAGCCCGGCTGTCCGGGCGCTGGCGCCGGGCCTGCTGGCCGGGTACAGGTCCCCGTTTACCGGGCAATCGGGGGCGGACAATCCGATGGTTTTCGCAGGTTGGGTGCTGAGCAACAGCGAGACCGGGTGCGGCGCGTTCACGATTACCCCACGGCTGGTCGTGCAGGTCTGCGCGAACGGGATGACGATTACCAAAGACGCGCTGCGGGCGGTGCATTTGGGCGGCCGCCTGGATGACGGCGTCATCCGCTGGAGCGGCGACACTCAGCAGCGGAACCTGGAGCTGATCACCGCCAAGGCCCGCGATGCCGTGACCACGTTCCTCGACACCCGGTACGTGGAGCGGAAGATCTCCGAGATGTCCGAAGCTTCGGGTCAGCCAATCGCCGATCCGCAAGAGACGATCGAGATCATCAGCCAGCGGCTGCGGTTCACCGACGACCAGCAGAAGACCATCTTGAACCATTTCATCCGCGGCGGCGATCTCACCGCGGGTGGGGTGATGAATGCCGTCACCAGCGCAGCGCAGACCCTCGCTGACGCCGACGCCGCCCACGAGATGGAAGCGCAGGCCGTGCCCGCACTCGAGCTCGCCGCCCGCGCATAATCCGGTCGCGGTCGCCAGGGCGGGGCACCTTGCGACCCAGCCCACACGGCCGTGCAACGGCTGGCCGCCAAGAGCTCGTCCCGAGTTGGCAGCGCCGCCGGGACTGGGCCAAACCATCGATCAGGCCTGCCGGGTCCCCACCCGGCAGGCCTTCCCAGCTCTCGCCTTACTCCAGATCTGGAGGTTGTCATGCCCGATCACAGGGTCATCCGGTTCCCCACCGGGCGTGCCACCACGCCCGGCTACACCGACGCCGCCGCCCTCAACGACATCCACGCCATCTTGTGCTGCCACGGTGGATGGAATCCTGAGATGTTGGAGGACGTCGCGCAGGTCCTCGCACGCTGCGGCCGCCCCGTGATGGCCATCCGTGATATCGAAGCGGCCATCCAGCAAACTGCGGCCGGTCTGCCCCAGGCCCGCGTCGACGCCGACGGCACCAAGGTCGAGGTCTACCAGGACCAGTCCGGGGGGCTGGTCGTCGCCATCGCGGCCACGGCATCGGATGAGGCAAGCCTCACCGTCACCCTCAACGACCGCCAGCTCCATCCCGCCAACAGGCGTCGGTCATGACAGCGCGCCGCGAGCCTCGCACCCATGCGCACCCTGGTCGGCGCTAATGCCGCCCGGCATTTGCCACATGCTCGCGGCAGTACTGGCTGCATAGCTGCCAACGGTGATGCCGGGAGTAGAAGTCCCGTGACGCGGCCTGGTACCTCTGCGGAAGGAGAGCAGCCGTGATGGCCCGCCATCGATGCGACAGCGATACGTACGGACTGATAGAGGCCGCGATTGCGTACGCCGAGCGCGGCTGGCACGTGTTCCCGCTGCACCCCGGCGGCAAGCAGCCCGCCTTGCACGGCGAGGACCGCTGCCCACACTCCGGCCCTTGCCGTGACACGCACAAAGGGTGGGAACAGCGCGCCACCACCGACCTATGCCGGATCTACGAATGCTGGCGGCACGGCCCATATAACATCGCGATCGCGTGCGGTCCCTCCAGCCTCGTGGTGATCGACTTGGACGTCCCCCAAGGCACCGTGGCACCGCCCTCCGAGTGGGTCGGCTCAGGCATCTGCGACGGCGCGGGCGTGCTCGCCTGCTTGTGCGAGCGGCGCGGCCAGCCGTGGCCGTCCGAGACGTTCACCGTCGCTACCCCGCACGGCGGCACACACCTCTATTTCGCCGCCGCGTCGGGGTTGCGGTCGCGCAACACCGCCGGGCGGCTGGGCTGGTGCATCGACACTCGCGCAGTGGGTGGTTACGTCGTCGCTCCGGGCAGTGTCGTCGCCGGGCGACCCTACATCGTCGTTTCTCCTGCCCCACCTGCGCCGCTACCGGCCTGGCTAGCGAGCCGTCTCGCGGAGCCCGTCATGTCTTCCCCCACCGGGCAGCTGCCCGTGCGCGGGGTCGCGGATGCCGCCCGCTATGGCCGAGCGGTCCTGGACCGCGAAACCCGGCGCGTCGCCCAAGCCAACCGCGGTCAACGAAACGACACCCTCAACCGGGCCGCCTTCGCGCTCGGCCAGCTCACCGCCGCCGGGCTCCTACCCGCCGCACTCGCCTACGCCGCGCTTTTCGAAGCAGCCCGCCAGGCCGGTCTGGACCATGACCCCGGCTGCGGACGACGCGGAATCGATCGCACTATCCGCTCCGGCCTAACCGCCGGCGCCCGCAAACCACGCCGCAGCGCAGCGCGAGGCTGTCTGCGGCTGGATGTGGGCGCCGAGGCGCGGACGTGAACATTGCTATCGCCTTCGTCCACCCCGAACGCGCCAACCGGTTGCGTGAGCAAACCGCCTGCGGCAACCCGAAGGGTCGCTCGACCATCGGCCTTGTCGCCTATCTCGACGGTGAGCTGGTCGGCTGTGCGCGATTGAGCCGCGCATAGCCTACCCGCGCCTGCTCCGAACCCGCACCCCATGGATCGGACGCGACGAGGACAAGACCGACGACAGCGTCTGGGCCGTCACGTGCTCGTCATCTGCAAGCGCTTCCGCAAGCGCGGCATCACGTACGCGCTCCGCGCCACCGTCGACTTCGCCCGTGACCGCGGCGCTGGCGCGCTCGAGGCCTAAACGATGATCACCCCGGCCCGGCAAGGACATCACCTGGGGCGAACGCCACGTCGGCAGCCATGATGTGTTCGCCGACGTCGGCTTCGCCGAGGAAAGCCACCCCAGCCCCCGGCGCGCCGTCATGCGCATCGACCTCTGAGCGCTCCAACAGGCGGGAACCATCCGCTCATAGCTCCCCATCAGCCCTCGGACACCGCGCCCAAGGCCCGTAGTAACAGGACACCCGTGCATCGCACCTGCTCCTGGGGAGGTCACAGGCGTGGCGACGTCCCTGAACGTGCCCGCTAGTCCCCCGCTGTACGGGCGGGTTGCTGTACTTTGCTGCTGTACTGGTCTAGACCTCTTCTGGCCTTGCACCACCCACTGAACAAGCCCTCGGGACGAACACGAGCGCTGAGGCAGATCGCTCTCGGCTGCTCAGTGCATGTGCACGGTGCCGTGCATCCCGGCGGATATGGCCAGGCCGACGACGAGGAGGACGATGCCCAGGATCACCGCCGCCCAGCCGAGTATCAAGCCCGCCAGCGCCAGGCCAGCCCCCTGCTCTCCGGTGCGCATGATCTGGCGCCGGGCCACGTGGCCGAGCACGATCGCTGGGATGGTCGCCAGCGGCCCGAACATGAACTGTGCGAGCCCGCAGGCGAGGCTCGCTATCGCGAGCCCGTTGGTCTTGGCCACCGGGGTCAACGCGTTGGTCTTGGCCACCGGGGCCGCCACAGTCGCCCCCGTGACAGGCAGGTCGGTCACAAGCTGGTCCAGGTCGGCGTAGGTGCGCGCGGACAAGGCGCTCTCCAGGCGGGCGTCATACTCGTCCTTGGACAGCCGGCCTTCGCTGTAGGCCGTGGTGAGGAGTCCCACCACGCGGTCACGGTCCGTGTCGGCGGCCCGCATTTTCGCCCGTTCGCCACCGGCCGCTGTATAGCCGTACCCGGCCGCCATCGGCGCCCCCAAACCCGAGTTCCCCGGTGTCACTTTCAGGATAGTCCCGCCTGGCGGCGCACGGACGGCCCAGAGCCTGCTTTGGAAGCCCCTAGACCGGCTCGCGTATCCTCCGTGTCGCCAGTCCGTAACGGTCTAGTGCTGCGGTGCAGATCTTTCGCGAGGGCTCGACGGGCCGCCAGTTTCGCCGTGCACGACAGCTGTGACCCCCTGCTTGCAAAGCCAGGCCAAGATGTCCAGCACTGTCGCTGGCGTGGGACGATGCGCTCCAAGTGTCCATTTCAGGCTGGCAGTGTCCAAGCGCGTTGGTGTCGGTTGTGGGTGTCATGCCTGGACTGACGCCGTTGATCATCTGATCCGTAGCTCGTGGCAGCGCGGTCGCTGAAGGTCTTTGCGCTGCCGGTGAGGGCTGTGGGGGTTGCGTGCGATCGGCGAGGGGCGGCCTGGTTGCTGCACTTTGATGCTGCGTGCGGTGTCTAGGATGCTCGCGCCTGGCCTCTTCCTCTGGCGTGACGACGCAATGGTGCAGCGTGAGGTCATCTCCTCGGTCGGGCACCCTCTCGGTTACCCGGCCCTGCCGCGCCTCCGGGGAGCGGCCGCGCGAACCGCGACCTGCGCGGAACTTACCGTACGGAGTATGGGCCGTCATAGTCGGCCTGGGTCACCTGTCTGCAAGCCGCAGCCAGCCTTCCGGTGCTGTGATTCTGAAGCCGGGGCAAGGTGATCGCCGAACGTTTTCAGAGGGCAGTGATCCGAATGTTACGGAAGGCGGTGGCGGGCTGGTCCTGGTAGAAGGTCCACCGGCCGCTCGGCGCGCGGTGCCAGACCGAGCGATAGCCCGGGCCGATCGACGAGGCCGAGAAGCGCCTGAGCCCGAGGATGTGCCCTGACCGGAACGGCAGCCCCGTGACGCCGTAGCCGGAGAAACGCTCCCCGGAGCCGGCCGGCAACGTGGGCTCGCGCTCGATCTCGTCGGCGTACTCGGCGGGCTGGCGCATGGCCACACCCTCTCAGCGCGCCACTCGCCCTGCCATAGGGTCAGCGCGTAGAGCGGTTGGTCCGCTTTTGCGCCCGCCCCGACGCCGTGCTGGCACGGCGAGCTCTGTAATTGTTTCTGAGACGTCGGCGCGGAGCGCGGTGTCTCGCCCGCACGGATGGCCAGGGGCGCCGCGTCGCGGCGCCCCTGGTGGAGCTTTCGGCCTTACCCGACATGCACGAAGATGTCGGGACAATGGCCCGGGTTCGGGAACACCGGGCACGTGTTCGTGTCCCCGACGACGAGATTGCTCGCGGCCGAGAAGAACCCGATCGTCGACCCGTCGGCGCTGATGTCCGGATCGGTGCTGGCGTCGTTCGCCTGCGCCCCTCCGCTGTCGACGCTGACGCGCACCGTCTCGCCGGTCAGCCGGTCGTGTACGAAGACATCGGGACACTCACCGGCGATGTCGTTGAAGAACGGCCCGCAAGTGTTCGTGTCGCCTGCGACGAGGTTCGTCGCGATCGAGTCGAACGCGACCAGGCGACCGTCGCCGCTGATCCTGGCCCCGAAGGCTGACCCGCCGCGGATTCCCGGGCCGACGCTCTGACCGTTCGCCTCGCCGCCGGCGCTGTCGACGCTGACGCGCTCCGTCGCACCCGTGAGCAAGTCGTGGACGAAGACATCGGGCACGCCGTTCGTGTCGCCGGGGACGAGGTTCGACGCCGCGGAGTCGAATACGACAAAGCGGCCGTCGCCGTTCAGGTCGGGGCGGAAGCTGACGTCGTTCGACTCCGCGCCGGCGCTGTCCACGCTCGCGCGCACCGTCCTCCCGGTGACGCGGTCATGCACGAAAACGTCGGTCTTCCCGTTCGTGTCGCGCTTGACCAAGTTGCTCGCGCTCGAGGCGAAGGCGACGAACCGGCCGTCGCCGCTGATCGCCGGCGATGCGGCCACGAAGCCTTGCGCCGGATCGCCGTGGCTGTCGACGCTCACGCGCTCGATCGCGCCCGTCGACCGGTCCTTGACGTAAATGTGACGGCCGGGGGCGGTCTGCGGAACCAGGTTCGATGCATCGGAGGTGAAGGCGACGAAGCGGCCGTCGGCGCTGATCGCCGCGGTTCCGATGCTGTTGTTGTCGCCCTGCGCTCCATCCGCTGCGACGCTCACACGCGTCGTTTCGCCCGTCATCCGGTCGTGGACGAAGATGTCGCTCCGGCCGTTCGTGTCGCCGGAGACGAGATTGGCCGCCCCCGATGAGAAGGTGACGAAGCGCCCATCCCCGCTCAACATCGGGCCTGCGCTGCCGCTATTGCCCTGCTTCCCCTTGCTGCTGACGCTGACCCGCTCCGTCCTCCCGCTCGCCCGGTCACGCACGAACACGTCGAGCGCACCATTGGTATCGCCGCCGACGAGATTCGTCGCCTCCGAGTCGAACGCGACCACGACCCCGTCGGTGCTCACCGCCGGCGCGCTGACGCGCCCGCTGATGCCGTCCCCCTGCGTCCCGTTGCTTCGGACGCTGACGAGCTCGGTCAAAGCCGGCGCCGCCGCGGCTCTAGCAGCGAAAAGGCCGATGAACGCTAAGACGACGACGAGCGCGGCTGTTGGCTTGGCAGACATGGTCTCCCTCCTTCACGTCACGACTGAATGCAGAATAAACCCCGTCGAGCAAGAGCTCGCGCGGGATCGAAGTGGCAACGGTCGATCACGCCTGGGCGGAAGTTCGCATCAGAGAACCCTCCGGTCAACGTGACGACGGTCCGCCGCCCGCGAGGGCTGCGCGACCGCGGCAGCCGCCGGCCGGCCGCCGCCCGGCAGCTGTGGTCGACAACCAGACCATCTGAATCTCTACGGCGGTGGCGCGGGTTGGATTTGTGCAGCCAAGGCGTACGCCGACCGTCGCGAGCGACGGATGCGTAGGCGGTCATGGTGAGGCCCGCTTCACCGTGCCGAGGATGGAGGGCCGGCCGGGCGGCACCCGATCCGCCCAGCCGCCCTGTCGATTCCCGTCGATTCCGCCTGCGTCCGACACCCTTGCTTGCTAGCCGAGGTAGCGGGCGAGAGCGAAGTCCTCGTTCGACCCGCTGTAGTCGGAGCGCGACCTTCCGACCTTCGCCCCGCCGGCAGCCACGATCTTGCCATCGGTCTGCCGGGCGACCGCGAAGGCCGCGTCGTCGTCGCCGTTGAAGTCGGTCGTCACCTTGCCGCCCGTGCCGAAGGTCGGATCGAGACTCCCGTTCGCGTTGTAGCGGGCGAGGGCGAAGTCGCCAGAGCGCGACGTCTTGGCCACCCCGGCGGCGACCAGCTTGCCGTCCGGCTGCAGGACGAGGCCGTGCGCCGCGTCGTCGTCGCCGTTGAAGTCGGTCGTCACCTTGCCGCCGGTGCCGAAGGTCGGATCGAGACTCCCGTTCGCGTTGTAGCGGGCGAGGGCGAAGTCTTGGTTGCGTGAGGTTTTCGCCTCACCGGCGGCGACCAGCTTGCCGTCCGGCTGCAGCACGAGCGCGAAGGCCGCGTCGTCATTGCCGGCGAAGTCGGTCGTCACCTTGCCGCCCCTGGCAGCGCGGTGATCTCCAACGCCTGCTGATAGGTGCCGAGCGCCGCGTCCAGGCGGCCCTGGGCGCGCTGGACCTGGCCAAGGAAATGGCAGGCCGACGCGGCCAAGGGACGCTCACCGGCTCGAGCGGCTGGCGCGTGACCGGCCACCCGCGACCAGGGCGGGCAGCGCGGCAAGGACGAGCAGGCCGACCGGCACATTGATGAAGAAGATCCACCGCCAGCCAGCGGCGGAGGTGAGCACGAGGACGCTTGGTCGACTTCTACCTCCAGCACTGAGGCACGCGTGAGCAGGTCAGCCGGACGCATCAGGAATAGCTGAGGAATCCCGGTCCTGGCGGTCGGGTCCCGTGGATGACAGCTCGTCCAGCAGTTGTGGAACTTCCCTTGGCACGCTGAAGTAGGACGCGGCCGAAGATCGGGATCGGATAGCCACCGGGTGCGGTGAGGATCGGCCCGGCCGCGAGCACTCGCAGCCGCCCATCGCCGCCGGAGGGGGCCACCAGCGGGCCGCCGGTGTCCCGTCCCCGGAGTATGTGGGTCAGTCGGCGGCCGGGCGCAGGTGGGGGTATACCCCAGACCTCCCAGGACCTGATCAAGACTCTCACGAGCAGCGCCGGCTCGACCCCGGTGAAAGCCAGAAACAGGCACGGCAAATGAGACGCGGTCAAATCCAGCTGGCCATCACCATCGCTGCGATCCGGCTCCGGCGCGCCGACTTCACCGGCGCACAGCGGTCCGGGGTGTGCCCGTAGGCGCCACGGAACTTCTTGGAGGGCGCCTTCTTACGCTTGCGGGCGGCGTCCAGCACGTCAAGATCCTCCGCACGAAGCGTGTCGATCACCGACCGCAGCGCGAGCGGCGCGGCCAGCGTGGCGAGGTCGATTACCCGCCCCGGCGGGCCCAGTGCGGCGCACGCGAGAGCGTCGGCCGCGTCGGCGACCGCGTGGTGTGGCCGCGCGCCGGCAACCCACGTCCCGCTGCCCTGGCGACTCTGCACGATGCCGTCCTGACGGAGCAGCTCATACGCCGTGTAGCTACCGTCCGTGGCCGTGCCCGGGGTCAGGTCCAGGCTCATAGACCAGTCGCGGCGGAGCGACGCTGTGTGCGGTAAACGGGACGCGCATCGCGCGGGCTGTCAGGGCCGGGTAGCTCGCAGAGTCATCCCCCATCATCTGCACATCATGGCCCATCCGGGTCATCAGCCCTCAGACGTCGGATGGGCGTCGCCGGCTCATTCTTTGCCGCAGGCGCGGTCTTGAGGCCAACCAACCACGTATAGCCATAGGGCCACATGGCCTGGTGGGGATGGCCGGTTCTTACTGTCGGCGCCATGACGATCGACGCGGCGAGCTTCGAGCCGGTGTACCGGCAGCTCGCCCGCATCCTGCGTGAGCACATCCAGGCCGGCGAGCTGCATGCTGGGCAGGCGCTTCCGTCGGAGGCGTCGCTGTCACAGCAGTTTGGGGTGGGCCGGGACGCAGTCCGGGATGCGCTGGCGATGCTGCGAGGTGAGGGCCTGGTCATCACGACACGGGGCATCGGGACCTTCGTCCGAGGGCCGGCTGACGAGCTTGCCGTTGTCCGTGTGGGCCTGGGGACACGGGTATCCGCGCGGATCCCGACCGCGGATGAGCGGCTGAGCCTGGGCATTCCAGAGGGCACGGCGGTCCTGGTCGTGGCCAGGGCTGGCGAACCCGAGCAGGTCCTGCCGGCTGACCGGACCGTGGTCGAGGTCGACGATGGCTGACCCTGCACCTGTAGCTGCCCGGTCGCGGCCGGCCGCGTGGGCCATCATGACCGGGTGGCTGAAGGGTGGGGCTCGTAACACCCGCCAGTCCACGCTGGTGGTCTTGGCGGCGGCTCTGCTCGCGGTGGCGTGTGTGGCGCCGATGCCGCATGCGAATGTGATCGATTCGGTTCAGGTCAGCGTCGCGTTTTTCGCGACGTTGCTGACCGGCGAGGCGGTGATCTTCGCGCTGTCGTTCTCGGTGTCGAGCGCGTGGCCGTCGCTGCGGGAGATCGACCGGCATATCGCGTTCCGGGAGTGGGTGGTCACCGGGTGGCTCGCGTCGATGCCGGCGGCGATCGGGCTGCTTGCTGACAGCGCGATTCCGGCGACGTTTGGGCGCTGCTGTTTGTGCTGGCGGACATGTTCGGGATGTTTTCGTTTGTCCGCTTGTTCGGCCTGGCCAGCGTGGGCGGGCGCAAACGGTTGTTATGCCGCACGCTCGGCGATGCGCTCGCGCGGCAGCCGGCGTCGGCCGCCAGCCTGTACCAGCGTGTTAGTGGGGATCGGGTGCTCAGCGCCTACCTGGCCGAGATTGACCAGGCTGCTGCGCGCAGCGATGGCGGCGGTGTCCAGGACCTGGCCGACGAACTGATCGCGGCTGCGCCCGGGTCTTCGGGTTTTGCGGGTGGGACGCGCGTGGGACTGGCGCTGCATTTGGAGGTGATTCACCGGCTGGCGAAGGCGTCGTTGGTGGGCAAGCTGGATCCTGTTGTCGGGTCGGCGGCCGCGGAATCGCTGCTGAGCTCGTTGCTCGCGCGCGCTGGTTTGCCCGCCACGGGAGGTGAGTCCGGCGAGGCGGCGCGACCGCATGCGGCAGCCGTTCTGGGCCAGACAAGCCGTTACCTCGCGTGGCTGGGCAGCACGTCGCTGATGTTATCGGCGCGGCGGGTGACCACGCCGGCCGCGGCGCGGGAGCTGGTCGCTTTCACCGTGGGATACCGGCAGCGGGTCCTTCGCGTGGTTGATCCGGATCCGCCGTCGGCGTCGGGGCCGGCGGAGCTGGGCACGCCGTTGACCGCTGCGGTATGTGTGCTGGCGTGGTGCCGGGATTTCTGCGAGTTCCATGGCGCGCATCAGGCGGCTGGGCTGTACCCGGTGTATGAGATCTTGACCGGCACGAAGTTCCTGGGCAACTACTGGGATGGCGATTCGGTGCTAATGGGGCTGCGGGACGCGCTGTTTGGCCGCGGCGCGGCTGTTGCGACCTCCGCGGCTGCGGTGGCCCGTGACGCGTTTGGCACGGTGGGGGAGTTCGACCGGGTCTGGACGCTGATTTCGGCGGGGGCGGTGGCGACGCTGCGGGATGTGAGGGTGGCGCATCCGGCTGAGCTGATCCGGCCCGAGTTCACGCCTGATCGTCAGCTTCTTGGCGCCTACCTGCGCAGCTACGCGTCGCACCGGTACGTCGCCACAGCGGGGCAGGCGATGATCGCGCTCACTGGCGTGGTCGGCTGCGCTGGAGCGGCGGGCGGCCTGTGGGAACGGATGCGCGCGATCTCTGCCGTAGGCGGCTGGACGGCGCCGATGCCTGCGGTGGAACCTCACCGGCGGCTGTCGGCGTGCGTGCTGGCCGTCGCGAGCCGGCTGGCCCCGCTGGCGCCGGGGGAGTCCGACCGGCAGCTGCGCGTGTTTCTGACCGGCTTGCCCGCGCCGGTGCTGGAGGCGACGGCGGAGTTGGCGGCGAGGGTGCTGCCGGGTTCGGCGGGATTTCGTGAGCGTGGCGCGGAAGATTCTGTGGTTGAGGGGCTGCGGGTGCTTCAGCTTGTCGGCACGCACCGGGTGGGTGCGCGGTGACGGGCGTCGATTCCCGACTATGGCGGGATGGGCTTGCGGAGCTCGGTGACGGTGCGGTGACCGCGGTGTTGACGGTGCAGTGCGGGGTTGGGTGGCTGCGGGCGGAGGCCCGCGGGCTGTGCGATGAGATCGACTCGGCGATCATGGCGTTAGTTCTTGCCCGCGAGGACGTGGCGGTTGACCGGATTGTGCTGCACAGCGTGCCGGTTCTCGGCGGCGTTCCAGTGGGGGAGCAGGAGGTGCTGAACGCCGCGCACGCGGATTGGCTGTACCGGCTTGCGGCGGCGGCCGCGTTGCTCCCAGCGGCCAGGCGGCCGCGGGTGCACCGGGTCATCATCCGGGGCAGCCAACGTAGTGTTGATCTGGTGGAGGGCATCGGGCTGCGCCGCGATGGCACATGGTCACCGCCGGAGGTCGCGGCCGCTGCCTGGGAGGTGCTGGGCCGTGCCGGCGCAGCCACGCCGCTGACCAGTTACGACATCGACATGGACGGGCCGTTCGGCGACGCTGACCCGTCCGTTTACCTGTAGGGGGGCGCATGCCTGGCAGCCTCGATGACGCCGATCGCCGCTACCTGCGGCGGGCGATTGAGATCTCCCGGCGCGCGCTCGAGGATGAGGGCAAGACCCCGTTCGGTGCGATCGTGGTCATCGGGGACGAGATTGCCGGCGAGGGCACCAGTTGCGTTGTCGAGCTGCGGGACCCGACCGCGCACGCCGAGGTGATGGCGCTGCGCGCGGCCGGGTCGGCGCTTGGCCGGCACCTGTTCGAGGACGCCACCCTGTACGCCAGCAGCGAGCCGTGCCCAATGTGCCTGGTCGCCTGCTACTGGGCCAGGGTGCCGCGGCTGGTATACGGCGCCACCAGCTATGACGTCGCCACCTATGGGTTTGAGGACCTGCAGTTCTACCGGGAACTCACCTTGCCAGCCGGCAAGCGGCTCCTGCGGGCAGACGGCGATGAGGGTGACCTGCGGCGTGATGCGGCCGCTGCGTTGCGGGCCTGGGCCGAGCAGCTGCCGTTCGAGGTGGAGCCGAAGTACTGACCAGCAGTTCGGTGTCGCGTGACATCTTGTCTGGCTGACGCGACCCATCGCTCTGCTCGGCGAGTAAATCGCCCTCGTTCTCAAGTGGACGGGCGCATTTCACTTCCATGCCTGACTCACATCCCAGACGAGATCCGAACCTGCATCACCTATTCAAACTCGACGCGCACCCGGCATGCGGTCGGGCGTCGCCTGGAGGTCAAGCCGACCCCTTGAACCTAGCTGCCAGACGGCGCGAAATCCCAGATCACAGCAATAGGAAAACCACCCGACCGCTCAACAGGCCATCAGCGCTGAATAGCGGAGGCTAGGGGCAAGGCCGGGGAGTTAAGGTCCGCGTGCGAGGTTCAAGCACTGTTCATGGTGTGTCGCGGATTGAGTTGTCGTCTCGGGGCCGCTGACTGTGATGGTCAGGGCGGTCACCGGGGTGCTGCGGGAAGGCCGGTCCGGGTC
>WNFZ01002686.1_pt1 | contig 17463 bp, 9 predicted proteins | sample 5400081 | NCBI WGS metagenome assembly WNFZ01 (sample SAMN13153365, study PRJNA577476) | soil metagenome | isolation source: 80 cm soil or saprolite under grassland replicate 1 | place: USA:California | collected 2016-06-15 | reverse complement strand
TTATGGCGGCGAGCGAGCCATCGTCGGCAGCGACATTCTGCTCAACGGCGAAAAGCACACCGTCGTCGGCGTGATGCCGGCAGGCTTTCAGTTTCTCGATGGCTCAGTCCGCCTGTGGGTTCCCATCGCGCTCGACCAGTGGCCGCAGAACGAATGATCACGACCCTTTGCACATTCTTTGGAGTCCTCGCGCTACTTTTGGCCAGCGTTGGTCTTTACGGAGTGATCTCTTACGCCGTGGCCCAACGGACCAATGAGATTGGAATTCGCATGGCATTAGGAGCTACCGGCAGGAGTGTTATGACGATGGTCCTGCGTCAGAGTTTGACTGTCGTATTGGCGGGACTAGCGATCGGATTGACGCTGGCGTTGATTGCGACGCGGCTGGTGTCCAGTTTTTTGTTTGGCGTCAGTCCGCTGGATCCATTCAGCATTGTGTCCGCTACGTTCTTGCTCGCATTGGTGGCGGCCTTAGCGGTATTGGTCCCGGCGCGTCGCGCCGCACGTGTCGATCCGTTAGTGGCGCTTCATTACGAGTGAAGTCACTCTTTGGAGTGCGCTGGCCTGGCAGCACTTTGGCCCAGTTTCAATTTCAACGTTGCTTGGGTTTACACCAGCAGCGGCCAAAGCGGCGCCAGTAGCGTTATTCGCCTGTTACATACCGGTGCGGCGCGCGACGAAGGTCGATCCGTTAGAAGCGCTGCGGTACGAATGAAGGAATTTGGGATTTGGGATTGCGGATTTTGTCTTGCGCGACTGAAATCGATTTGGGTTGCTTGACCTGCAGTATCAATTCGACGTTTGAAATGGCGAAATCCGCAATCCGAAACGCAAACTTGGCGCAAAGAGGCGCAGGGTTTCACCCCATAGGGGTGACATGTTTATAGCTCAAAGGACCGAGAACCTCCGGCGCGGTTCGGAGGGGCGGAACTCAACATGACAAGTACCAATGTAGTCTGATTCCGCCCCTCCGAACCGCGTCCGGGAAGTCTTACGTACCGGGCTATAAACATCTCACTCCTACGGAGCGAAGAATGGTTCGCTAGGTTTTGGGTTGATTGACCTACGGTATCAAATTCGACGTTTGAAACACGAATCCGCAATCCGCAATCCGAAATCGGATAGCGGTCGCAACACGAGAGAAGCTATGAGCAATCTATTTCAAGACCTGGTTTACGGAGTGCGCTGGTTGCGCAAGCATCCCGGTTTTGCTCTGCTGGCCGTGGCCACACTCGCCGTGGGCATCGGCGTGAATACGGCGATGTTCAGCGTGATCAACGCAGTCCTTTTGCGGCCACTGTCTTATCCCGAGCCGGATCGAATTGTGTGGATGAACGAGTCGGGCGACGAAGTAAACAATCGTTTCGTCTCCTATCCAAACTTCGTCGACTGGCGAGGGCGTAATCAAATCTTTGAGGCGATGTCAACGTTTAAAGGCTGGTCGGTAAACGTGACAGGAACGGACCAGCCAGAGAACCTCAATGCGCGCATGGTCACCGCGGGCTATTTCAAAGTAATGGGATCGATTCCGTTGCTGGGCCGCGATTTTTCGGAGGAGGACGACCGGCCCGGCGCGAATCCTGTGACCATCCTCAGTTATGGCTTCTGGCAAAAGCGGTTCGGCGGCGATCCGAACATCGCCGGCAAGGGCATCACTCTCGATGATCGAGTGTACATCGTAATCGGTGTAATGCCGCAAGGCTTCGCGCATCAGGGCCCACCGCCGTTGTGGCTACTAGCCGGCCCACAAAACTGGAATCAGCGCGACGTGCGAAACGCCGGCAACGTGATCGCTCGCTTAAAACCAGGCGTGACACTCGAGCAGGCGCGATCTGAGATAAACCGGATCTCACAACAGCTATTGCGTGAATACCCGGTTGCGAATGCGGGAGCGAGCCGCGTCAACGTTGTTTCTTTGCAGGAGAGCATTACGGGCAACGTGCGTCCGGCGCTACAGATCCTCTTCGGCGCGGTTGGTCTTGTTTTGCTAATCGCTTGCGCCAACGTTGCCAACCTATTACTGGCTCGAACTGCATCCCGGCGGAGAGAGTTTGCTGTGCGTGCGGCTCTGGGCGCATCGCGCTGGCGCATCGTCAGACAGATGTTGGTTGAGAGCGTGATCCTGGCACTGATAGGGGGATTGCTGGGACTGGTTCTCGCGTCATGGTCCATGATTTTGCTGTCCAGGGTTGCCCACCAGACGGTTCCGCGCCTCGAAGGCCTACACCTTAGTTATAAAGCTCTTGGCTTTAATCTCGTCGTTTCGCTTTTGACCGGAATCCTCTTCGGCATTGCTCCCGCGTTGCGTTTCTCGAAGACAGAGTTACAGGAAACGCTTAAAGATAGCAGCTCTACGACTACGGAAGTACAAGGCAAGAGATTGCGCGGTGCATTGGTAATATGCGAAGTTGCGCTTTCGGTCACCCTTTTGGTGGGCGCCGGACTACTCGTGCGGAGCATGGTGCGGCTGCTCAATGCAAACATGGGCTTCGATCCTCACCATATCCTCACAATGGAAATCAAAGTTTCGCGAAACAGATACCAGGATCGTGTGCAACTCAGACGCGTGTTGCAGCAAGTACTCGAGCGCGTAAAAGCCCAGCCTGGCGTCGAGACTGCCGCACTCTCGGCGAACTTGCCCGGGCTCACCGATGGTTGGCAGAACGATATCTGGCCTGAAGGCCAACCACAGCTACGACCCGGCGAGCAAATAAACGTCGATTGGTCCATCGTTAGTGCTGATTACTTCAAGACGATGAAGATCCCGATCCTGAAAGGGCGCTCATTCACAAAAGATGAAGACGAACAAGGCAAGCCAGTGCTGCTGGTTGACGAAAATCTTGCCCGCCGTTTTTGGCCCAACGAAGAAGCAGTCGGCAAACACGTCAAGTACGACAGCCCCGTCTGGCATGAAGTAATAGGCGTAGTCAGGGAAGTTCCAATCTTCGGCTCTCAAGCCAAGCCACTGATCAAGATCTATACGCCTATGGGCCGAGCCACGCAGCGAAATCCGGTTCTTTCGATCCGCTCATCGAATACGGATCCGCAGAGTCTGACTGCCGCAATCACTCGTGAAGTGCAGGCTGTCGACAAAGACCTTCCGGTGACCGAGGTCGCTACGCTCAACGAAGTTTTAGAGCGGGAGGTGTCTACACGCCGCTTCAACGCCTGGCTGTTTTCAGTTTTCGCGCTGTTGGCCCTCGTTCTGACCGCCACTGGTGTGTACGGAGTGATTTCGTACTCCGTCGCAAGGCGCACGCACGAAGTGGGAATAAGGATGGCACTCGGCGCCGGCAGTCGCGATGTTGTGCGGTTGTTCGTTAGCCAGGGAATGAAACTGGTTCTCGCTGGATTGATCATTGGTCTGGCGGGATCCTTCGCGCTGACGCGCTTGATGACGACTCTGCTGTTCGGAGTGTCGACAACGGATCGCCCGACATTCGCCCTAGTAAGTCTTGGGCTGCTGGTCGTTGGTCTACTGGCGTGTTACGTCCCAGCGCGACACGCCACGAAAATCGATCCCCTGGTGGCTCTGCGTTACGAATGAGGACCTTTGGTCTTGGGTCTTTGGTCTTGGGACTTAGGGCTTTGGGTGTTGGAGTTGCTGCGGCCCATGAAGTACCACCGCGGTAGAAGCGGTATGAAAACTCAGAAATCCAAGCCACTGCTTAGGAGTGTGTAAAAAGCATGTGGTTGAATTGAACAAGTTGGGAAGGGGGCAAGCGGAGATTCAGGCTTGTGGCGGTAGTGAATTCCAGCGCGCCCCCGCTTGTGTGCAGCCAATCGCCTATCGGGATATTAAGGGTGAGCTTTGAATTTTGAGTGCTGCTAGCGGAGCTTAGCGGGGGCGCGCTCGGCCTCGATTGGGTTGGATGCCTCTTTTGTCGCTTGCCCCCTTCCCAACTTGTTCAGTTCAACCACATGCGTTTTAGATCATGGAAAACCTAATAAAAGACATCCGCTACGCCTTGCGAAGCCTGGTAAAGAGTCCCGGCTTTACGGCTACCGGCGTCGTCATCCTCGCGCTGGGCATCGGCGCCAGCACGGCGATCTTTACGGTGGTCAATGCGACCTTGCTGCGCAGCTTGCCGTATCACGAGCCAGAACAATTGGTTCATCTGTGGGAAACGACGCCGCAAAAGATCTTTCAACAGCGCGAGGCTTCATACCCTGACTATCTTGATTGGAAACAGAATCAAGTCTTCGCAGGGATGGCTGCTTATGGAGGAGGCGGCGGCTTTGTGCTTGAAAGGAACGACGGGAACGAGATCGTCGCTGCGGGCCGCGTGACAGCCAATTTCTTTGCGGTGCTCGGCGTACCGCCATTGCTCGGACGACTTTTTCAGGATGACGAAGATTCCCCCGCCGCTGCGCATGTGTTGGTGCTCAGTTACGGAGGTTGGCAACGATTCTTTGGTGGTGACCGGCAGGTGATTGGTCGAACGCTCGTGCTGAGCGGTAATGCGTACACTGTTGTCGGCGTGCTGCCGCCGAGTTTTCAATTTGCGCCACGCGGTGAGGCGGAAATCTGGGTGCCTCTGGTACCCAACGAAATGCAGATGAGCCGCCGCTTCATGCACTGGGTAAACGTGATAGCGCGACTCAAACCAGGGATGACGCTGGAACAAGCGCGGGCGGGGATGCAGCCCATTGCACAACACATCGCCAGCGGGTATCCCGACTCGCACACAGGCACGACCATCGTGCTGAAGCCGCTACATGAGGAGTTTGTCGGCAAGATCAAGCCGTTGTTAGTTACCCTGTTTGCTGCGGTTGGGTTTGTCATGCTGATTGCGTGCGCGAATATCGCCAATCTCTTATTGGTGCGTGCGGCTTCGCGGCAAAGAGAACTGGCAATTCGCGCGGCCCTGGGCGCCAGGCGTGTCCGTCTGTTGTGGCAATTGCTCATCGAGAGTCTGGTCCTGGCATTCTTGAGCGGAGCGGTCGGATTATTGCTGGCGCGTTGGGGCGTAGATGCGCTCATCGCAGCAATCCCGGCTCAGCAATTGGATCGCCTGCCATATCTGCGCGGCCTCGGCATCGATAATCGGATTCTCCTTTTTACTTTTGCGCTCTCACTGTTGACGGGCATCGTCTTTGGGTTGGCTCCGGCATGGCTGGCAGCCGGGCTCGATCTGCAATCAGTCTTAAAGGAGGGCGGAAGAAGCTCGGGTGCCGTGGCGCGCACCAGTTTGCGCAATCTTCTGGTTGTTTCTGAGTTGGCCCTCGCCCTCATTTTGCTGGTAGGCGCGGGCTTAATGATGAAAAGCCTCAACCGCCTGCTGCAGGTTAGTCCGGGTTTCGATCCGCATAACCTGCTGACCTTCAGCGTCAGGCTGCCGGCGACGCGGTATGACGACGATCAGAAGATTGCCGGCTTTCATCAGCAATTGATCGCACGACTTGAGGCTGTGCCAGGTGTAGCAGCTGCGGGCACGGTTAACATCCTGCCGTTGCGGGGAGGGAACACCACGCGCTTTTACATTGCGGGTCAGCCCAAACCCCCACCAGGGCAGGAAATCGAATCCAATCTGCGCGACATCAGCGCCAACTACTTCAGCGTAATGGGCGTGCCGCTTATCAACGGCCGTTATTTCACCGCGCGCGATGATCTGAAAGCTCCGGGCGTGATTATCGTAAACCAAACGCTGGCTCGCTCGGTGTTCCAACAGCAGAACCCGGTCGGGCAACGGCTGATCTTCACAGCCGACCCGCAACCTTATGAAATCGTCGGTGTCGTAGGTGACGAGAAGGTCAACGGTCTCGACGCGGAGCTCACGGCTGTCGTCTATGGACCATATCTGCAAGACTCGACGCCTGGCCTGAACAGCATGGTGGTAGCGCGCACGAAAGGTGATCCGGCCTCGTTCACAAATGCCATCCGCAACGAATGCCATGCGCTGGAACCGGGCATTACGATTTCCGAGGTGCGGACGATGAAACAGTTCATCGCGGACACACCGGCGACGTTTATGCGGCGCTATCCAGCCTTGCTGATCAGCTTATTTGCCGGGCTGGCGCTCGTGTTGGCTGCCGTGGGAATTTACGGCGTCATCTCGTACACAGTCAGCCAGCAGACCCACGAGATCGGCGTGCGCATGGCTCTGGGTGCGCAGCAGCGTGATGTGTTGCGCATGGTGTTGTCACGAGGACTGACGCTGGCGCTGATTGGTATTGGCATTGGGCTGGGCGTGGCATTGGCGGTGACACGATTGATGCAGGGCTTGTTATTTGGCGTAAGCGCCACTGACTCGGCAACGTTCGCAACGGTGGCTGCCTTGCTGTTCGCGGTCGCGCTGTTGGCTTGCCTGATTCCGGCTACGCGCGCGACAAGAGTCGATCCGCTGGTGGCGCTGCGATATGAATGAAAAAATTTGGTCTTAGGTCTTTGGTTTTGGAATCTAACGCGTTCTGACGTGTCCAGTCCCCAAGAGAACTAACTGCCAAAGACCGAAGGCCAAAGACCAAACAGAGAATTGGAAAAGGGGAAATAGGTCGTGGAAAGTTTATTCAAGGACATTCGCTATGGCATTCGCGGTCTACTAAAGCGGCCGGGTTTTACCGTAATTGCTGTTTTCACGCTGGCCCTGGGAATTGGCGCCAACACCGCAATCTTTTCTGTCGTCAACGCGGTGTTGTTGAGACCCTTGCCCTTCAAAGATCCAGAGCAACTGGTGATGGTTTGGAATAAGGGCGTCAAGGCAGCGGGCGGGGATCGCACGCCACTCGCATTAGCCGACCTGCTCGATTGGCGCGCACAGAGCCGGTCGTTCGAGAGCATAGGCGCTTTTCAGAATGCTCAATACAACTACGCCGGTGGTGAGATCCCGGAACAAGTGCGGGGGGCCGCCATAACCTCAAACTTTTTGTCGTTGCTGGGTGTGCAGGTTCAACTAGGCCGAGACTTCACCGCCGAAGACGAACGCTCTGGGGCGCCACGAGCGGTGCTGCTCAGCGATCGTTTTTGGCGAAGCCACTTCAACGCCGATTCGTCTGTGGTGGGGCGGCCCATCACCCTCAGCGGTGTCAGCGGTGTCATCATTGGCGTGATGCCTGCGACCTTCAATTTTCCGTCCAGGGATGTGGAACTCTGGAGCGCTATGCAGTTGGCCCAACCCACACGCCGTGGGCCGTACTTCCTTAGGGGCGTGGCCCGCTTAAAGCCCGGGGTCACGATTGAACAGGCGCGCGCAGAGACACGGACGATGAAATCCAGTTTCGACAATGGCAACTTCAATTTCAACATACTCTCTGTAAACGACTTCATTGTTGGAGACGTGAGGTTGGCGCTCACGGCGTTGTTGGTGGCTGTCACGCTCGTGTTGCTGATCGCGACTGTGAATGTCGCGAACCTCACGCTCGTTCGGGCCGAAAGTCGAGTAAAAGAGATTTCGATTCGCACTGCGCTGGGAGCAAGCCGCAAACGCATCATCGCTCAGTCGCTGACGGAAAGCCTGATGCTCGCAATTGCGGGTGGCGCGCTGGCATTGTTACTGGCTGCTTTCGGCGTTGACCTGGTCCTGAAACTTGCGCCCGCAGGTCTACCTCATCTAGAGCAGATCGGGATTGACGCCCGGGTGCTGGGCTGGACCACGTTGGTGTCCGTTCTCAGCGGCTTGATCTTCGGCCTTGCCCCTGCCTGGCAGAGTTCGCGGTTGAATCTAAATGAATCGCTCAAAGAGGGTGGCCGCAGCTCAACGCAGGCGACGGGCAGCCAGCGCTGGCGCAAACTGCTGGTGGTTACCGAACTCGCGCTGGCCGTTATGCTGGTAAGCGGTGCCGGTTTACTCGTCAAGAGTTTATGGCGATTGCAGCAGGTAGATCTTGGGGTCAATCCTGACCGCGTTCTGACCATGCAGTTCGTGCTGCGGGGGCAGCGGTATGCGCAGCCCCCGCAAGTTCTGGAGTTTTACTCGCGCCTCGTCGAGCAGACGCAGAATTTACCAGGAGTCCGCGCTGCTGCCGTCAGTAATAGCCTGCCACCGGATAACACCGATTTCTCCAGTGACTTTGCGATCGAAGGACATAGCCGCGCGGAAAATCAGGACCAACGAGTTGCCTACTTTGTTCGAGTGAGTCCTGATTACTTTCGCGCCCTCGGTATTCCTCTCCGCAGCGGACGCCTGTTCAATTCGACTGATACTGCGGATACCCCGAGTGTGATGCTCATCAACGAAACATTTGAGCGTCGGTTTTTTTCCGGGGAGAACCCAATTGGTAAGCGAATCAATCTTGGCAGCGAGCGCGAGCCCGATTGGAACCAGGTCGTGGGCGTTGTCGACGATGTGAAATACAACGGAATCGCGGAAGAGGTACAGCCCGCGCTCTATCAGCCGGCCGCGCAGGCACCCTCATGGGGGATGTCTCTCATCATCAAGACCGATGTTGCTGATCCCGTAAGACTCACTTCCGCTGTGCGCAACGAGGTAAAGACACTGGATCCGGAGTTACCAGTTGCAGAAGTAAGCACTCTCGAAGATCGCATCGTTACCGCGATGGCCCAACCTCGATTTCGGACTACGCTCATTGCTCTGTTCGCTGCGGTTGCTTTGATCCTGGCGTGCGTTGGAGTCTACGGCGTCATTTCTTATTCAGTCAGCCAGCGGACTCATGAAATTGGCGTCAGGATGGCACTTGGAGCGCAGACTGGCGACGTGTTGAAGATGGTAATCAAACAGGGATTAGGTTTGGCCGCTGTAGGAGTAACGATTGGTTTGGCGGCATCGTTCGTGTTGACGAGATTGATGAGCAGCCTGCTCTTCGAGGTGAAAACCACCGATCTCCCAACTTTCACCATTACTGCCGTGATGCTGGCTTTGACGGCGCTTTTGGCTTGCTACCTTCCTGCGCGAAGGGCAGCGAAGGTCGATCCGCTGGTGGCACTGAGATACGAATGAAGAATTTCGGATGTCGGATTGCGGATTGCGGATTTTCTTTTTTGCGCGGATGAAATTGATTGGGTTACTTGAACTTTGGTGTCACATTCGATGTTCGAAACGAGAAATCCGCAATCCGAAATCCCAAATCCGAAATTCTCATGGGAATCCGAAATCCCACCCACGGGAGTTACCGCAGTGGGTGGATTGTTCAGATCCAGCCTGTTCTCCAAATGGAAGGGCCCATGAAACTAAACTCGCTTTTGAATCCGCTGGGCCGCTTTATTTCGAAGGCCGGATCTGAAGAATCCACCGACTTCCGTTGGTGGGATTCAAGAATTCGGTGCGTGCTCGCATGTAGGTTGGATCTGAACCATCCACCCACTGCCGTGACTGCCGTGGGTGGGATTTCTGAGTTTTCACACCGCGGCTTTAGCCCGGTGGCGCAGATTCGGTCGAAACCGAGAAACCGTTTAAACGGTTTCGTAACACACTTGCGTGGTCCAAGCCACCGGGCTGAAGCCGCGCTGTGAATGAGAATAGGGACCTCCGTGGCGGCGGGAGCATCTAATGGAATCACTAATTAAGGATACTCAATACTGCGTTCGCAGCTTGCTGAAGCATCCAGGCTTCACGGCGATCGCCATCGTCACGCTGGCGCTGGGGATCGGCGCGAACACGGCGATTTTCAGCGTGGTCAACACAGTGTTGCTGCGCCCCTTGCCCTATCCAGAGCCCGCCCAACTAGTCACTCTGTGGGAAAGCAACCTCCAAAGTGGCAGCGAAGAAGCAGTAGCCGCCGGCAACTTTCTCGACTGGCGAGCTCAAAGCCAGGCGTTTGAGGATATGGCTGCATACCGCTACGAGAATTTCAGTGCAATAGATACGAGCAACGTTTTTTCTTGTCTTTCGTGTGATTTCGTGGATCAGCTTTCTCATGTGAGCAGAAGACGAACCACTAAAACACACGAACTGAAACAAACAAAGGGTTCGCAAAATCGAAAGATAAAATCACTAATTAAATGGAGCGGCAGCCGCAAGACCGACATGACTCAGGTGGAGCGCCAGTCGGCAAAAGGGAACTAAGATTATGGAGAGCGTATTTAAGGATATTCGGTTTGCGATTCGAGGTCTTCTGAAGCGCCCGGCCTTTACGGTAATAGCCGTTATCACACTCGCACTGGGAATCGGAGCAAACACCGCAATCTTCAGTCTGGTCAACAGGGTGTTGCTGCGCCAGCTGCCAGTGCCAAATCCGGGACAGATCGTATCCGTCGCGTTGCGCGGGAAGAGCGATCCGATTCTCGCTTTCTCATATCCTAACTACAAAGACTTTCGCGACCGCAATCAAGTGTTGTCCGGCTTGTTAGCTTACCGCTTCGTGCCGATTAGCCTCAGCCGCGAAGGCAACAACGAGCGCGTGTGGGGCTATGAAGTTTCCGCTAACTATTTTGACATGCTCGGCGTGCAAGCCTTCAAGGGTCGAACCTTCTTACCTGAGGAAGATCGCACTCGTCTCTCAAGCCCAGTTGCTGTGATCAGTCATGGAGCCTGGCAAAGACGTTTCGGCGCCGACCCCAATGTCGTCGGAAAAGAAGTCTTGCTTAATAACCATTCATTCAAAATCGTCGGTATTGCGCCAGAAGGCTTCAAGGGAACCGAACTTGTCTATACGCCCGAGCTTTGGGTGCCGATTTCCATGTTGGAATGGATTGAGCCTGGAGCCCAATGGCTTGACAACCGTCAGGTGGCTAATCTGTTAGCGATTGGCCGACTGAAGAGGGACGTCGCGATGAGTCAAGCTGAAGCTTCGCTTAATTTATTAGCACAGCAACTTGCCAAAGAGTATCCCGATACTAATGAGGGTCAGTCAGTAACACTCACTCCACCAGGTTTCATCATCCCTGATCTTCGCGCATCTGTAGTCACATTCACATGGATATTGATGGGTGCGGTGGCGGTGGTGTTGCTCATTACTTGCATCAACCTGGCCGGCTTGTTGCTCGCGCGAGCTACGGATCGACGGAAAGAGATCGCCATCAGGCTTGCGTTGGGGGCAAACCGCAGGCGCTTGATACGACAGTTACTCACCGAAAATGTTTTGCTCTCGATCGTCGGCGGGATCATAGGGTTCTGGCTGGCCCTCTCGATAATTAATCTGTTGTTGGCTTTCCGTCCGCCGATCGACTTTCCACTTACGGTTGAAATCGGAGTCGATTGGCGTGTGCTGCTTTTCACACTGGCCGTGTCTCTGGGCACTAGCGCGATTTTCGGACTGGCGCCCGCATTACAGGCAACTAGACCCGCGCTAACGTCCGCACTGAAAGACACCACTGCGCAGGCCGGTCATTCACGTTCGAGATTGCGCAGCACACTAGTTGTCGCCCAGTTGGCTCTGTCGCTGATGATCCTGATTGCTGCCGGCTTGGTCGCACGTGCGCTGCAGCAGCTGCGCATAATGAATCCCGGGTTTGAGGCTCAGAACGCGCTGACGCTGTCATTCGATGTGGGTCTTCAGGGCTACGATCAAAATAAAGGGCAGGAGTTCTACCGTCAGGTGGTCGAACGCGTTGAGTCTCTGCCAGGAGTGAAGTCAGCCACGCTGACGAGCAGCACTCCGCTCTCTCTTAACTACTCAAGCAACAACATCTACGTTGAAGGCCAGCCTGCCGAACGCGGGAGCAATTTGCCTGTTGCGATGACGGCATCGATTGGGCCCAGGTACTTCGAAACGATGGGCACACCTATTTTGCAAGGTCGAGAGTTCAGCGATCGGGACAAGAAAGATTCGGAGCTGGTGGTGGTGGTAAACGAGACGTTCGTTCGTCGCATCATTCCTGACGCGAAATCGAGTGCTGATGCTCTGGAGCGCCGAGTCAGTTTCAATGGCACAAAAGGTCCTTTCGTGCGGATCATAGGGATCGCGAAAGACGGAAAGTACTTCAACATCGCCGAAGAGCCTCGCTCATTCATCTGGGGACCGTTAAGCCAGAATTACCAGAGCAGCGCCAACTTGATCATTCGCACTCAGGGCAATCCCGAAGCCGCAATTGCCGTCACGCGTAACGCAATCCGAGGGCTTGATCCAAACCTTCCTCTGTTTGACGTCAAAAGCTTGACTGAGCATATGCGGTTTGCCCTGTTTCCAGCCCGGGTTGCGGCCACGGTGCTGGGTGGCTTTGGCCTGGTTGCCCTGACGTTGGCGGCCATCGGCATCTACGGTGTGACGTCTTACGCCGTTTCGCAGCGCACGCGCGAAATCGGCATCCGAATAGCCCTGGGTGCACAGTTGAGCGACGTGCTCAGGATGATTCTCAGTAACGGTGTGAAGCTGACCGCAATCGGAGTTGCTCTGGGATTGGCAGGAGCGTTTTTGTTGACCCGAGCGCTTACGAGTTTGCTTAGCGGTGTGAGCGCTACGGATCCTGCAACTTTCATTGTTGTCTCGCTATTGATGGTGGCGGTTGCGCTTGTTGCTTCTTACTTGCCGGCGCGACGCGCGACAAAAGTCGATCCGTTGGTAGCACTCAGATACGAATAGAGAAATTTCCGATTGCCAATTTGCGATTGCCGATTGAAATCCGCAATCCACCAGCCGAGATTTTGTCTGGTCGATGACGGCTGAGTCGCAGGAAAGCTTCTAAGGAGGAAAGCAATTATGGAAAACTTGTGGCAAGACGTTCGATATGGTCTGAGAATGTTGCTCAAGACGCCCGGCGTCAGCATCGTGGCGACTATTGCCCTCGCGTTGGGAATCGGCGCGAACACCGCCATCTTCAGTGTTGTCAATGCAGTTTTGCTAAGGCCGTTGCCGTTTCCGAATTCGGAACGACTGATGAACCTCTGGGAGACTGATTCTCAGCGTGGCCTTGAGCGCGGCTCGGCTTCTTATCCAAACTTTGCTGACTGGCGCGAGCAGAACCACGTCTTCGAACGAATGGCTTCCTTTCACGTCGGCGACTTCATCATGACCGGCCGCGGCGATCCGGCCCGGTTGCAGGGCGGAGTCGTCAATGCGGATTTGTTTTCATTGCTGGGTGTGGCGCCGATCCTCGGACGCAAATTTCTGCCTCAGGAAGACAAGCCGGGCAACGCCGGTCGCGTGATAATGCTGAGTCAAGCGCTATTCGAAAAGCGATTCAACTCAGACTCGAGTGTCGTGAATCAGTCTGTGACCTTAGACGGCAAGAGCTACACAGTCGTCGGCGTTATGCCGCGCGTGTTTGAATTTCCGGTGCAGAACGATCCAGTCGATTTTTGGACCACGGTCGCCGGCGATGCAGAGGGCAAAGAGCCTATCACCGGCCAACGCGGCGCACACTACATGCATGTGATTGGGCGGCTTAAGCCCGATGTCACTCAAGAACGAGCCCAGGCGGAAATGAACACAATAGCCGCCCGGCTGGAAAAGCAGTATCCGGATACAAACACTCGCAAAGGCATTTCAGTGGAACCCACGTTGCTTGCAATAGTTGGCGATATTCGTCCGGCTTTGCTGATCTTGCTGGGCGCGGTTGGCTGTGTGCTTTTGATCGCGTGTGCGAACGTAGCAAACCTCTTGTTGGCGCGCGCTATGACGCGACACAAAGAGATGGCCATTCGCTCTGCGTTGGGAGCTAGTCGCACGCGCGTACTGCGACAGTTACTTACGGAGAGTGTCTTGCTCTCGCTTGCCGGCGGAGCCCTTGGGCTATTACTCGCCGTCTGGTGGGCGGATGTACTGGTCGCGCTCGGCAAGGAGGACATTCCACGCGCTATGCAAGTGGGACTTGATTGGCGTGTGCTCGGCTTTACGATGATCGTTTCCGTCGCCACGGGCCTTGTCTTCGGTATTGTGCCCGCACTCCATTCTTCAAAATCTCAATTGACGGAATCGTTAAAGGAAGGGGGCCGTGGCTCGGGCGAGGGCGCCCGGCGCAACCGCATCCGAGGGGTTCTGGTAGTGGCTGAACTCGCAATCGCGGTGGTTTTGCTCGTCAGTGCCGGACTACTTATTCAAAGTCTCTGGCGTCTACGTCAGGTCAGCCCCGGATTTAACTCACAAAATGTTTTGACCTTCAGCGTTTCATTGCCGGACGTCAAGTACCCCACTGAAAAACAAAGTCAGTTTTACCAGGATCTGATTCAGCGCGTTGAGTCCATTCCGGGAGTGCAATCCGCGAGCGCGGTGTTGCCTCTGCCTCTCAGTGGAGACCGCTTCAGTCTGTCATTCGAGACGGAAGGGCGGCCGGTGGCAAAGGCCGATCAACCCTCTGCTGATTTCTTTATCGCCGCTCCGGGCTATTTCCGAGCAATGGGGGTTCCCCTGCTGAAGGGCCGTGACTTCTCCGACCGAGACCAACACAAGTCGACGCAGGTAATCATAGTTACGGAAACATTCGCGCAGCAATTCTTCCCTAACGAAGACCCAATCGGAAAGCGGGTCAAGCCTGGCATTTCCACTTACGATGGTGAGAAAGCCGCGATGCGCGAGATCGTCGGTGTGGTGGGAGATATCAGAAATCGCAGCTTGAATGCCGCGCCTAAACCGGCCTATTACGCTCCGCAAACTCAAACGCCATTTAGCCAGATGACCCTGGTGGTTCGAACCGCCAACGCTCCACATGGACTGATTCCCGCGGTTACCAGGGTGGTAGGGTCATTGGATCAGGATCTGCCCGTTTTTAGCATCAAGACACTGGACGAATACCTTGCCGCTTCAATAGCTGCGCCGCGGTTCAATACCACGCTGCTCGGAGTATTCGCTGCAGTGGCCTTAGTACTTACCATCGTCGGACTTTACGGCGTGATGAGTTATTCAGTTGCGCAACGCACAAACGAGATCGGCATCCGCATGGCCCTGGGCGCGCAGACAAGTGATGTGCTGAGCCTGATCGTCGCCCAGGGATTCAAACTCGTGTTGGCAGGTTTGGCAATAGGTTTGTCCGGAGCGTTCGCCTTGACGCGTTTGATTTCTAGTTTGCTATTTGGAGTCGGCACCAGGGATCCGCTGACATTTGCCGCAGTCGCCGGAGTCTTGGCTCTCGTCGCCGTGATCGCTTGCTACGTACCTGCGCGACGCGCGACGAAGGTCGATCCTTTGATCGCTCTTAGATACGAGTGAAGAGAATTTGGGATTGCGGATTTTGTTCTTGCGCGGGCGAACTCGACTTGGTGTAGCTGATTTGCGTGAAACTATTTTTGGTTGTGGCTAGGGTCGCGCTCTGCAATCTCCGTGTTCTCGGTGTCTCTGTGGTGACGAAAAGCTCAGGAAAGACTGACCACAGAGACATAGAGAACACAGAGATACAGAAAGTTTTTCAACTAGTTCACCACTGAAATTCGAAACGACTTGGGTTGCTTGAACTTAGGTATCAAATTCGAGGTTTGAAACGAGAAATCCGCAATCCGAAGTCCGAAATTCCCAATCCGAAATTCGACTCGGAAATAAGCCATGGAAACCCTATTAAAGAACATCCGCTACGCCGTGCGCAGCTTGTCGAGACAGCCGGGTTTTACCGCCATCGCGGTAATCACTTTGGCACTCGGCATTGGTGCGAACACTACTATTTTCAGCCTCATCAATGCGCTGATCTTAAGTCCGCCGTCGATCGCAGAACCGGATCGGGTCGTCGCCATCTGGAGGACCCCCAGAGAGAAGCGTACCGAAGGGTTTGCTTCCTACCTGGATTTGCAGGACTGGCGCACAAGGAATCAGAGTTTCGAAGACATAGCGGGCTTTAAACCGAACGGTTTCAATTTAATAGATAACGGTGAGGCCGAACGAATTCAAGGAATGAGGGTTACAGCAAACTTCTTCCCATTATTGAGAGTTAAGGCTTTTCGCGGACGCAACTTTCAAGTGGAAGAAGAGAAGCGCGGCAGTCAGCCGGTCGCGATCATAAGTTACGGATTCTGGCAAAGTAGATTCGGCGGCAGCGAAACCGCCTTGGACCAGCAGATTCCTTTAAATGGCCAGCCCCACACGATCATAGGGATTCTTCCTCCAGGTTTTGAGTTTCCTCTATCCGTCAGAGATGCGCAGGTTTGGACCACCGTCGCAGGTGAGGCATCAAACCTCGACGAGCGGGGCGCGAAGGTTCTCCGGGCTCTAGGAAGATTAAAGCCGGATATCACCATCGAGCATGCACAAAGTGAGATGGCGACGATCGCGGCGAGCCTGGCGCATGAATACCCCCAATCCAACGGAGATACAACCGCTTATCTGGTGAGCGCACACGAACAAATTGTCGGACGTGATGTTCGTCGCGCGCTGTGGCTTTTGTTGGGAGCAGTTGGTTTCATTCTCCTGATCGCATGCACCAATACGGCAAACCTGCTGCTGGTGCGGGCAAGCGCCAGGCAAAAGGAGATTGCTATTCGCGCCGCACTAGGCGCCAGACGTTGGCATATTGCTCGCTACTTAATCACCGAAAGCATGCTGCTGTCACTGCTTTCGGGCGGCGCAGGATTGTTCATCGCAGTATGGGGACTGGGTGCGATCAAGTATTACGGAGCAGATCAATTGCCCAGACTCGATGAAGTTCCACGTCGATTCTCGCGTCCTCGTCTTTACCCTTGTGGTTTCGATATTGACTGGCCTGCTGTTCAGCCTTGTTCCGACTCTCAAAGCATCTCGTCCGGATGTCAATGAAATCTTGAAGGCGGCGACCAAAGCTGCAACGGTTGGCCGTTCGTTGCGCTTATGGCGTGATTCGCTTGTCGTTTCCGAAGTTGCTCTGAGTTTGGTTTTGCTCGTGGGCGCCGGATTGATGATTAGAAGTTTTGCGCAACTGGTAAGTGTGCCCCCCGGATTCGATCCCAGGAACGTTCTCACGTGCCGCATCAGTTTGACGAAGGCGATTTACGAGAAACCTGAGGAACGTGTCTTCTACGTAAGTCAGAGTAGTTAGTCCGCTGCTCTCAAACATCTATCTCAATCCCTTGGACCACCTGGTGGCCCAACAGGGTATAGAGATGGTGCGGTACGCCGACGACTTTGTCATCCTGTGTCGCAGCGAGGCGGAAGCTCAGCAGGCCTTGGCTCTGGTGCAGCAATGGACGGCGCAGGCTGGTCTCACGCTGCATCCGGAAAAGACGCGCATTGTGGCTGCCACGCAACATGGCGGCTTTGACTTTCTCGGGTATCACTTCGAGCGCGGGTATAAATGGCCGCGGAAGAAGAGCCTGAAGAAGTTCAAGGACAAGCTTCGCGTCCTCACCAAGCGCAACAATGGGCAGAGCCTGGAGGTGATCATCGCGCGCGTCAACACGGTCACGCGTGGCTGGTTTGGTTATTTCAAACACAGCCATTACACGACGTTTCCGCGGCTGGATAAATGGCTGCGGATGCGTTTGCGTAGCCTGCTGCGCAAACGCCGGAAGCGGCGTGGGCGTGCCCGGCTGCCTGACAATCAACGCTGGCCCAATGCTTTCTTTGCGGCGCAGGGGCTGTTCTCTCTTGTTACCGCCCAGGGCGCAGCTTCGTCAATCCTCTCAGAGGTGACCCATCAACCGGAGAGCCGGATGCGGGAGATCCGCACGTCCGGTTCGGAGGGAGGGGGAGCGAAACCAATCGTCTCTCCCTACCCCTATCTTCAAAGTGCGA
>WNFZ01007407.1_pt1 | contig 17465 bp, 10 predicted proteins | sample 5400081 | NCBI WGS metagenome assembly WNFZ01 (sample SAMN13153365, study PRJNA577476) | soil metagenome | isolation source: 80 cm soil or saprolite under grassland replicate 1 | place: USA:California | collected 2016-06-15 | reverse complement strand
ACCCGAAGGGTTCGTCGATTGATTTGCTTTGGGTGGTGAAAAACTTTGGCCCGTTTTCGGTTATGTAAAGACAGTCTTCGAGGCGGATGCCAAACTCGCCATAAATTACAATTGTCGGCTCGTCACTAAAACACATTCCTGGCTCAATCGGTGTTTTGTTTCCGCGAACAAAATTGGTCCATTCGTGCCCGTCGAGGCCGATACCATGACCGGTGCGGTGAGGCAATCCGGGGACCTTGTAGTCGGGACCAAATCCTGCATCCGTGAGTACCTTGCGAGCCGCGGCATCTACGACCTCGCAGGGCTGCCCTAACTTCGCCGCAGCGAAACCCGCGTCCTGAGATCTGCGCTCGAGGCTCCAAATATCGCGCTGGCGCTGCGTGGGCTTGCCGAGAACGAAGGTACGCGTTATGTCTGACTGATAGCCTTCAACGCCGCAGCCCCCATCCATCAAAACCACATCGCCTTCTTTAAGTTTTTGCGGGGTGCTACTTCCATGCGGAAACGCGGTGTATTTTCCGAAACTACAAAACACGCCGCCGGTCACGCCCAGGGCTCGAAACGCCGCCGAACAGTTCCCGGAAAACTCGTCCTGATTCATACCCTCGTGCATGGTGTCGTAGGTGGCTTTGTAAGCAACGAGGGTAATGTCATTCGCCCGTTGCATTAAAGCAATTTCGGCTGGGGACTTGTGCACGCGACAGCCAACGGTTACCGGGTCGGCGCTGACATATTCAAATCCAGATCCCTCTTTTCGAATGCCGTCGAAAAGAAAGAAGCGCACTCGTTCTTCAATGCCGATTTTGCCGGTCCGGAAGCCCCGGTCTCGAAATATCTCGACCACGCGCCGGTAGGGACTTTCATCCTCTTCCCACGTACGCACATCGGTGCCAAAGCGGATCAGCTCGCGCGCCCGCTCTTCTTCAAACTTTGGACAGACCCAGGCGAGCTCGCCGTGGGCGGGGATCACCAGAGCAAACATGCGTTCACTTGTCCCCCAGCGCATACCAGTGAAATAGAACATGCTGGGACCTGGTTCAAGGTAAATGGCGTCAATCTTGTTCTGGCCCATCAGCCGCTGGGCTTTGGTGATTCGCGCTTTGCGTTCGTCGTCAGAAATCGGAACAACCCCGGCGGTCATCCGATTCAGTTTGCGGATGGATTCAGGTACTTCGCGCTGTTGCGCAGAGGTACTGATCGCAAACAGCTCGTTAGTGAGTAGCGAAGCGCCGGCAATTCCGGCCGACAGGCGCAAAAATTCTCTTCTATCAGTACACATTGAGTTTAATAAGGCGATGTCAAGGTTGGATTGCGCGAGCATGCTACACGACCCGCCGAGGTGAGAACAAGAAGACAGCTAATTACCTCCTGGGTTAAGCCATCGCACGTTAGAGATTAGACTCTTCACTCCGTAGGAGTGAAATGTTTATAGCCAGAGTTGAAACGCCCTAACCAACGGCGTTCGGAGGAGCGGAATGCAACTGGACCCTTCAGCACGCGAGAACAGTTCCGCTTCTCCGAACGCCGCCGGAGGGGTTTTGTTCCTCGAGCTATAAACATGCCACCTCTAACGGGGTGAAACCCCTTAACGCTTTTTTCACGGCTTCGGAAGTTGGTCGGATTCAGTGCGATCGCCCTGTTTGTAGATCGGATATGAACCATCACCGACTGCGGTTGGTGGGATTCACGCAGAGCAGTTGTCCTAACGTATTCGCATCCTACGCAGCGGAGGTTACAATGAGAGGCCCTAAAAACGATCCACTACTCTGACTCTGATCTTCTGAGGAATAAACAGTATGAGCGATTCGCTAATAGCCGTGTCTCACTGCAGATTCATTCTGCTCTTAGGGGCCCAGGCTTTGATCCTATTTTTTCTCGCGTCTGTCATGGCCCAGACCGGGCATCCGCTCGATCCCCTGAGCGCAAACGAGATCAAGGTGGCGGCCAAAGCTCTCAAGGCCTCAGGACAGTTTCCCCAGACAGCACTCTTCTCGACTATTGTCCTAAAGGAACCTGCGAAGACCGAAGTGTTGAACTACAAATCAGGCGCGCAATTCAGTCGACAGGCTTTTTCGGTAATCATGGATCGTACCGGTAATCGGACATTTGAAGCGGTCGTAGATCTGAAAACGCAGCGCGTGCTTTCATGGCACGAAGCAAGAGGAGTGCAGCCGCTCGTTATGGACACCGAATTCAAGGATCTTCCGGATATAGTCAAAGGAGATCCGCGGTGGCAGGCTGCGATGCGCAAGCGAGGCATAAATGATTTCGACAAGATACAGATAGATGGTTGGGCCGTCGGGCAGGTCGCAGCAGCCCATCAGGGAATTCGCCTACTACGAGCACTCTCCTACTTCAAAGGAGACTCCATCAATTTTTATGGACGGCCCATCGAGGGCGTGGTGGCGCTCGTCAACATGAACGCCGGAAAAGTCGTGGAAGTAGTGGATACGGGTGTCGTCCCGCTAGCGCCACCTGGTCAGGAGTTAGACGAGAAATCTACTGGCACGCGAGCAGCCCCAAAACCTCTGACGCTCAATCAGCCGAATGGCGCGAGCTTTGAGATCAACGGACAGGAGATTCGTTGGCAGAAATGGCGCTTTCGCTACACGATGCACCCGCGCGAAGGATTAGTTCTCCACACAGTCGGTTACGAGGATGACGGGCGCTTGCGTCCCATACTTTACCGCGCTTCCCTCTCCGAAATGGTCGTGCCTTACGGCGATCCGGATCAAAACTGGCGCTGGCGGAGTGCGTTTGATGTGGGTGAATACAGCGTTGGCCGGCTTGCCAGCTCAATTGAGCCCAACACTGATGCACCCGAAAATGCCACCCTCCTTGATGCCACCTTTGCAGGCGACGACGGTGAACCCTACGTTCTACAACGGGCCGTAAGTATTTATGAGCGCGATGGCGGGCTGCTATGGAAGCACTTTGAGAGCTACTCAGGTCAGAACGAATCAAGACGGGCGCGCGAGTTAGTGATCTCCTTTATCGCCACCATAGGCAACTACGACTATGCTCTCAACTGGATTTTCCACCAGGATGGTGTGCTCGAAGTTGATGCTGCACTGAGCGGCATCATGTTGCCCAAAGGTGCGCGCGAAACGAAGGTCGACGGACATGGAGCAGCATTCAAGTCAGGTCATCTTGTCTCAGCCAATGTCGTTGCGCCGCATCACCAGCACTTCTTTAATTTCAGGCTCGATTTCGATGTGGACGGACAGAACAACTCGGTTCACGAGATGAACACGCGCGCTTTGCCTGCCGGTCCGGCTAACCCCTACCAAAACGGAATGCTGATGGAAGAGACACCCTTGCGGAACGAACTCGAAGCGCAGCGCCAGATGAATCTGCAAGCAGCCCGGACCTGGATAGTCCTTAATCCTTCAGCTCAGAACACGCTGGGCCACCACACTAGCTACATCCTCGTGCCGGGAGCAAACTCTTTGCCCTACATCGCGATGTCATCTGAGGTGCGCAAACGCGCGGGCTTCATCAACAATCACTTCTGGGCCACGCGGTACAATCCGGAAGAGATGAACGCCGCCGGAGCATATCCCAACCAGAGTCGCGGCGGTGACGGTTTACCGCGCTGGGTCGCCAATAACGAGTCGCTCGTCAACCAGGACATAGTCGTTTGGTATACGCTGGGCGTCACGCACATCCCCAGACCCGAGGAGTGGCCCGTCATGCCAGTCACCCACGTTGGCTTTAAAATGATCCCGGGCGGCTTCTTCTCAAGAAATCCGGCGCTCGACGTACCTAAATAAGCGCGTTACCATCGCCAGACATTTATTCCATGTAGCGCCAAAGACTGATGTCGGTCGCTTGTTTGATAAGTAGATGACTAGAGGAAGATACGAAATGGACCACGAAGAGGAAGCTCACGAAATCTCTTACGAAGTGCGAGTGAAGCCGGGTCGCGTCGGAACCGATCCTGAAGCGCCCGATTGGGAAGTGCTCGAGCTGGAAGACGGCGAGATTAAGAACAGTGCTGATATCTACGATAACCTGACACTTGCTGAGGCAAACCAGATCTCCGGAATGTGGCGGCGAAAGAAGGAAGAGGCGGAAACGGGAGGGGAAGCAAGCTAATAGCTTGCTTGCGTTACTCGTCGCGATGCACCGTGTCTAGGGAAAAGGCCGGCACGCACACAGCGATATATTCAGCACCGTCTTCTTCTGGCGTGCTGTATTGAACCCACTCTCCGCGCTGGGCAATCACGGCCTGGCCGGCCCGAACGTCAAACGTTTCTTCTCTCGCTGTGACTCTGAGTAGTTCGTGCAACATACTAATCGGCAAACTGCTTTAAAGAATTCTTGAACCTCAGGTAGTCTTGCCGATGTTTGTTATAGGCCGCGACATCACGATACTTGATACCGAAAACCCTTCGATTGTTTGTCTCGGTATTTTCAGTATCCTCAAAGGAACGTATGTAAGAATTGTCCCTGGCTTTGAGCGTCACACGACGAGTCTTGATGCTTCCCTTGTGTTCGACGTTCTCAGAAACAATCTCCTCTAACCGAGGATCCCGCTCGATGTCATCAGGTGTTCCATTCCACAGCGGAGCAAAAACGTAAAACTCGACGCTGCCATTCGGGGCAGTAAAGAAAGCGCTGTCATGCTGACCCTCAAACGAATTGCTCGGAAGCGACTTGCGTGCTTTGAAGCCGGGCGGATATTTTACTTCAAAATAAGCGCCTTTAAAGCTCGGCCATTTAGGTGCGTTCACAGTACTGGTAAGGGGCGTAAGCAGAAGCACAACGGTTAAGAATAGATTAATCATGCGAGCACGACTCCTCAGTGAACGATAGATTTAGGCCTAAACCGCGCACCAAATGAAACAGGCGAATGCGAGAATATTTTCCCTCCAGTACCAGAGCTCCTGTGTAGCCAGGTGCGATAGTCAGCGATGTCATCGACCAGCGTGAGCATTGGGAACACGAATCGATCAGCTCGCTCGCTTTCGTCGGTCGAGAGCAGCGACTGCAGGTCTGTAACCAATGCTTCATCAAGACGTGCGACAAGAATATGAACTTCACCCTCGCCGAGAGGTGGCACGAGAAAGGTGTTGGCACTCAGGTGCGCCGAAGGATCAATCGACTCTTCTTCTATTTCAGTTGATGTCACCGCTGACTTAAGCACGCTCTATGCGGAAAATATTATGGCTGGTAAACGCTCTTTAGACTACTAAATCCTTTCAAAAAAGAGCCTCATGTTGGTCGTGGGAGGAGATCTCTACTTCAGATTAGTGACTTCTCTCAGACTTAAACTCTTCACTCCGTAGGAGTGCGATGTTTATAGCCTGAGTTGAGATGCCCTAACCAACGGCGTTCGGAGGAGCGGAATGCAACTAGGCCTTTAGCACGCGAGAACAGTTCCGCTTCTCCGAACGCCGCCGGAGGGATTTTGTCCCTCGAGCTTTAAACATCCCACCCCTGCCGGGGTGAAACCCTGTTCCTGTGTTTGGTTCTTCTGTTTCGTGGATCGATTTTGGAAAGTCGCTTAGACGAATTTCTGTTTGCAATTACAAGAACTCTTGACCGAAGACTTGCGTAATAAAGCAACCGTTGTGGTTCGTACTTCAAGTCTTTGCCTGTTAAAATACGTGGCCTGACTCGCCTGAGAAAACTACGGCAATCAACCTGATAACGAGGAGATAACCAATGATTCGCTTCAAGACTCTCTACACCTGCTTATTTATGTTTCTGATGCTTATCACGTGCGGGATTCAATATGCATCGGCGCAGGCGCCGCCTCCAGTGCGTGTCCCGCGACCCAGCCAGAAGGCCAGTGTCATGCAAACGATTGGCGTCACGGATCTAACCATTACTTACAGCCGGCCCGGTATTAAAGGACGTATGATCTGGGGTGATGCCCCTGCCACCGCAGAAGCGAGGGTAAAGGGTGACGCCACCTTGGATGATCAGAACGCACGTCAGAAAGGCGAGCCCATTGTGCCTTACGGTCATGTCTGGCGCACCGGAGCAAACGAAGCGACTCAGTTTAGTGTGTCAGATGACGTGTTGATTAATGGACAACCATTAAAGGCCGGAACTTACAGCCTGCACACGATACCGGGTCGGGAAGAGTGGACCATTATCTTCAACAGCGACGCTGGCCAGTGGGGAAGTTTCACATATGACGCGCAAAAGGACGTGCTCCGCGTCAAAACAAAGCCGCAAGTCACTGCTGATAATCAAGAGTGGTTGATTTACAGCTTTGACCCGGTAACTGATAATTCGGCGCAGGTCAATATCCGTTGGGAGAAGGTTCGCGTTCCATTCACTGTCGAGGTAAAAGATGTCGCTGCGCTGACGATCCAAAAAGCCCGCGCTGCCGTCGCCGCCGCCAAGCCAGACGATTGGCGCACGCCCTTGGACGCGGCTAACTACGCCCTGCAAAGCAAGAATGAAGAGTTAGGCGCGCAGTGGCTCGACCAGTCCATCAAAATCAAGCCAACATTTCGGAACCTTTCCGCTAAAGCTAATATGCTCTTTAGCGCAGGCAAGAAAGACGAAGCGCTGGTGATTGCCGAGCAAGCAATCCAACAAGGCAAGGCTGACAAGGTCGACACCTCCCGCTTCGAAAAGCGCGTAGCTGACATGAAGGCCGGGAAGATGTAGCAACGGCATTTGTGCACCGCCTCCCGAACCTGTGATAGAAAATAGCCGCAGATTAACGCGGATCACACGGATCAAACAGAATAACATTAGTAGGTTTGTTACCTTTCTTATCCGTTCTGATCCGCGTTATCGGCGTTAATCTGTGGCTAATTCTTCATCCTGTAGCAACGACGAACTAGTACTGATCTGTGCGTCTTAGCTACCTTTGCGGCTTGGCGTCAATTCTGCCTCTGGCTATAATTCGGCTCATGAAAAAACCAATCTCTCGCCCCCTGGCGCTCGCACTTCTCGTACTTTTTTCGTTTCAATCTGTCTGGGCCACCTGTGGAGGTGGTGGAGGCGGCGGTACCGGTGGCATGTCGGGCGGTGGAGGTGATAAGAGCGCCTAAAATCACCACGGAGATATGGGGTTCACAGAGCCGGCAGAGGCGAGTGAAATTTGGCCACTACATAAATTTGACCGCGAAGGTCAAGCAACCCAAGTCGATTTCATCCGCGCAACGCAATAATCGAAATCCGAAATTCGCAATCCGAAATTCTTTTACTCATACCGCAGTGCCACCAGCGGATCGACTTTGGTCGCGCGTCGCGCCGGGATATAGCAAGCAAACAAAGCAACGGCAATCAATCCCACCGCCACACTCACGAATGTGATGGTGTCAGTCGGCGTCACGCCAAACAACACAGTCTCCATCAATCGTGTCAGCGCAAAAGCAATAATCAATCCCATCGCGACGCCGATTAGTGCCAGGCTCATTCCGTTGCCTACAACCAGCTTCAACACGTCTGCCGCCCGCGCGCCGAGCGCCATCCGGATGCCGATCTCCTGCGTGCGCTGCGTCACCGCGTACGACATCACGCCGTAGATTCCTACCGCGGCCAACACCAGCCCGATGAGGGCAAAGACAACCAGCAGGCTCATAAACAACCTTCGTAACAAAATAGATTCGCTTTGCAGCTGCTCGAGAGTTGTAACGTTGTAGACCGCCTGATCCTTATCAATGCGATCGGCGGTCTGCTGATAAAAGGTTACTACATTTTCCGTCTTGGGATACTTTACCAAGCCCCCTCGAAGGCGATTGCGAGGAGCTGCCCCGCCGGCACTTCGCCCTCCTTCCTTTAATGACTCAGCCAGGTTGGGCTTCGACAGTTGCAGGGCCGGCGCAATGCCAAAGAACAAGCCTGTGATTACGGTTACGCCAAAAGTAAAGGCGAGACAGAGGGTATCTATTCGAATGTCTCTAAACATTGGGTTGATCTTTGCGCCTACAGTTTCGACGATTCCCGTTCCCCAGATGGCAACAACAATCCCATTCCGCCGCCCAAAAGGGCTAATAACATACTCTCGGTTAACAATTGTCTGATCAGTTGTACTCTGCCCGCCCCAATCGCCGCCCGAATAGTTATCTCCTTGTATCTGCTTGTGGCGCGGGCCAACAAAAGATTGGCAACATTCGCGCAAGCGACGAGCAGGACAAAGATCACCGACCCAAAAACCAGCCACAATGTCCGGCGGGCCTTTCCAACAGTGTCTTCGGTTAGAGAAACGACGTTCGCACCTCGTCCTCTATTTGTTGTCGGATGCTCGCGCTCCAGGCGTTGAGCAAGAACACTTATCTCAGATCGGGCTTGTTCAACTGTTACGCCGGGTTTAAGGCGGGCAATGGCGCGCAAGTGACGCTCGTCGCGTTTTGGATCGCTGAACGATTCGGCAACAGGTCTGTAGAACTGGCCTTCCGGCAAAACTAAACTTGATGGGAGGGGACTAAAGTCTGGACCCATCACACCGACGATCGTGTAAGGGCGGCTGTTAAGTTGAACAGTCTTGCCGACAATATTCGAGTCGCTACCAAACCTTCTTTGCCATAAGCCAAAGCCCAGGACGATGACAAAGTCCTTACCATCCTCCTGTTCTTCGGGAGTAAAGACTCGGCCAAGGATTGGCGTGCCTTTCATGATCTTAAAGAAGCCGTCGCCGACCTGAGTTGCGGGAATCCTTTCGGCCTGGCTATCTCCGGACATTATTGGATTCCAGCCGGTAAAGATCGCAATATCTTCAAAGACAGTGGCTTGGCTGCGGAAATCCGCGACGTCAGTCGCTGAGACTTGATTGCGACCTCGCAAGCTGGATTCTGTCCTTGTGTCGCCCCACACAAGCACAAGGCTTTGCGGGTCCTTGTAGGGCAGGGCTCTTAGGAGCACAGCGTTAATAACGCTGAAGACGGTCGTGTTCGCGCCAATCCCGAGCGCAATTGACAACACCGCGACAACGGTAAACGCGGGACTCTTGATTAGCATGCGAACCGAATAGCGTAGATCACGAAAGAAGGTGTCCATATATTTATTTCCGATTTCCGATTGCCAATTGCCAAGTTTGAATTTCGGATTGCGGATTGCGGATTTCTCTTTTCAAACTTTTCAAACCTCAAATTGGATAGGTCCTAATTTAAGATTTTTCTCATTGCCAACCTCTATGTTCTCGGGTGCCTCAGTGGTGATCAAAGCGCCTAAAACCACCACAGAGACACCGAGTTCACAGAGCGTCTCCGGCCGCAACCAAACTGACTCAAAACATGATCCACGCGCATCACACGAAGTGAAATCACACGAAGTAACACTAAGAACATTTCGTGTCAGTTCGTGTCTTGGGTTCGCGTAGATTCGTGGATCGATCTGTACTCAAAAACAACCTGCTCAAGAAAACAAGAAGTTGACGGCTTGTTACACAGAGGCAGCGCGAAAACAAAATCTGCAATCCGAAAATTCGCAATTCTAAATTCTAAATTCTAAATTTCTTCATTCGTACCGCAGCGCAATCAGAGGATCGACTCGCGATGCCTTCCTCGCCGGCAGGTATCCCGCAAACACAGCGACCACCGAAAGCACGCTAATGGAGATCAAGAGTGTCAGCGGGTCACTACCCCCTAGGCCGAAGAGTTGCGTCGACACGAGTTGCGCCGCCCCCAACGCCGTTGGCACACCGATCGCTATCCCAATAATGACTAGAACGAGACTGTCTCGCAGTACCATCCAGATGATGTTGCTGCGCTCGGCGCCGAGCGCCATACGAATTCCGATCTCATTCGTTCTGCGCACCACCGCGTGGGCCATGATTCCGTACAAACCCACTGAAGCAAGCACGAGCGCCAACAATCCAAAAAAGCTCACGAGTTGGGCTATCAGTTTCTCCTGCCGCAGCGCTTCGTCAGTTTGCATGCGAAGAGACGTCAGGCCCGAGATCGTCAATTTTTCGTCGACCTGTGCCACTGCCGCTCGCGCTGTCGGCGCAATATTCATTGGATCGCCGTCGGTTCGCATTTGAATAGTGTTCGAAAACGCCCCTTGCTCCTGTACTTGCAGAATTGGACGATAGACACTCCGGTCGGCTTTTTCTTTTGCGCTACGGTACTTCACATCTCCGATCACGCCGACGATTTCGAGATCATCCTTGTCCGAGTTTTCCTCGAAGGTAATGCGCCGGCCAATCGCGTTCTGACCGGGATAGAAGTATTGCGCAAAAGCCTGATTGACCACTGCAACCTTTGTGGATGCTGGCGTGTCCTGCAATCCGATACTACGGCCCTGCAATAACGCTAACGAGAGCGTTTCGCCGTAGTTCGGCCCAATCAGAATATCGGACACGTCCATCTTCTCGCCCGGGTTGGTTGCACGTCCCCGAATCGTAACAGTACTGTGTCTCGAAGTGCCGCTCATGGGGCTGTAAGTGGCGAGCGTTACGGCATGGACATTCGGCAGGGCACTCAGCCGATCATAGAGCTGTCGGTAAAGAGTGCTTAGTTGATTTGGTTTGTAACCGGCAAGGCGCGAATCGACGGTAAACAGCAAGACGTTGTCTCGATTGAAGCCAAGATCTACGCTCTGCAACTTTAGTAAACTACGCGCGAACAACCCGGCGCAAACCAGTAACACAAGAGACAATGCCACTTGCGATATGACCAGTGCGGAGCCCAGGCTCAAGCGCAAACGATTTCTGCGGCCCTGCGTCGCCTTGTCTTTCAGGGCGGAGGTGAGTTGAGCTCCGGTTGCGCGAATGGCAGGAGCGACGCCGAATAGAAGACCCGAGGCCAGCGAGATTCCAACAGTAAAACCGAGCACTGCTAAGTCAGGCTTAACATCCAAAGGCGACGACTTGGCTACGACAGTCACTAAGAGGCTGACCGCCCACTGCGCCAGAAGGATCCCAAACACTCCGCCGATCAAGGCAAGCAGAACGCTTTCAGTTAGTAATTGTCTCATCAACCTCAGCCGGCTGGCGCCGAGCGCTTGCCGCAACGCAAATTCTGAGTGTCTCGCGGCGCCGCGTGAAAGCAATAGATTCCCTACATTCGCGCAGGCAATAAGCAGAACCAGCACGACAATCACCATTAGCATCTTAAGTGCTTGCGAATAAAAGAAACGTAGCCCTGACAGTCCACGCCCGCCCGGCACAAGTTGAACATAGGAATCCTGTATTCCGCGCCGACGCTCATCAGTTATCTTTGTTCCGGCCTGTTCCGTCAGAAACTGTTTAAGCTCTAGATTCACATTTGCCTGAGCCTGTTCGATACTTGTGTTTGGTTTCAAGCGGCCGAGCATATTCAGCCAGTAGACAGTCGGATCATTCAGATAGGAATCCTGCAGCTCTATCTGCGGTTGAAAGGAAAGGGGAAACCAGTAGTCCGGTGACCGCCGCACACGCTCGCCGAAGAATTGCTTTGGCATCACACCAACAATCGTGAAAGAGGTACCGTTCAATACAACCTCTTTTCCCACAACTTGCGGATCTTTGTTCCACTGCTGCTCCCAATAGCCGTAACTGATGACGGCGGCTGGTCGCGCCGACGGCGCATCGTCTTCATTGGTAAGCACCCGGCCGGTCATGGCGCCCACACCCATCACAGCAAAATAATTTCCTGAAACGAGATGACCTGAAGCTCGCTGAGCGGCTTCCCCTGAAGGCGCGCCCACTTTCTGGACGCTAAGCCGGGCTTCGCCGCTGCGGAAGGCACTCAGTTGCTGAAACGATTGATCGTGATCGTGGAAATAACGATAGGCGTCAGTTGAAAACAGCTGCCATTTCCCGGTCGGCGGATCTCCATCCGAGGTTCCTTCACCAGACGTATCGTCGAAGAGTACCAGCGCTTCAGGATTGGCGACGGGTAGTGGTTTCAGTAAGACCGCGTTGACTAACGTAAAGATGGCCGTATTCGCTCCGATTCCCAGTGCGAGCGTACTGACGGCGATGATTGTGAATGCGGGTCGCTTCCACAGCCCTCGGATGCCGTAGCGAATGTCTTTAAGTATTGAATCCATAGTCCACCTAATTTCCGATTGCCAATTGCCAGTTGCCGCTTGCCGATTTGAATTTCGGATTGCGGTTTCATGCTGCGATAGGGCGACGTATTTGGAGTGCGGCGGCCCGGCGCCGCTTTGGCCCTAGTCACGCATCTAGCTCGCTCCCATCGAATGATCCTGATTAGAGCTTCAGGTTCGTACGCTCCAGGGTTCGCCGGTTCAACTCTATCGCTAACCCCATGCCTCGAGCGGTACGCCTGGCTCGAAGTGATAAGCCATGCGAGCCGTCCGGGGCGAGCACGCGAGGTACGACCGAGGCCAAAGCGGCGCCGGGCCGCCGCACTCCAAATATGTCGCCCTTTGGTAACACGAAATCCGCAATCCGCAATTCTTCTTCATTCGTATCGCAGCGCCACCAATGGATCGACTTTGGTCGCGCGGCGCGCCGGGATGTAGCAAGCGAGTAGAGCAATGATCAGCAAGAGCGCCGATACCCCTCCGAAAGTCACAGCGTCGGTCGGGGTCACGCCAAAGAGTAGAGTCGTCATTACTCGCGTCAGCGCCAGTGCTCCCGTCAGGCCAAGGGCCACACCAACTAAAGCCAACATCATGCCTTTTCGTAACACGAGTCTAACCACGTCGGCTGTGCGCGCTCCGAGCGCCATGCGTACCCCGATCTCGTGACTGCGTTGCGCAACCAAATATGAAATCACTCCATAGATACCAACGGCGGACAGCGCCAACGCGACCGACGCAAAGATCGCGAGTAGTAAGGCAATGAATCTGGCCCGAGCAATGGAACTCGCAAGCAGACTCTCCATCGTTCGCACATCGGCCACGGGTTGCTCACTATCGAGTCTCTGAATTATTTGACGCGCGCCTTCGGCAAGATTTGCCGCATCGCCTTTTGCGCGAATCACAAGAGTCATAAATGGATAAACCAATTCCGGGTGCGGCCAATAAGACATCGGTTCAGCCTCGCCATCGAGGCGCATGTTCTTCGAGTCACCCACCACTCCGATAATCTCGGTCGGATCCTCCGTGTCCTTCATGTTGATTGCTATTCGTTTGCCGAGTGGATCTTCGTTCGGAAAGTATTTCCTGGCCAGAGCTTCATTGACTACAACCACATGACGCATTTCCGTCGCTTCCTGGTCGGTAAACAGGCGGCCACGTTTCAAGGGAATCTGCATGGTGCGGAAGAAATTTACATCAGTGACGCTAACGCCTGTCGTTGGCGACTGTCCGGGAAGCGGCTTCGGAAGCCCTTCAATTGCGAAGGAAGTGCCTGCACCGAGGCCCGCAAACGGCAGGAAGTTGATCGCGCCTGCACTTTCAACGCCAGGCATGTTTTGTAAGCTTTCGATGGCTTGCCGGAAAAACGCGATTACCTTGGCATCCTGATCGTACTTCTTGCCGGGCAACGCCACGCGCATTGTCAGAACATCCCTGGGATTGAAACCCGGATCGACTGACTGCAACCTGTTAAAGCTTCGGATAAGGAGACCGGCGCCAATAAGCAGCATGAGCGCAAGTGCGACTTGCGCGATTACAAAGCCGCTCCGTAACTTGTGACTGCTCGTACCGCTTCCCTTCGCGCCTTCCTTCAGTGAACTGTTGAGATTGAGACGTGTGGACTCCAGTGCCGGCGCCAGGCTAAAAACCATCCCGGTAAGTAGCGAAACACCAAACGTAAACCCGAGCACGGTAAGATTGATTTTTACCTGCGAGAGATCGATCAATTCCGATGGGCCAAGCGAGACAAGCAGACCTGTTCCCCACCAGGCCAACAGTAGACCCAGCACACCACCCAGCGCGGCCAGAGGTACACCTTCAATCAAAAGCTGCCGGATGACGCGCCAGCGTCTCGCGCCCAATGCGGCGCGAATGGCAATTTCTCTTTGCCGCGCAGCGGCCCGGGCAAGTAAGAGGTTTGCTACGTTCGCGCAGGCGATCAGCAATACGAATCCGACCGCGCCGAGGAGCACAAATAGTGCCAGCCGAATCTCCCCGGTAAACTGCGTACGCAGTGGCACAACATTCACGCCCCAGTTCGCATTAAAGTCGTGGTACTCCTGTTCGAGACGGCTGCCAATTGTAGTCATCTCGGCTTGTGCCTGGGCCAGAGTGACGCCCGGTTTTAGCCGGCCCACGACGGTCAGGAAGCGACCGTGTCTTACTCGAAACTCGTTCGTGATTAGAAAGGGTGACCAGATTTCAGGTGGCTTTGAGGTTAGTGATCCCTTCTTGATGAACCACTGGAAACCCGAGGGCATGACACCGACAACGGTCGCCTCGTTGCGATTGATGTTTAAGTGGCGGCCAACGATCTTTGGATCGCCGCCGAAGCGGCGTTGCCACAACGCATAACCGATAACTACTACCCGCGGCTGATTGGGTTGACCGTCCTCAGGTAAAAGAGTGCGGCCGAGGAGGGCTTCGACTCCCAGAACGGAGAACAAGTTTGGTGTTGCGGCCTGCATCGGAATCTCTTCTGGCTCACCGTCGCCGATAACAACCGCGCGAGTATCGGCGATGGCTGCCATGTCGGAAAACACCCGATTCTGTTCTTTCCAATCCATGAAGTTGGCAGGGTTAGCAACATTCTGGTTGCTCTTGCGCCCGCTTTCCCAGACAATTGCCAGGCGATCAGCGTCCTTGTACGGTAGCGGTCCAAGCAGCACGGTATTGACCACGCTGAAAATTGCAGAGTTCGCTCCGATACCGAGGGCGAGTGTGATCACTGCCGCTGCAGTAAAGCCCGGACTTTTTGCCAGCATGCGCAGGCCATATCGCAAGTCTTGCCAGAAAGAATTCATAAAACCCCTAACATTGCCCTTCACTCGTATCGCAGCGCCACCAACGGATCGACTTTCGTCGCCCGTCGCGCTGGAATGTAACAAGCGAGCAGAGCGACAATAGTTAGCAACAGCGAGATCACCGCAAACGTTGTTAGATCAGTTGCGGTCAGGCCGTACAGCAAACTTTTCACAACGCGAGTCAATGCGAAAGCAACAGCTAAACCGACTGTCACGCCAATCGAGGTAACGAGCATGCCCTGTCCCACTACAAGTCGGAGCACATTATTGGCTTGTGCGCCGAGAGCCATTCGAATCCCGATTTCATGTGTCCGCTGACCCACGCTGTAGCTCATGATCCCGTAAATGCCGACCGTTGCCAGGCCCAGTGCCAGGAGACCAAAGCCGCCCAGGAGTAAGGCGCCAAACCGGGCAGGGAACAGCGAAATGTTGATATTGTCGGCCAGAGTAACGACGTTGAAAGGCGGCAAATTCTCGTCCAACCCTTGCACTTCGTGCCGGACTGCAGCGGTCAGATTCTTCGGGTCGCCGCTGGCACGCACTAACACGGTCATCACCGGCTTGTAGTTTTGTGAAAACGGGAGAAAAATGAATGGCGCTGGGTCTTCACCCAATGAAAGATACTTGCTGTCTCTTACCACGCCGATGATCTCGCAGGAGACCGGCTGCCCGCCACGACGCATCACACGTATACGCCGTCCGATAGGATCATCGTCAGTGAAGAATCTGTGGGCCATTGTCTCGTTGATAATCGCAACGCCTGGCCCATCTGCCCTGACCTCCGAAGTAAAATCTCGTCCGCGCAGTAGCGGGATACCGACAGTTTGAAAGTAACTCGGGCCAATCGTGTTATTACCAATCATGGGCGGATTCTCACCGGCTGGGGGTTCGTGGCCTTCAACTATGGTGGGCGCTGCCAGGGCGGGGGAATAAAAATAGCTCAGCGGCGCAGACTGCGCGAGGCTCACGGCCTGCACACCGGGCAAGGCTTGCACGCGCTTGAACAGCTCTGCGTAGAACCGCGAACTTTTGGCTTCGTCGTAGCGTTGCGCGCCCGTGGCGAGTGTCATCGCAAGCACTCGGGGCGCATCAAAGCCTGGATTGATTGCTTGTGCGTTGCGCAAACTCCTCAGGAACAACCCCGCTGCGATGAGCACCACGAGCGACAATGCCACCTGCGCAATGATGAGCCCGTTGCGCAGATTGAACAGAGTACGACGGTGCCCGAACGCGCCCCTTTCATCCTTCAAGACCGGAACAATTTCAGGCTTCGAAGCTTGCAACGCCGGAACCAGTCCGAAGATGACGCCGGCAAGTAGCGAGAACACGAACGTGAAGGCCAGCACGCGCCAATCGGTGCGGACATTGATGTTCATTGGCAGAGGGACCGAAGGCTTCAGAGCCATTAAAAGGTTGGTAGTCCAAACGCTTAGAACCAGTCCGGCGGCTCCGCCGAGCGCCGCAAGCAGCGCGCTTTCGGTCAGCAACTGGCGCACAAGACGACCGCGACTGGCGCCCAGCGAGAGACGAATTGCGATCTCCTTACGACGCGTAGTTGAACGCGCCAACAACAGATTGGCAACATTGGCGCATGCAATCAACAGCACTAGCCCGACCGTAGCCAGTAAAATCCAGGCAATAGGAAGGAGTATCTGGCGAAAGATCGGTCGCCCATTACCTGCCGCGTAAACTGTGATGTGATGATTCGCATTCGTCTCCGGGTAAACCAGCGCAAGCTGATTGGCGACATGGTCCATTCTCGCCTGCGCTTGCCGCAAACTCACACCAGGCATGAGACGGGCCATGACGTCAAACAACCGGGCATTTCGATCGTTCAACAGATTCTGGTTTAGGATGGGGCCAACAGCTCCGCCTCTCAACCGTTGCTCCATCGTTAGCGGAACCCAGATGTCCCGCGGAAACGCTTCTTCGGTGCCCACGAAATCCGCCGGAGCAACGCCGACAATCGTGAACTGCTCGCCGTTCAAAACCACCGCCTTCCCAATGACATTTGCATCCGCGGCAAATTGTCGTTGCCAGAGATTATGACTAATCACGGCAACCGGAGACGTGCCTGGTAATTGACCTTCCTCAGGTAAAAAAGTGCGGCCCAGTTGCGCCCCCACGCTTAACGTTTTGAAATAGTTGGAGGAGACCAACGCACCCTCGACACGCTCAGCCTGGCCACCGCTCCCAAGGTTTAAAGGAATCCAGTTGTAAGCCAGGATGTCGGAGAAGATGTCGGTTTGCCGAGCATAATCCATGTAATCCGGAAACGAGATGGACGTGTTGCTATCGGTGAAAAGCCAAACGAGCTGATTCGACTTAGGGACCGGCAACTGCCTCAGAAAAACTGAATTCGCCAAACTGAAGATCGTCGAATTTGCGCCAATGCCGAGGGCCAACGCCAATATCGCGACCGCAGTGAAACCCGGACTCTTTGCGAGCGTTCGACCTCCATATCGCAGGTCCTGCCACAGTGTGTGCATCTCTAAATACCTCCCAAGTTGTTTCCGATTTCCAATTGCCAATTGCCGATTTGAATTTCGGATTTCGGATTGGCGGATTTCTCGTTTCAAACGTCGCATTTGATATTTCGGTCATTGCAACCTAGTGTCCTGCCTCTCTATTGATTCCCATGCACAGAACGCAATCCGAAATCCGCAATTCATTCATATCTCAAAGCCACCAGTGGATCGACTTTCGTTGCTCGCCTTGCGG
>WNFZ01002483.1_pt1 | contig 17465 bp, 16 predicted proteins | sample 5400081 | NCBI WGS metagenome assembly WNFZ01 (sample SAMN13153365, study PRJNA577476) | soil metagenome | isolation source: 80 cm soil or saprolite under grassland replicate 1 | place: USA:California | collected 2016-06-15 | reverse complement strand
GCTGAACTACGTCACGGCGTACCAGATGCTGCATCGTTCGGCTAAGGTCAGACGGGGCCAGCGCGTGCTGATCCACGGCGCGGCAGGCGGGGTCGGCTCGGCACTATTGCAGCTTGGGCGCCTCGCCGGGCTGGAGATGTACGGTACCTGTTCATCGCGAGGGGCGTCGGCCGTTTCCGACCTGGGCGGTATCCCAATTGATTACCGACAGCTCGACTTCGTGAAAGAAATTCACCGCCTCACGGGTGAGGGCGTAGACGTTGTCTTTGACGGCATCGGTGGCACCCATATCTGGCGTTCCCGCAAGGCTCTCCGTCCTGGCGGGAGGGTCGTGGCCTATGGCCTTACTTCCTCGCTACGTGGGGGGCGATTGGCTTCAGGTCGTCCAGGTCGTCGTCATCGCTTTCGTGGAATCGCGATCTTCGGGTTGTACATCGCTGGCGGCTGGCTTCTCCCGAGCCGGAAACGGGTGGTCCCCTACAGCATCCAGTGGCTCAAACGGCTGAGACCGGCATCGTTTCGACAGGATTTGATCGCCCTGTTCGACCTCCTTCAACAGAAGAGGATCAAGCCGCTCATCGCGCAGCGATTTCCTCTTGCCGAGGCAAGACACGCGCACGAGTTGCTTGGGAAGGGAGGGGTGACAGGCAAGATCGTGCTCGTGCCCAACGGGTCATCGCTTGAGTCAGGAGCGGCGTAACAAGGGCATCCAGCGGACGGCGCTTCGCGCCGCCGCTGATGCCGAGCGTTGATATGACTGCCCATGTCAAGTCCTCGTCCGTCAGGTCCTCGCGCGTTAGGGGTCGGCGGGCCGGGGCCGCTGCGTGAATGGGTGACGTGGTCATACGACACCGACCCGTGAAGGAGACGGAGCCAGTAACCTCGACGGTTGATCATGCTGATATTCGTGGGTTGGGTACCACCTTGCTTGTGTCCGTCAGGTGCCTGCCTCGGTCTAGACACGAGGATCTGTCGCAGCCTCTTAACGCCGACGAGGGTTGCACCATCACCGGGGCTGCGTCTCCTCCGCGGGTCGGCCGTCGCTCTCATGCTGGCTCTGGGGTGCCGGATCGCGCACTACGCCGCGAGAGGTTGCTCTTTGGCGATCGCCCACATGAATCCGATGAGCTCACGCGCGACGGCGGCGGCAATCGTGTTCGGGTGCTTGCCCCGCGCCAACATCTTCCGGTAGCGCCCACACAGGCGCACCTGCGCGCGCCAGGCAATGTCGCAAATGGCTTTCGGCAGGTGTTGCTGCCGGGCCTGGATCTGTTCCGACACCTTGGCCCGATGGCGATACGCCTTGGCCGCCTCGACGAGGGCCCGCCGCGCATGCCCGTTGCCGGCCTTCGTGATGCCGCCGAGGCGGCGCCGGTTGGCGCTGGTATACTCGCTCGGGGTGAGGCCGAGATACTTCATGAGCTCCGGCGGGCGCTCGAAGCGCGTGAGGTCGCCCAGCTCGGCGACAGTGATGATGGCCACGGTGAACTGCACCCCGCGGAGGGCTTGCAAGGCTTCGACGACCGGATACATCCGCCACGTCTTGGCCTGCTCGAGGAGCGCGGCCTCCAAGCGCCCCAGCAACTCGGTTCGCTCAGTCACGGTGCGCACGTACTCCTGGAACACGATCTGCTGGGCGGGGGTGGGGAAGACGAACCGGGCCAGCCACCGTCGATGCTCATCGCCCCAGTTGGCGCGCCCGGTATAGCGGACGTCGTGGCGCAGCAGCAACGCCTTGAGACGGAAGCGGGCGTCGTTGAGGTCCCCGAGGGCGTCTTCGCGGGCACGCGCGAGATCGCGGATCGCCTCGTCGGGGACCTGGGGCACGTAGACGGGGGTGAGATCCCCGGAGCGGGCGAGGCGAGCCAGGGTCAGGGCATCGCGCTTGTCGGTCTTGACGCGGTCACCCGGCTTGCGCGGGATCAGCGAGGGGGCGACGACAAGGCACGCCAGCCCCTTGCCGGTCAGGTAGCGGTACAGCCAGTAGCCACAGGGCCCCGCCTCGTAGACGAACACGAGCCGCGCCCCCTTGCTCTGGAGCTTGCGCACCAAGGCGTCGATGTCGCACTGGCGCGTGCCGATGGCGCCGAGGTGCACCGGGTCCCCGCCATCGCTGCTCGCGTACCCGACTACGATGGAATCCTTGTGGACGTCGAGACCGACATGCAGCGTGCTATCCTTCTTCATAGCTGACCTCCGATCTCATGGTCAATGCCAGAGAGCATTGGGCGGCTCTGACCTCGCCGAGGCTAACCCGCGTGTCGAGACGGAGGTCAGCCTCTCCCCTCGGCAGTCATTATGTCTAGACCATGGGCATACAAACGACGCTTTTGGCGGTTGTTCTCTTGGCGAGCATGGTTGGGGCGAACAATGCGCGAGCCGGTGACGCGCGGTCAAGCTGTCCGTCGTCCACGACTGGTGCGTTCTTCTTTCCGCCTGCGATGCTGGATCCGGATCGGGGCGATCTCGACGACTTTCGCCGCCAGTGGTATTCGCTGCACCTGAGCACCATGGGAGAGCCCTCACTGTCGTGTGGCGCGGTGACGGAACCTGAGACGTACCGCTTTATATGGTTGCGGACATTCGACAGACCAATCGCGGTCCGGGTCGGTAGTTCCGAACGCGCAGTGCATCTTGTGGCGATCGAGCTGAGCGGAGCAGGAGGATACGCCCCTGGTGGCGTTGCCAAACGCATCGAAAGATCGCTATCTAGGGCGGACTGGAAGGCACTCGTGGCAGTTCTGCGGAAGAGCGACTTCTGGACCATGCCGACGCAGCCCACCCCGCGTGCAGTTGGCTTCGATGGAGCACAATGGATCCTCGAGGGACGCCGCCGCACCGAATATCACGTGGTCGATCGATTCTCGCCAGGAGAGGGTGCATACCGCGATGCCGGACTCACGTTCCTTAAGCTCGCGGGCCTGTTGGTGGCCGGTGAGAGACTTTACTGATGGCCGATGGTCCAACTCCACGTCGCAGCGGACGGCGCGAGCGCGCCGCCGCTGAACGTGAATGTTTGCCCCACAGGGGGAGGGACTGACCGTTGAAGGCCTTCATGCGCCGGCGCCGAGTCTGGAGACGCGCAAGGCCCGTGCATGCCATCACGTTCATCGCCGTTCTCATCCTGCTTCTGGCCCTCGTTGTGCCGCTTGCCGTCGAGGCGCAGGAGGCAGGGAAGGTCGCCCGCATCGGTATGCTCCGCCAGGGCTCGCCTCCCGACCCGTTTGTCGAACCGTTCAAGCAGGGACTCCGCGAGCTTGGCTATGTATCAAGCAAGCGCTGCTGACGGACTTCGACGAACGCTCTTCACTGACCGAGAACCACACGCTTCTGGCCGCCCTGCCGATCTCCGCATCTTGGACGACGAACCACGACGATTTCACCGAGTACGCCCAACGAGCCGCTCGCGAGCGACCCGATGTCAAGTGCGCTCGGGTGACGCGCGAAGTGCTATGCTTCGGCTGACGAATCAGGGAGGACGTTCATGACCATGCCGACGCGAACCGAGACGGACAGCATGGGGGCCATCGAGGTGCCCGCGGACCGCTACTGGGGCGCCCAGACCCAGCGTTCGCTCCAGCATTTCAAGATCGGCGGCGAGCGCTTCCCGCGCGAGCTGATCCGGGCGCTGGGGCTGATCAAGAAGGCGTGCGCCGTCGTGAACCAGGACCTCGGCCTCCTCGACCCGGAGCGGACAGGCGCCATCATCCAGGCCGCCGAGGAGGTCATCTCGGGCAAGCTCGACGAGCACTTCCCGCTCGTGATCTGGCAGACCGGGAGCGGGACGCAGACCAACATGAACGCCAACGAGGTGATCGCCAACCGGGCCATCGAGATCCTGGGCGGGCGGATGGGCTCGAAGAAGCCCGTGCACCCCAACGACGACGTCAACCGCTCCCAGTCCTCCAACGACGTCTTCCCGACGGCGATCCATGTGGCGGCGGTGGAACGGATCGCGGGGAGGTTGATCCCGGCCGTCGAGGCGCTGCGGGATGCGCTCGACCTGAAAGCCCGCGCGTTCGGGGAGATCGTGAAGATCGGGCGCACGCATCTCCAGGACGCCACGCCCTTGACGCTCGGTCAGGAGTTCTCCGGCTACGTGGCCATGCTCGACCAGGGGCTCGTCGTGGTCAGGGGAGCGCTGCCGGGCCTCTGCCAGCTCGCCATCGGCGGCACCGCGGTGGGCACCGGGCTCAATGCGCCGGAGGGCTTCGGCGAGCGCGTGGCCACCGTGCTCCAGACGCTGACCGGCCATCCATTCGTGAGCGCGCCCAACAAGTTCCAGGCGCTCGGCTCCCACGAGGCGGCGGTGGCGGCCAGCGGGGCGCTCAAGACCCTCGCCTGCGCGCTCATGAAGATCGCCAACGACATCCGCTGGCTGGCGTCCGGGCCGCGCGCCGGCTTCGGCGAGCTCCGGATCCCCGAGAACGAGCCGGGGAGCAGCATCATGCCGGGCAAGGTCAACCCCACCCAGTCCGAGGCGCTCACCATGGTGTGCACCCAGGTCCTCGCCAACGACGTCGCGATCAACATCGGAGGGGCGTCAGGGAACTTCGAGCTGAACGTCTTCAAGCCGCTGATCTGCCACAACCTGCTGCAGTCCGTCCGGCTCCTGGGGGACGCCTGCGCATCGTTCCGCGAGCACTGCGTGGTGGGGATCGAGCCGAACCACGGTCGCATCCGCGAGCACCTGGAGAACTCCCTGATGCTGGTGACGGCGCTGGCGCCGCATATCGGCTACGACCGGGCGGCGGCGATCGCGAAGCGAGCGCACGAGGCGGGGACGACCCTCCGCGACGCGGCCCTTGCCCTGGGCCATGTCACCGCCGAGGAGTTCGACCGCCTCGTGCGTCCGGAGCACATGGTGAGGCCGGGCGGCGGGGGCGAGAAGCGGGGCTGACCGATCTCTGTTCGGGCGCCGTCTTTGCCGGCGCGATCTCTCCGCGTAGCTCGCCTCGGACGGCGGGGCTCCAGCCCCGCGACGTCCGGCGGCTCGCAGGGCACCCTGGGGGGCGCCGCCTCCTCCGAGTTCGCTAGGACTTGAAGCTGACCCTCTTGTGGCTCCCGTCGCAGAAGGGCTTGTTCCCGGAGTGACCGCAGCGGCAGAGATAGATGTCGCCGCCCTTTGCGGGGATCGGATTGCCCTGCGCGTCCAGCACCTCGCACTCGCCCTTCACCTGAAGCGGGCCGTCCGGAAGAGGTTTCACGGTCACGGGCATCAGTTTCTCCTCCTGGCTCTCGGGGCGTTTGGAGTGTGATTCCCGACGGAGTATACGGGCCTTCCGCGCCGCTGTCCATCGGTTGAAAGCCCGCCACGGACCCGGGTATAGTCACCGCCATGACGCACGGCCCATCGATCCCGGTACCCTTTCACGCGATGTTCGCCGGGCTCGAGGAGCTCCGCTCGAGCGCGCCCGGCGCGCGGTTCCACCAGTGCTTCGGCTGCGGGCCTGACCACGAGATCGGTCTCCGCGTCCGCTGCTTCCGCGCCGATCGTGAGGTGCTCGCTCCGATCATCATCCCCGCGCGCTTCGAGGGTCCGCCCGGGGCGGCCCATGGCGGCATCGTGGCCGGATACCTCGACGAGATCCTGGCGGGGGCGGCGCTGCACCACACCGGTGGGATCTACGTCACCGGCGAGCTGACGGTGCGCTACCTCAAGCCCACGCCCCTCGACCGCCCCCTGCTCGGCCGGGGGCGGGCGACGAAGGACACCGGGAAATACCTGGATCTGGCCGGGACTCTGGAGGATCTCGAGACCCGCCACGTGGTGGCGCGAGCGACCGGCCGCTTCTTTCCAATGCCCGAGCGCCGGTAGGCCCGCGCGCACGACTCCGGCCGCGCTCTTCCACGAGGCCCGACATGGGCGAGCACCTGATCACCGGGCTCAGGCTCATCGGGCTGGTCTACGGAGTTTTCGTGGGACTGGGCGGGCTGATCCCGCTGCTGTACATCCTCGTCGGTTCCGCGCATCGGGAATTGGCGAACTGTCCTGGCGTGGAAGATCGCCCTCACGCGTGTTGCGGCTGCGGGCTTCTTGACGATGTACGCGTTCCTGGCTCGGAAGCGCTGGGGTCGCTATCTCGGGATCCTGTGCAGCGGAGGGTGCTACTCGGTTCTCCTGAACTTCTGGAGCGATCGAATCTCGCGTGGGGGGCTTTCGTGCTGCCCGCGCGCGGTGTAGGACACCTCGGCCACGTAGAGGTCTCCGCGGGAGTCGGTGACCACGCTGTGCGGGGCCACGAACTCACCCGGCTTCTCGCCGGCGAACCGGCCGCCGAAGCGGCAGACCCGCTCGCCCTTGAGGGTCAGCACCGTCACGCGAGGGCCGAGATTGGGCGTCTGCTCGTTCACCGCCATCCCGGCGCCGAGCTCGCCGATGTAGAAGTGAGCGTTGTCGCGGCGGTCGGCGAAGAGTCCGCAGGGGCGGTGCAGGTGGTTCCACTGGCCCTGGTAGCGGCCCTGGCCGTCGAAGATCTGCACCCGGTGGTTCTCGCGGTCGGCCACGTAGACCAGGCCCTCGGCGTCGGTCGCCAAGTTGTGGGGCAGGTTGAACTGCCCCGGGTCCGTCCCGGGCTCGCCCCAGGACATCACGTGCCGCCCGTCGGGCGCGTACTTGTGCACGCGGGAATTGCCGTAGCCGTCGGAGATGAAGAGGAAGCCCGTCTTGGGACAGATCGCCACGTGGGTGGGTCGATTGAAGGGCTTGCCGCCCTGGAGCTCGCTCGGCTTGTCGGGGTCTCCGATCGTGAGCAGGAGCTTGCCGTCGGGCGTGAACTTGCGGACCGTATGGTGCAGATCGTCGGTGAGCCAGACCGTCTCGTCGGCGTCGATGGTGACGGCGTGGGCGCGGCGGACCAGCCCCTCGCCCCAGGAGCGGAGGAACCGCCCGTCGCGGTCGAAGACGATGACCGGATGCTCGCCGCGGGTGAAGACGAACACGTTGTCCTTCCTGTTCACGGCCACGCCGGCGCACTCGACGTAGCGCCAGCCCTCGGGGAGCTTGCCCCATCCCTCGATCGGCTCGAAGTTCATGACGACTCCTCGATCGCCCGTTCCATGCGCTGGAAGCGACGGCGCAGCGGCTCCAGGCTCTCTGCGTGGGTGATGATGTACAGGCGGTTGGCGACGATGGCTCGCAGCACCTGCTCGGCCACCTGCTCGGGCGCCAGTGTCCGGCCGATCAACGTGATCTCACCGCCCGGCCGGTCCTCGGGGTTCTTCAGGTGCGCGGGGCGGTTCCGGTCGCTCTCCCGGATGGCGGTGGCCACGCCCATCGGGCAGAGCACGGACACGCCGATGTTGTACGGGCGCAGGTCCTTCTGCAAGGTCTCGGACAGGCCCACCACCGCGTACTTGGTGGTGTTGTAGACGCCGAGTCCCTGCGAGGCGATGAGGCCCGCCATGGAGGCGGTGTTGACGATGTGGCCGGGCTCGCCCCGGCCGATCATCCGGGGAACGAACGCCTCGATGCCGTGGATCACGCCCCAGAGGTTCACGCCGATGACCCACTCCCAGTCCTGGTGGGTGGCGGACTCGAGGCCGCCGTGCACCGTGACGCCCGCGTTGTTGCACAGCACGTGGACGGCCCCCCACTGCTTGAAGGCGCGCTCGGCCAGGGTCTGCACGTCGGCGCGGCGGCTCACGTCCGTCCTCACCGTGATGGCCTCGCTGCCCGCCTCCTTCACGGCCGTCACCGTCCCGTCCATCCCGGCTTCGTCCACGTCGGCGACCACCACGCGCGCGCCGGCGCGCGCGAAGCCCCGGCACAGCTCGCGCCCGATCCCGCTCGCGCCACCCGTGACGACGGCCACCCTGTCCCGCACGCTGTCCATGGCGCCTCCTGTGACCTCGACCGAGGTGCGCTCGACGGTGGCGAGTGTGGCGTCAGGGCAGGGAGATGTCAAGTGTGTCCGCGCAGGCGCGGTGGTATCCTGGCGACGATGATCGACCGTCGCGGCCGGACTCCACACGCTCTGCCCCGGGAGGTCAGGTGATGGAATACCGACTCCCGACGACCGTCGTCCCCGCCCGCTACGACCTCCGGCTCGAACCCGACCTCGACGCCGCGACCTTCACCGGGGAGGAAACCGTCTCGGTCACCGTGACGGAGCCCGTGACCGAGGTGGTCCTGAACGCGGTGGAGCTTCTCATCCAGTCGGTCGCCGTCGAGGGCGCCGACGGTGTCGCGGTGCAGGGCAGCGTGGCGCTGGAGGCAGAAGCCGAGCGCGCCCGGCTCCTGTTCCCGGCGCCGATCCCGCCCGGCGAGTGGCGGCTGCGGCTCGCCTTCACGGGGGTGCTCAACGACCGGCTGCACGGCTTCTACCGGAGCACGTACAAGGACGCGGCCGGGGTGTCGCACACCATCGCCGCCACCCAGTTCGAGTCCACCGATGCCCGCCGCGGGTTCCCGTGCTGGGACGAGCCTGCCTTCAAGGCCGTCTTCGGCGTCACCCTGGTGGTGCCCGAAGGCCTCGCCGCGGTGTCGAACGCCGCGGTCGCGACCGAGGCGCCCGCGGGTCCTGGCAAAAAAGCGGTGAGCTTCGCCGACACCATCCGCATGTCCACGTACCTCGTGGCGTTCGTCGTGGGCGAGCTGGAGGCCACCGACCCCGTCATGGTGGGCGAGACGCCGCTCCGCATCTGGTGCGTGCCCGGCAAGAAGCAGCTGGCGCGCTTCGGCGTTGCCGCCGGCGCGTTCTCGCTGGAGTTCTTCGAGGGCTACTACGGCCTGCCGTACCCCGGCGACAAGCTGGATCTCCTCGCCATTCCCGACTTCGCCGCCGGCGCCATGGAGAACCTGGGCGCCGTCACGTTCCGGGAGACCGCCCTCCTCGTCGACGAGACCGCCGCGTCGCACGCGGAGCTGGAGCGCGTCGCCGACGTGGTCGCCCACGAGGTGGCGCATATGTGGTTCGGCGACCTCGTCACCATGGCGTGGTGGAACGGCATCTGGCTCAACGAGGCGTTCGCGACCTTCATGGAGCTGCTCGCCGTGGACGCGTGGAAACCCGAGTGGAAGCGCTGGGTCACCTTCGGCGTCTCCCGCGCGGCGGCCATGGGAGTGGACGGCCTCCAGAACACGCGGCCCATCGAGTTCGAGGTGCGCGCGCCGCGCGACTGCGAGGCCATGTTCGACCTGCTCACCTACGAGAAGGGCGCGTCCGTGCTCCGCATGCTCGAGCAGCACCTGGGTCCGGACGTCTTCCGCGACGGGGTGCGCCTCTACCTGGACCGCCACCGCTTCGCCAATGCCGAGACCACCGATCTCTGGAAGGCGCTCGGCGACGCGGCCCGCCAGCCTATCCCCGAGATCATGGACGGCTGGATCTTTCACCCGGGTTACCCGCTCGTGACCGTCGAGCCCGAGGGGCCCGGGCTCCGGCTCACGCAGCGCCGCTTCACCTACCTCGAGGGCGGACCGGAGGGGCAGTGGCGAATCCCCATCCTGCTCCGGGCCTCGGTGAAGCGGGGTGTCGTCGAGAAGCACCTCTTGCTGGAGGATCGGGAGCTGGCGGTGCCGCTGCCCGCCGCCGCCGACTGGGTGGTCGTCAACGCGGGCGGGCACGGGTTCTACCGGGTGCGGTACGCCGCGCCGCTCCTCAAGAAGCTCCTCGGCGCCCTGACGCGGGTGATGCCCATCGACCGGTTCGACCTCGTCAGCGACTGCTTCGCGCTGACGCAGTCGGGCGCCATGTCCGCGTATGATTACCTGGAGCTCACCGCTCGCTTCACCGCGGAGACCGATCGCCCCGTCTGGACCGTGCTGATCGCATCCTTCGCCTATGTCGATCGGGTCATCGGGTCCGAGCTGCGGCCGGGCCTGGCCGCGCTGGTGCGCCACCGCGTTGCCCCGGCCGTGGAGCGGCTCGGGTGGGAACCTCAGCCCGGCGAGGGCGAGCTCGAGCGCCAGCTCCGAGGCGATCTGCTCCGCGTCCTCGGCACCCTGGGCGATGATCCGGCGACCAAGGAGCGGGCGCGCGAGCTCTATGCCCGCCACCGCAAGGACGAGCTGGTCGTGGATCCCAACCTGCTGCCGGCCCTGATCGCCATCGTCGCGTGGACCGGCGGCGAGGAGGAGTACGCCTGGTTCCTGGATCGCTTCAAGAGCGCGCGCACCCCGCAGGAAGAGCAACGCTATCTCTACGCGCTGGCCGGCTTCCGCCAGCCGGAGCTGCTGAGCCGGACGCTCGAGCGCACGATCAACGGCGAGGTCCGAAGCCAGGATGCGCCCTTCCTCGTCCGGGCGCTGCTCACCGGCGTGTACAGCCGGGGGCTCGCGTGGGAGTTCGTGAAGCAACACTGGGAGACGATGGCGGGGCAGTATCCGGGCAGCGCCTACCGGCGGATGTGGGAGGGGATCACGGCTCTGGTCAGCGCGGAATGGGAGCGCGATGTCCGGGCTTTCTTCAGCTCGCGCCCCATCGTGCTCGGCGGCAAGACCCTGGAGCAGTACCTGGAGCAGCTCCGCGTGGCCGTGAGCTTTCAGGACCGGGAGGGGCAGGGGCTGGCCGCGTATCTGGGCCGCATAAGACGGTAGGAGCCTGTCGGAGAAACGCTCTGGCTCGAGCGATGAGAAGGGTCCAGCTGCAAGGCGGCGCCTGAGGGCCGCACGCGAGGCGTACTCCCTGTACGTTGAGCGTGCGGCCGAGGGCGCCAACGAAGCAGATGGGCCCTTATCATCGCTCTAGGGGAGGAGGGTCGACCGATGCACTACGGTGTCTACCAGTTCTCGACCGATTACGCCATGCGGGCCGACGACCTCGCCCGCGCCGTGGAAGAGCGCGGCTTGGAGTCGCTCTTCGTGCCCGAGCACACCCACATCCCCGCCAGCCGCAAGAGCCCGTGGCCGGGCGGTCCCAACCTCCCACGGGAGTACTGGCACACGCTCGACCCGTTCGTCACACTCGCCGCGGCGGCGGCGGTGACGAGCCGGCTCAAGCTCGGCACGGGCATCTGCCTCGTCATCGAGCGCGACCCGATCACGCTCGCCAAGGAGGTCGCGAGCCTCGATCACATGTCGCGGGGACGGGTGCTCTTCGGGATCGGCGGCGGGTGGAACGCCGAGGAGATGGAGAACCACGGGACCGATTTCGGGGCCCGGTGGAAGATCCTGCGGGAGCGCATCGCCGCCATGAAGGAGATCTGGACCAGGGACGAGGCCGAGTACCACGGCAAGTTCGTGAGCTTCGACAAGATCTGGTCGTATCCCAAGCCCGTGCAGAAGCCTCACCCTCCCATCCTGGTGGGCGGCGGCGGTGCGCACGCGCGCCAGCGCGCGGTGGACTTCGACGGTCACTGGATGCCGATCGTCGGCCGCGACCCCATCGACGACGCCATCGCGGACCTCCGTCAGCGCGCCGAGCGCGCCGGTCGGGATCCGGCCACCGTGACCGTGAGCCTCTTCGGCGCCCGTCCGGATGAGAGCAAGCTGGCGACCTGGCGCGATCTGGGCGTGGCGCGAGTGCTCTTCCACCTGCCGTCTGCGGGCGGCGACCGGGTGCTGCCGCTGCTGGACCAATACTCCGCGCTCGCCGTCAAGGTGGGCTGAGCCGGCGGTTCACCGGCCTCTGGCGGACTTCGCCTGGCCGGGGGAAGGGGGATCCGGCGGGTTTGCCTGGAGAGAGCGTAGGTCGCCGACTAGACGGCTGACGACGGCGCCGCGCAGCTACCGAACGAGCGGGGTGGCGGGAGCAGGGGAGGGAAGAAGATCGGGAACGTATCGCGCATGCTGGGCGCAAGCAGCATGACCTTGAAACCGAGCCAGGGGCCGGGCTTGCGAGGGGCGGGTTAGTCCTCGGTCTCCGTCCGCTTCATCGCCTTCCGCCGCTTCTTTCGCGCCTCGGCCTGCTTGCGCTTCCGCTTGACGGATGGCTTCTCGTAGTAGGCCCGCTTCTTCATCTCCTTGAAAAGGCCGTCCTTCAGCATGCCCTTCTTCAAGGTCTTCAGGGCCGACTCGATCTGGTTGTCGTGGACCTCCACTCGCATGACCCCAAGCTACCCGTTCCTTTCCCGGGTGTCAATCGGGAACATGGCTGGAACACGGTAGGTGGAGGCAGTCCGGCTGGCGGCGTGCTCATAGGACAAGCAGCTCGCCGGCGACCGGGCACCCCGCCACCGGCGAGGGGGAGCTCGCCAGCATGGTGGGCTTCGCCCGGCAGGAGGGGGGTGCTGCTGGATCCCTGCACGGTCAGGATGTCCGCCGGGTTGGCCGACACCCTCTCGCGGGCCGCCAGGGCCTTCGGCCAGCGTGTCTACTTCGTCCACACCGGAGGGTGCTTCGGCGTCTTCCCGCTTCGCGAGCGACCGAGCCGGGCCCTCGACGCCGGCGGCCAGCGGCGAGACGGCCGCTGAAAGGTCCATCCGCCAGGTCGGCGAGCCCGGCGAGGCCCCCGCCGATCAAAGCGAGTAGGTCTTGCCCTGCTCCAGCGCGTGGATGCGCGCGGGGTCGATCGTGGCGAGCTGCTCGGCCGTTTCCTGGAACAGCTGGGGCTTGATGTGGAAGATCCAGATGGGGATATCGGGCGGCATCTTGTCGATCTCGCGTCGGAGCATCTCGGGCGTGAGATGACCCGACACACGCGCGAGCGCGTCGAGCCTGTTCGGGAAGGCGGTCTCGACGATGAGCGCCTTGAGACCGCGCATCTCCCGCGCCACGCGCCAGAGGCGCTCGGTCGGCCCCGTGTCCCCGCTGTAGACGAAGCCGGTCTCGCCGTCGTGGACCACGTACCCGGTGGTCGGCACGGTGTGCTCGACCGGCACCGGGGTGACCCACAGCTCGCCTACCCGCGCTTCCCCTTCCTCGACGAGGGAGCGGAACCCGAGCACCGGGCTCGACCCGGACGGGATCGTCGTGAAGTTGGGCCAGAGCGCGTCGTTGAAGGCGTGGATGCGAAGCGCCTCGATGACGGGCGCGATGCTGGTCACCGTCACCTGCCGCTCCGGGGCGACCATGGCCAGGGTGTCGGTGAGGAAGGCAAGCCCGGCCATGTGGTCCAGGTGGGCGTGGCTGATCAACGCGTGCCTGATCTCCACCTGCTCGGCCACCGTGAGGGCCCCGCCGACCGTGCCGGCATCGACGAGGACGGAGTCGTCCACGAGAAATGCCGACGGCCGCTGGCCCTGCCCCTCGCTGCCGTAGGCTCCGAGAACCCTGAGCTTCAGTCGCTCCTCCGATCCGGCCGGTTCACAATTGGGCGGATTCTAGTCTATCAGCCATTGGAGCGTCAAGGATACTGAATGGTCGAGCGCCCTTGCGTAAACATCCGGCCCTGTGGGAATATTCGGGCATGATCTTCCAGCAGATCCTCAACGAGGAAACCGGGTGTCTCTCCTACCTGGTCGGCTGCGGGCAAGCCGGACGGGCGGCCGTGGTCGATCCGGCCCGCGACCGCGTCGACGAGTACGTCGCCCTGGCGCGCCGGAAGGGGCTCGTGATCACCGACATCTTCGAGACCCACGTGCACGCCGACCACGTGTCCGGCAACCAGGCCCTGGCCGCCAAGTGCGGCGCGCGTATCCGCATCCACCCGGCGGCGGAGGCGGCCTACCCCCATACGCCCGTCGAGGATGGGAACGAGGTCTCCATCGGGGCGGTGAGCCTCAAGGTCCTCCACACGCCCGGTCACACCCCCGACAGCATCTCGCTCCTCGTGACCGACCTGTCGCGGGGCGGCGAGCCGTGGTTCGTTCTCACGGGTGACACGCTGTTCGTCGGCGACGTCGGCCGGCCGGACTTCGGCGGCGAGATGGCCGCCGCGAACCTCTACCGGAGCCTGACCGAGCGTCTGCTGGTCCTGCCGGACAGCGTGGAGGTGTATCCGGCTCATGGCGCCGGGTCCACGTGCGGGCGCGCCATGTCGAGCAAGACGGCCTCCACCATCGGCTTCGAGCGCCGCTTCAACCCAGCGCTCCGGGCCGACGGCGTCGACGCCTTCGTGACCCGGCTCATGACGGGCTTGCCACCCAAGCCCCCGAACTTCGATCGCATCATCGCGAAGAACCGCGCCCGGATGCTGCCCTCGACGGGGGAGGTGGCGCCGCGCTCGGCGGCGCAGGTCCGTGACATCCTGGCCAAGGGAGGCTGCGTCCTCGATGTGCGGAGCCCCGAGGAGCACGGCGACGGGCATATTCCCGGTGCGATCAACGTCTGGATCGAGAGCCCGCAATTCTCCACGCGCGCCGGGTGGTTCCTGCCGGCCGACGCCCCCATCGTCCTCGTGGCCGCCAGCCCCACCGATCTCGCCCGGGCCGCGCAGGGCCTCGCCCGTATCGGCCTCGACGACGTCGCGGGGTATCTGCAGTGGGGGATGACGGACTGGCGCAGCCAGGGCCTGCCCGTGGCCAGCGTGGCTCAGGTCACGGTGCACGATCTGGCGACGATGCGCGAGGAGAGACCGGAGCTGGTGGTGGTCGACGTCCGCGAGCTCTTCGAGTGGGAGGACGGGCACATCGAGGGCGCGGTGCACCTGCCCATGGGGGAGGCGGTCCGGCGCATGGCCGAGCTGCCCGCGGACCGGCCCAAGGCGGTGCTCTGCGCCGGCGGCCTGCGCTCGAGCACGGTGATCAGCGCGTTGAGCCGCGAGGGCATGACGCGCTGGTACAACGTGAGCGGCGGGATGACCGCCTGGGTGAAGGCCGGCTACGCCACCCTGAAGTCCACGGGCGCATGAGCGACAACCACTTCGATTACCCGGCCATGGCGCGCGCCCTGATCCTGGGCGACAAGGACACGGTGGCGCGCAAGACCCGCGAAGGCCTCGAGCTCTCGATGGACCCGAAGGATCTCATCTTCCGCGGGCTCATTCCCGGCATGGACGTGGTCGGCGAGAAGTTCAGGCGGAACGAGTACTACGTGCCCCAGGTGCTCCTGTCGGCCCGCGCGATGTATGCCGGGCTCGACCTCCTGAAGCCCCTGATCACCAAGGCCGGCGGCGCCGACCAGAACCTCGGCGTGGTCGTCATCGGCACCGCGCAGGGGGATCTGCACGATATCGGCAAGAACCTGGTGGCGATGATGCTGGAGGGCGCCGGCTTCAAGGTCCACAACCTGGGGCGCGACGTGGCGCCGGAGAAGTTCGTGGCCGCGGTGCAGGAGCACGATGCGCGGATCGTCGGCATCTCCGCGCTCATGACCACGACCATGCCCGCCATGAAGCGCACCATCGACGCCCTCGCCAAGGCGGGCCTGCGCGATCGCGTCAAGGTGATGATCGGCGGGGCTCCGGTGAACCAGGTGTACGCGGACGAGATCGGCGCCGACGGCTACGCGAGGGACTCCACGATGGCGGTGGTGCGGGCCAAGGAGCTGCTCGGCGTCCCGGTGAACGCCTGATGGCCGCTCGCCCGCGCGGCTGGGAGATCGTCGAGCGCGTCCGCGCGGGCGAGCGGCTGGTGTTCGACGGCGGGTACGGGACGGCGCTCTTCGCGGCCGGGCTGATGAACGGCGCCTGTCCCGAGCTCTGGAACGACACGCACGACGACGTCGTCCGCGGCATCCACAAGGGCTACTTCGACGCCGGCTCGGATCTCGTCGAGACCAATACGTTCGGAGGGACCCGGCTCAAGCTCAACGAGTACCGGATCGGCGACCGCACCCGCGAGCTGAACGAGAAGGGCGCGCGGCTGGCCCGCTCGGTGTGCCCGCCCGGACGCTGGGTGGCCGGCTCCATCGGCCCCACGAGCCGGCTTCCCGCCGAGTACGAGCCGCTGGGCGACACGACCGACGACGAGTACTTCGAGACCTTCAAGGAGCAGGCCCTCGCCCTCGCCGAGGGCGGCGTGGACCTCTTCGCGGTGGAGACCATGATGTTCCCCCAGGAGGCCATCGCGGCCATCAAGGCTTGCAAGGCCACCGCCGGCCTGCCCGTGATGGCCACCATGTTCTTCCAGTACGAGGAAATGCACGACCGCGACCGCACCATGTGGGGCGAGAGCCCCGCCGAGGTCGCGCGCAATCTGCTCGAGGCCGGCGCGGATGTCGTGGGGATGAACTGTGGGCGGGGTCCGGACCGCGCCATCGCCATCATCCGCGAGATGCGGGCGGCGACGGATGGACCGCTGATCGCGTATCCGAACGCCGGTCTCCCGGTCACCAAGGGCGATCAGACCACGTACGAGCTGGGCCCCGAGGCCATGGCGAAGGATTACCCGGCGCTCCTGGACGCCGGCTGCAATATCGTGGGGGCCTGCTGCGGCTCGGGCCCCGAGCATATCCGGCTGATCGCCGAGGTCGTCCGCTCTCGCGGCCGACGGTGAGCGAGGCGCTCCGCGTCCTCTCTCCGCTCCCGGCCGTCCTCGAGGACTTGCCCGTCCGCATCGATCGCGACGAGGTGCTGCGCTTCCAGGGGTACAAGAGGGGCGTGGATGTCCCAACCGCCGAGGTCCTGGCCCTCTTCGATGAGGCGGTCGCACTGGGCGAGCGGCTGATGGCGCCGCGGGTCGTGTACCGCGCCGTCCCCGTCGCCGGCCAGTCCGCCGATCTGATCGAGGCGGGAGGCGAGGGGCTCCACATCCCCGAGATCGGTCGGCTGTGGGGACAGCTCGCGGCGGTGGGCGCCGGGATCTGCACCGTCGGCGATGCCATCGAGACGCGCGTGAGCGCGCTGTTCGAGGCTCGCGAGCTTCCGCTGGCCGTGATGCTGGACAGCGTCGGCTCCGCCGCCGTCGAGAGCCTGGCCGAGTACGCCAATGATCTGCTCTGCCAGGCGGCGCTGCCCGGGGGACTCCGGGTCACCAACCGCATCAGTCCCGGCTACGCGGGGTGGGACACCGCCGAGCAGGCGGCGCTCTTCCGGCTCTGCCCGGGCGGGCCGATCGCAGTGGCGATCAACGACGCCTGCTTCATGACCCCGACCAAGAGCATCTCCTTCCTGGTGGGGCTCGGCCCCGAAGCCCGCGTGGACCACTACTTCACCCAGTGCCGTCGCTGCTGGATGCGCGACTGCGCCTATCGCCGCGCGCCGGCTTCGCTCACGGTGCACCGGTGAAGATATCGTGGCCTTGCCTGGCCTTCGGGTAAGGAGGCGTGCCGCGGCTGAAAGTGCTAGGATTTCTCCGGTCATGGCGGACAACGTGATCCTGGTCGGCTTCATGGGGGCGGGGAAATCCTCGGTGGGGCGGATCCTCGCCCGCCGGCTGGGGCGCTGCCTCGTCGAGACCGACGAGATGATCGTGGGGAAGGAAGGCGTGTCCATACCCGAGATCTTCGCCGCCAAGGGGGAGGCCTACTTCCGGGCCGCCGAGGAGGAGGCCCTGGGGCTCCTGGCGCTCAAGAGCGGCGACGTCATCGCCACCGGCGGCGGCCTCCCCTGTCGCGAGGGGCGCCCGGCCGCCCTCCGCGCGCTGGGGACGGTGGTCTGGCTGTCGGGCGACTTCGACGTGCTCTACCGGCGCGCGCTCCGCCCCACCGGCGAGCGCCCGATGCTGGCCCGCCGGAGCCGCGAAGAGGTGGAGGCCCTCTACCG
>WNFZ01008810.1_pt1 | contig 17473 bp, 19 predicted proteins | sample 5400081 | NCBI WGS metagenome assembly WNFZ01 (sample SAMN13153365, study PRJNA577476) | soil metagenome | isolation source: 80 cm soil or saprolite under grassland replicate 1 | place: USA:California | collected 2016-06-15 | reverse complement strand
CCTTCCAGGAAAAGGTCTCCCCTCCGAAGGCCGCGGCGTCGCCGCCGGCGCTCTCCGCCGCTCCCGCGCCCCGGCCTGCGGCCGCCGCAAGTCCCGCTTCCAAGCCGGCGCCGACGGCGGTCGCGAAAACGCGCCCGGCTCCGCAGACCCGGAGAACGAACGTCGATATGCTGCGGCTGGCGACCGAGCTGACGACTCCCATTCCAAAGCGAAGCGCGAGACTCTCCCGGTCCGCGCCCAAGAAAGCTGCGAGCGCGCCGCAGATCGCGTCCGTCCAGCCTGCCGCCCTCGGGGATGCCGGGCCCGGCAGGATCGACCGCCGCCCGACCACCACGCGGCGCGATCGCGCGGAAAACGAGTTCCGCCGCGCCGTCTACTTCATCAATCAGGGCCGCATCGCCGAAGGCATGGACGGCTTTCGCGTCGCCCTGCAGATCGACCCCGGACACGAAGCGGCGCGCCAGACGCTGGTGGCGCTTCTGCTCGAATCCAAGCGCGTGGACGACGCGGCCGGCGTTCTGCGGCAGGGACTCGCCTTCAACGCGGAGAACACCGGTTTTGCGATGCTGCTTGCGCGGATCATGGTCGAGCGCAGCGATGTCTCGGCGGCTCTGTCCCTGCTGCAGAAGCACGCGGCGCCGTCCGACCGCAATCCCGACTTTCACGGCTTCGCCGCGGCGCTCTACCAGCGGCTCGAGCGCCACAAGGAGGCGATCGAGCAGTACCAGACGGCGCTGCGTCTCGCGCCGTCGGGGAGCGTGTGGTGGGTGGGCCTCGCGATCTCGTACCAGGCCGTCGACCGGCCCAAGGATGCGCTCGAGGCCTTCACGCGCGCCAAGTCGGCGGGGAATCTCGCGCCCGAATTGATCGCCTTCGTCGACCAGCGGCTCAGGCAGCTGCAGTAACTCGGCCGCGGGCGATGCGGGACCGCTATCGGGAGTTCTACGACAGCTTCAGATGGGACGTGCCGGCGCGATTCAACATCGGCACGGCTTGCTGCGGCCGGCACGCGCATGACCGTCCCCGAGTCGCCCTCCGTTGGGAGGACGAGGGCGGGGCCACTGCCGCCTACACCTTCCGGGATCTGCAGCAGCAGGCGAACCGCCTGTCGAACGCGCTCGCGGGTCTCGGCGTCAAGCGCGGCGACCGCGTCGGCATCGTGCTGCCGCAGCGGCCCGAAACGGCGATCGCGCATATCGCCTGCTATCAGATGGGCGCCGTGGCGATGCCGCTTTCGGTGCTGTTCGGTCCGGATGCGCTGGAATACCGCCTGCAGAACAGCGAGACGATCGCCGCGCTCGTCGATCCCGCATCGCTGCCGAATCTGGCGCAAATCCGCGACAGGCTGCCGCATCTCAAGCTGGTCGTCGGCGTTGCCGGCGCCCGGGAGTCCTGGACGCAGCCGTGGGAAGCGCTCCTCGAGAGGGCTTCAGGTCATTTCAGTCCGGTCGATACCGCAGCGGACGATCCGGCGCTGCTCATCTATACCAGTGGTACCACAGGTCCGCCCAAGGGAGCGCTTATGCCGCAGCGCGTGCTGCTCGGAAATATCCCCGGCTTCGTGTATTCGCACGATTTGTACCCGCGATCCGGCGACCTGTTCTGGTCCCCGGCCGACTGGGCCTGGACCGGCGGCCTGATGGACGCGCTGCTCCCGTCGCTGTACCACGGGTATCCGCTGCTCGGGTACCGCGGCCGCTTCGATCCAGAAAAGGCGTTCTCGCTGATGGAGAAGTACGGCGTACGCAACACGTTCCTGTTCCCCACGGCGCTCAAGATGATGATGAAAGCGGTGCCGCAGCCGAAGAAGCGTTATGAGCTTTCGCTGCGCTCCATCATGAGCGCGGGCGAATCCGTAGGCGAGGCGGTGTTCGCGTGGAGCCGCGAGGCGCTTGGCGTCACCGTCAACGAGATGTTCGGCCAGACCGAGATCAACTATATCGTGGGCAATTCGCACACCTTGTGGCCGGCCAAGCCGGGCTCGATCGGCAGGCCGTATCCGGGCCACCGCGTCGCCTGCATCGATGATGAGGGAAACGAAGTTCCAGCGGGCGAAATCGGGGAAGTGGCGGCCTGGGACGAGGGCGACCCCGTGTTCTTTCTCGGTTACTGGAAGAATCCCGAAGCGACGCGAAAAAAATATACGGACAAGTGGTGCCGCACTGGAGATCTCGCCAAACGCGACGAAGACGGTGACTTCTGGTATCAAGGGCGCGCCGACGACATGTTCAAGAGCGCCGGCTATCGCATCGGCCCCTCCGAGATCGAGAACTGCCTGGTCAAGCATCCCGCCGTCGCCAACGCCGCGGTGGTGGGCAGCCCCGACCCGGAGCGCACCAATGTCGTGAAAGCCTTCATCGTGCTCACCCCCGAATACCGTCCCTCTGCGGAGCTGGAAGCGGAGCTGCAGCAGCACGTGCGCGGCAAGCTCGCGCCTTACGAGTATCCGAAAGAGATCGAGTTCGTCGACAGCCTGCCGATGACCACCACCGGCAAGGTGCAGCGCAGGGTTCTGCGGCTTCGCGAAGAAGAGCGCAAGAGAGCGCAGCGTTGACCCGCCGGACTTCCTTCCCTATGCTTGCCAACGGAAGACCTCAGCGAGTTTGACTTGATGAAGCTCTACACATTTTTCCGTTCCTCCGCCTCTTTCCGGGTTCGCATCGCGCTGAACTACAAAGGGCTCAAGTACGAGCCGGCCGGCGTGAACCTGCCTAAAGGGGAACACCTCGATTCCGACTACAAGTCGATCAATGCGCAGGGTCTCGTTCCGGCGCTGGAGGACGGAGGCCGCGTCCTGACCCAGTCGCTCGCGATCATGGAGTATCTCGACGAGATTCACCCGGGGCCGAAGCTCCTGCCCGCCGATCCGATCGACCGGGCGTACGTGCGCGCCTTATCGCAGATCATCGCCTGCGAGATCCATCCGCTCAACAACCTGCGCACGCGGAAATACATCAGCAAGACGTACAAGCTCGACGAGGAGGGAGTGAACACCTGGTACCGCCACTGGATCGCCGAGGGCTTTCGGATGCTCGAGTCGTTCCTCCTCGAGAACAAGAAGCACGGGAAATACTGCTTCCGCGATCAGGTCACGATGGCCGATTGCTGTCTTGTGCCGCAGGTGTTCAACGCGAAGCTCTACAAGTGCGACTTGAAGCCTTATCCAACTGTGATGCGTCTGCACGAGGAATGCATGAAGCTCGAAGCCTTCATCGCAGCGCAACCGTCCAAGCAGCCCGATGCCGCTTGAATCGTAGCGCCCCGAACACGAATCGAACGTGCGACCTGCCCCTTAGGAGGAGGATGACTAGCTCTTACATTTGCCAGAACGTGAATGGGAGCTGCAAACGCTTGGTTCGGAACAAGCAAAATCCCGCAACCGAAACGGTCGGGTGTGGCGCGGAGGTCACATGAAGCATCTTTGGATTCAGGAGACTAACACTTGACAATGTTGCGACGAGTGATTCTTAAGGGCTTCAAGTCCATTAAGGCGATGGATCTTGAATTGCATGGGCTGAACGTTTTGATCGGAATGAACGGAGCGGGCAAGAGCAACCTTGTTTCGTTTTTCAAGATGCTCAACGAGATGATGGCTGGACGTCTGCAGCAATACATTGGCACTTCGGGACGAGCTCAATCCCTCTTGCATTTCGGCCCCAAGATCACGCCGCAAATAGAAGCCCGGCTAGAGTTTGAAGTGAGTAACGCCGTGGACACCTATGCTATGCGGCTGTTCCACGCTGCAGGAGATACGCTTGTTTTTGCGGACGAAACGTTGAGCTACCTGCAAACGGGCTACCCATCTCCAAAGGTCGTTCCTCTGGGTTCGGGACATCAGGAAACCCGAATCGGTGAAGAAGCGGATAAGGGAATGCAGACGGCTAAGATGTTCCGTCATCTACTCAACCATTGTCGGGTGTATCACTTCCACGATACATCGCCCACGGCGCGGATTCGCCAACATTGCTATGTCGGCGACAATCGTTGGCTGATGCCAGACGCGGGCAACCTGGCCGCATTGCTCTATCGGCTACGCGATGAGAAGGACGGCGTGGCGTACCACCCGATTGTCACCACAATCCGTTTGATCGCCCCCTTTTTCGACGATTTCGACCTTGAGCCGACCGGCCCCAACAAGAAAGACATCATCCTTAACTGGCGAGAAAAGGGGTCGGATCAAGTGTTTGGACCGCACCAACTTTCGGACGGCACGCTGCGTGCCATGTGTCTCATAACGTTACTCATGCAACCGGAAGATGATCTTCCCGACCTCGTCATCGTCGATGAACCGGAACTCGGGCTGCATCCGTATGCCCTCAACGTCGTAGCCGCGATGTTCGGCAAGACTTCACACCACGTGCAGATTCTCATTAGTACGCAATCTAGTTCGTTTCTGAACAATTTCGATCCTGAAGATGTGATCGTGGTTGACCGGGAGGGTAAGGAATCGCAGTTCATACGACCCGATCCAACTAAACTAGAAGCGTGGCTCAATGAATATAGCCTCGGCGAGGTATGGGAGAAGAACGTTATTGGTGGGGGACCGCACTAGTGGCACGCCTCTACTTGTTTGCTGAAGGGCAGACGGAGCAGACATTCGCCGATACGGTTCTCAAGCCACATCTCGCAATGCTAGGGGTGTACCTGCATCGTCCGGTCCTCATCGCCCACGCGAAAAAGAAGGGAAAAACTTACCGAGGCGGAGGTCGAAAATATGTTCCGATGAAGAACGATATTTTGCGATTTCTAGCTCAGGAGAAGGCAGGGGAAGTGTTCTTTACTACCATGATTGACCTGTATGCTATCCATTCCGAGTTTCCGGGGCTGGCGGAGGCTAATAAACTACGTCATTTACCCGACAAGCGCGTTGAGGCTATTGAGCTTGCTTTCGCAAAGGATATTGGCGATCGACGGTTTGTTCCTTATATCCAACTGCACGAGTATGAGGCCTATCTCTTTTCCGATCCAACGTGGTTTGGTTACTTCTACGACCATCACGAGAAGGCGATTTCTGCACTCAAAGCTATCGCTGACAAATACGACACACCAGAATTAATTGACGATGGAGAAAACTCGGCTCCAAGCAAGCGCATCATTGCCGAGCTTCCCGATTATGAAGATGCAAAATCCGCTGTCGGACCGCAGGTTGCTGAACTGATCGGCCTGAAAGTGATTCGAGACAAATGTCCCCACTTCGCCGCTTGGCTATCGCGGCTCGAACAACTTGGAGTTGGGACGCACTGATCGATAGTTGAAAAGAGTTACTCGGCTGTCGCAGCCAATCTCGGAAAATCGCGGTGGCGCAAATGATGCTGCCTACCGTAGCAATGTCCCCGAGTTCCAATTGTCCCCCACTGGGGCTGGACTTTTCTATTCGTTCCGGGCCATCGCATCATCACGTGGTCTGAGCGCTTCTGCAAACCGGGCGCTCATAAAATCGCCTGTTGTCCGCTTTTCGCGCTTCGCTTCGGTACGTGTTGGCGGCAGGACAGTATCATGGCCGTGCAGTTGTTCGATGATGGCGAAGTTGCACGCCATGAGGGTCAGCACTTTGTTAACCCGCTCGCGATTCTCGGCATACTCTGTCAGTAGCGCATCTGCTTCATCGTCATCCATGGCGTCCGGGAGCAGGAAACCACGCAAACGTGCGCCCTCGCTGCCTGTCGATGCCGGTATCGTCTTGGCATTGCTTCGGCGCGCCGGGCGCGCCATCAAGGTTTAACTCCGTGGTCTTGGTAGTAATCCCGACGCTGCGTCAGGGTGTTGAACGCTACGTTTAATAATGAAAAATTTTGGCGCCCCGAACACGAATCGAACATGCGACCTGCCCCTTAGGAGGGAGCTGCTCTATCCACTGAGCTACCGGGGCGCGGACGGCGGCGCTGCGCTCCGACGGTCTCCGAAAAGTCTCTCCCGTCACTGGGTTAGTAGGACTTCGTCACCTTACGGCAACATCATCATCGTAGCTGAGACACGATTGGTTTACAACCAATGACTGCGCTTTCCGTGTGATGGATTTTTGACGAAGTGCGATGAATCACTGCTCAAAGCCGCCCGGCCCGCCGTGCCCATGGTGACCAAGGGTGTAGTAACTGGGCGCTTGAGCCTCCGGCGCTTCGGGCTATCGCTCGCGCGCTAAAGATGAACGCGCGGCGCCGCCACAGCAGACGCGCAGACCACCCGCTCGGCGGCGCGTGAGTTATGCTGGTGTGCGGGTGACGAAGGATTCCCGAGGTTTGTCCAATGCCCATAATTGTGCGCCACACGCGCACAAAAGTGCAATAATGTTGGCCGCCCAAGAGCGGACCTGCTTTAACGTGGGTTCCGCGGGACTGTGGGACGTCCAGCAAGACGTCATGTCTTTCCAACTTAGGAGACTGACATGACGATGCCGTGGATGCCGATGTATTGGGGCGATTTACTGTCAAGCACGAGCCATCTCACGATGAACGAGATGGGCGCCTACGTTAGATTGATGGGCCACTACTGGTGCTTGAAGGGCCTTCCCGTCAGCGAAGATACAGCCCAGGTGCTAGAACGATGCAACTCCATTGCTGGCGCGAAGACGGACGATGATAGGGCCGCCGTCGCGTTCGTGTTGCCGGAGTTTTTTGAGAAGACGGGCGATAGTTATCGCCACCGCAGGCTAGAGAGGGAAATGATCGAGGCGGAGGAGAGGCACTCCGGCAAGGTCAAGGCGGGGAGGCTCGGCGGCTTAGCAAGCGCAAGGCAGAAGCGCGAGCGGACCAGCACCGATGGTCAACCAACGCTCGACATCACAGTCAGAATCAGAAAAAGCAAAAAACAAAGAAGGCGAGGCAAGCTCGCCCGAGAAAATTATTTTTGATTCGGGCGTCAAATTACTGACGACGGCTGGCAGTAGCGAAAGTAGCGAGCCGAAATACGAGCCATTCGCCCCACCCGCGCGTTATAACTGGTTGGAAAGCGTCCTTCAACCTTGTGGCAGACCGAGTCACGGACAGAGCCGAGAGCAACCTCTGCGATCCCGTTCTCCCAGATTTTGCGTGCGGCGCAAATAGGGGAAGCCGGAATTTGGACAGGCCGTCGGGCGCGCGAGCGCTTCGATGCGTCACGCGCTTCGTGAGACCGCGGTCTCGGTGAAATTTCTGGAACGAGTTATGTCCTGCGTCTTGCCTACGCCGTGCCTTCCGGCTTCGGCTTCGGCGGTCCCGGTTGCTTCGGGCTTACGTTTGACGGCGTCGGCGAGGGATCGGTTGACGGTTGTCCGAAGGGCATCGGGATGATTACCCCCTTGCCCCCGAAGAACAGCTCCTCCGGCTTTGCCTTTTTGTGCCTCAATAGTTTGCCCATAGCGTGTCCTTTCCAGTGTGGCGGATTCAGCTAGAGCAACGCCCCGTGGCCTAGCAGGTGCTTTCCGGCTTCAGCGGCCCTGGCTGCTTGAGCGGCGCTTCCCCAGTCGCTGGCCTCGTCGGTTCGACTGGCGTCGACGGTAATGGCCTCGGGATGATTACGCCCCGGCCCCCGAAGAACGGCTCTCCCGGCTTCGCCTTCTTGCGCCCCAGAAACTTACCCATAGCGTGTTTCTTCCAGTTGTGGCGGGCGCAACGTGCTCTGTCGTCTAGCCCGCGCTTCCGGACTTCGGTGGCTCTGACTGCTTGAGCGGAGCCTCTCCGGTCGATGGCTTCGGCGTCGGCTCGGGTGGTGTAGACGGCAAGGGTCGCGGGATGATCAGGCCCTTGCCCCCGAAGAACAGTTCCCCCGGCTTCGCTTTTCTGTACCCCAAGAACTTGCCCATAGCGTGTTCCTTCCGAAGTTTTGGCATCTACTCGTGATCAAGCGCCGCTTACATGATGGGGGCCACGTTTCTATCCGACTATCAATGCGCTTGCACGCCTTGGATTTTTTCGCGCTCGATCTCCAATGCTGTGACTTTGCTGTTAATGTCGCCTAAAAGTTTCTTGCTGCTTTGCACTAATGCCTGAAGAAATTCCGCATTAATAGCGCCGACCTGACGAACCGCGTCACCATCATAAGACAATTCAATCAGCGTGGCTTCGTTCTCGCATTGTCGACTCTTGAGCATCGCGTGAATCTTGAGTGTTTCTTTTTTTAGCGAAAGAAGCTGGCCGTCTATTTCTGCTATGCGACTCCTGGAGTCTGCCGCCCAGCTTGGGCCGATGCTCGCCGAGCAGAGCGCAAACGCCAAGACTCCGACTGTCAGACCGAAAACGAACGCTGACGCCGAGGTCCTAGCGGTAAGCACGGTTTTGGCTCTCACGGTGATCCTCCCTTAGCGTGTCATTGGATGTCACGATTAGTGCGCGGTCAACGAGTATACGCTAGGTCAAATTCCGGGGCGTGAGAACGTCGCTCAGAAGTTCGGTCAACGAATCGCCGCCCTCAGGCGAGGCGCGGGGGTATCCCAGGAAGCCTTGGCGGACCGGTGCGGCTTCGCCAGGTCGTACATGAGCCGAATCGAGCGCGGCAAGGCGAACCCGCCGCTCGACGCCATAGAGACGCTTGCTGGCGGCCTGAAGGTCTCGGTTCGGGAATTCTTCGAGGACTGATCCGGAGCCGCTAGCTCGCCGGTTGCTTTGCTCTTGACCGGAACTAGCCTGACAGTTGCCATTGTGAAACTGCCTCAGAGTAGCCATTGCCACACCTCACTGTGATTGGCGCCCCGAACACGAATCGAACGTGCGACCTGCCCCTTAGGAGGGGGCTGCTCTATCCACTGAGCTACCGGGGCGCGGGGTGATTGTACGCGACCCCAGCCGCTTCATGGCGTTGCGTTCCGGCTGCATTGCTGCTAGCTTGCCGAACCATCTGCGCTGTTGTCGGGAGGCGCCGCTCTTCGCGTGGCGCGAATGCGCATGCAGCAAGCCGCTTCCAAGGTCCGCGATCCGGATGTGCAGGTCACTGCCGCCGGGGAGGGCGCACGCGTGATCCATCTTTCCGGGGCCTGGGATATCCGGGCGCTCGAATCGCGCGCGGGCGCGCTTCAGTCGGCGCTGAGGGACGCGGCCCGCTTGCCCGAAGCGCGCTGGGATCTGTCGCAGATCCAGCGCTTCGACCATACCGGCGCGCTGCTGGTGTGGCGCGCCTGGGGCCGGTGCCGGCCCGGCAGGCTGCAGCTCCGGCGCGAGCACGAGATATTCTTCGGCGCCTGCGAAGGCGCCGCTGCCGTTCCATCCTCGCCGAAGCGGTTTGATCCGCTCTCGCCCGTCATTGCGCTGGGGCGGGTCGCGTTGGACGCGACCCGGCACACCCTGGAGATCGTGCAGCTCTTCGGGCAGTTGCTCATCGACGCGGTGGCCGTGGCGAGGCAGCCCTTGCTCAGGCCGTGGCGCGAGTTCTCCGCGGGCATCTACAACATAGGCGCGCAGGCCCTCGGAATCACCGCCATGGTCGGATTCCTCATCGGCGTGGTGCTGAGCTATCTGTCGGCCGAGCAGCTGCGCCTGTACGGCGCCGACACTTTCATCATCAACATTCTCGGCGTGGGCATCATCCGCGAGCTCGGCCCGATGCTGTGCTCGGTGCTGGTCGCGGGCCGCTCCGGCTCCGCGATCACCGCCCAGCTCGGCGTCATGAGGGTCACCGAGGAGCTGGACGCGCTTTCGGTGATGGGCATTTCGAACAGCCTGCGGCTGATCCTGCCCAAGGTGGCGGCCACCGCGGTGGCGCTGCCCCTGCTGATCCTGTGGACGTCCGGCGTCGCGCTGGTCGGCGGCGCGGTCTCGGCCAGGATCGAGCTGGGCATGAGCTTCCTTCAGTTCTTCGCCGGTCTGCCCGCCGCGGTCCCCGAAGTCAATTTGTGGCTCGGCGTCGGCAAGGGCGCGGTTTTCGGCGTGCTGATCGCGCTCGTCGCCTGCCACTTCGGGCTGCGCATCCAGCCGAACACCGAAAGCCTTGCCGCGGGCACCACGCGCTCGGTGGTGACCTCGATCACCGCGGTCATCGTCGCCGATGCGATCTTCGCGGTCATCTTCTCGGACGTGGGCTGGAGCTAAAGATGAACGGCGCGCCCGTCATCGAAGTCAATGGTCTCTGGACGGTCTTCGGCGACCTAGTCGTCCATCGCGACCTGGACCTCTCGGTGATGCCGGGCGAGGTCGTGTCCCTGGTGGGAGGGTCCGGAAGCGGCAAGACGACCCTGCTGCGCCAGATGCTGGGGCTGGAGCGGCCTCACCGCGGCAACATCCGGGTCTTCGGGGTCCTGCTGCACACCTGCGACGCGGACCTGTTCAAGAAAATCCGCAGGCGCTGGGGCGTGCTGTTCCAGCACGGCGCCCTCTACAGCGCGCTCAGCGTTTTAGACAACATCGCGCTGCCGCTGCGCGAGCTGCACGCCTTCGACGAGGATTTCATCCGCGACATGGTCATGCTCAAGCTCGACGCGGTGGGGATCGACCATCGGCACTCCTCCACGATGCCTTCGGACTTGTCCGGCGGCATGATCAAGCGCGTCGCGCTCGCCCGGGCGCTGGTGCTCGAGCCCGAGCTCGTGTTCCTGGATGAGCCTACCGCGGGTCTGGACCCCGACCGCAGCGATGCCTTCGTGAAGCTGGTCCGCGATCTTCACCTCAAGCTCAATTTCACCGTGGTGATGGCGACGCACGACCTCGATACCATGGTCTCGGTGTCGGATCGCATCGCGGTGCTGGCCGATCAGAGGGTGTTGATATGCGGCAGTTTGAGCGAGGTGGTGCGGTACGACCATCCTTTCATCCGGGATTTTTTTCTCGGCGAGCGGGGCCGGCGGGCGCTGTCGGCCGCTCCGGCGCTGCAGACACATTGAGGAGGGAACATGGAGAATCGAGCGCACGCTCTGGTCGCGGGGCTGTTCAGCCTGGTGCTTGCCGCAGCCCTGGTCGCGGCCGGACTGTGGTTCCGCAAGGACGACATCAGGCTCGCCCGATACGTGGTCAGCACGACGAGCTCGGTCGCCGGACTGAAGGTCGAGGCGCCGGTGCGCTACCGCGGCGTCCACGTGGGGCGCGTCGAATCGATCAAGATCGAGCCTGGCGTGTCGGGCCGCATCAACGTTCGCATCGGCGTGCAGGAGGACACGCCCGTCACCAAGAGCACTTATGCCCAGCTCGGTTACCAGGGCGTCACCGGGCTTGCTTACGTGTCCCTGAACGACGATGGTTCCTCGAGCGAGCTGCTCAAGGCCGCGGGCGGGGAGCCCCCTCGCATCGGCCTGCGCCCGTCGGTTTTTGACTCGGGCCTGGACATGGTTGCGACGGTAGGCGAGCTGGCGGAGCATCTGCGGTCCGGCGCCAAGGATTTCCCTTTGTTGGTGGGAGACGCGCGCAGCGCCTTCGCGAGCTTCGGTGCGCTCTCTCGCAAGCTGGAGGAGCGCTCGCTGGCCTTCGACCGGATGTCGACGAGCCTGGAGGAGGTGAGCAACGCCGCGCGCTCGTTCAGCGATGAGACCCTGCCGCGTTTCAACGCGCTGGTCGAGCAGCTCAACCGCGACACGCGCGCGCTCGACCGGGTGCTCAACGCCCTGGACGAGAATCCGCAGAGCTTCGTGTTCGGCGCCCCGCGCAGAAAACCCGGACCGGGCGAGCCGGGATTCCTGGACGGGGGACGCTGAAGCGATGGCACGAAGGGCCACTCGAATCGTCGCGTTCGCGCTCGGCCTCGCCTGCGCCGCGTGCAGCATAGCTCCGGCCCCGGCGCCGGCCGTCGCGAATTACGATTTCGGTCCGGCGCCGGACGGGCATCCGGCGCAAGGCCCGCGCCGGGCGCTGCTCGTCCACGACGTCGGCGCCCCGGCCTGGCTCGATTCGCCCCTGATCCACTACCGGCTCGCTTACCGGGACTCGGCGCGACCGCAGGTCTACGCGGAGAGCCGCTGGGTCATGTCCCCGGCGTCGCTGTTCACCAATCGCCTGCGCGGGCAGTTGTCCGCTTCGGGCAGCGGCGGCATCGTCCAGCCGGGCGACGGCGCGCGCGCCGGCTATGCGCTGCGCGTCGAGCTGGACGAGTTCACCCAGGTGTTCGACGCGCCGGGAAAGAGCAAGGCGGTGGTGCGCCTGCGGGCTTCGGTGCTGGGCAACCGCAGCCTCGTCGCGCAGCGCAGTTTCAGCGTGGAGCGCGCGGCAAGGACGCCCGACGCGGAAGGCGGGGTGCGCGCCCTGATCGGGGCAAGCGACGAAGCGATCGATCAGCTCATCGGCTGGGCGGTGGGGCAGTTGAAGGACTAACGCCGGCCCGGGGTACGAGCATTCGGTGAACGCGCCCGGTTTTTCAGAGGTCCTCGATTTCTGGTTCGGCGCGCCTGATTCGCCCGAGCGCGGCCGGCCGCGCAAGACCTGGTTCCAGAAGTCGGAGATCTTCGATGCGGAAATCCGCCGCCGCTTCCTCGCCACCTGGGAGCGGGCCGCGCGCGGAGAGCTCGAACGCTGGCAGGCGACGCCGCTCGCTTCGCTCGCGCTGATCATCGTGCTCGACCAGTTCCCGCGCAACATGTTTCGCGGCACGGCGCGCGCGTTTTCTAGCGATTTCCTGGCGCTCTCCGTGGCGAGGAGCATGACCGAGCGGGGTTTTGACCGCTTGCTGTCACCGGCCGAGCGCGGCTTCGCCTACCTGCCCTTCGAGCACGCGGAAGATCTGGCCGCGCAACGCCGCTCTCTTGCCTTGTCCCAGGCGCTGGACCCGGAGCACATCGGCTACGCAAGGCGCCATTACGAGATCATCGCGCGCTTCGGCCGCTTCCCGCACCGCAACGCCATGCTCGGCCGCGAGTCCACGCCCGAGGAAATCGAGTTCCTCAAGCAACCGGGATCTTCGTTCTAATCCGCGAGCCGGGTCGGAATGACGACCTCGGAGTGCAGGGTCCGGTGCACCGGGCATTTGTTGGCGATCTCGAGCAGCTTTTGACGCTGGAGCTCGTCGAGAGTGCCCTCGAAACCGATCAGCCGTTCTATCCGGTCGATCTTTCCCTCCCGCGTCTCGCATTCGGCGCAGTCGGCGGCGTGAATCTTTTCGTGCTTGAGCTCGACGCTGATCCGCTCGACCGGAATGCCCTTCAGATCGGCGTAAAGCCGGATCGTCATCGCGGTGCATGCCCCCAGAGCGGCGCACAGCAGATCGTAGGGCGACAAGCCCGTGTCCAGGCCTCCCGCCGCAACCGGCTCGTCGGCGCGGATCACGTGCCGGCCGGCGATGACCTGGTTGGTGAACTTGCCCTCACGCGTCTCGCGCACGAGAATCTTGCCCGGTGGCGCCGCGGGAATCTCCTCGGGTTTCACGTCCAGGTAGCGCTCGGCCCACGCGGCGAGCAGTTGACCGGCGTAGAACGCATCTTCGCGGCGCGACAGAAGATGGTCGGCGGGGTCGAGCGAGACGAAGCTCTTCGGGTGCTTCGCCGCCGTGAATATTCTCGTGGCGTTGTCGATGCCGACGATTGCGTCGCGCGGCGAGTGCATCACCATGAGCGCTCTTCCCAGCCGCGCGACGATGTCGCCGAGCTTCTGTTCCCGGATGTCGTCGAGAAACTGCTTCCTGATGCGGAACGCGCGGCCGGCGATGTCGACCACCGCTTCGCCTTCGGCTTTGATCGCGTCGAGCGAATCTTTGAGCAGGCGCAGGACGTGGTCCGGACCGTACGGCGAACCGATAGTCGCGACCGCAACGGCCTCGGGAATCTTCGGCGCGGCGGCCAGCACCGCGGTCCCGCCCAGGCTGTGGCCGATCAGGATCGCCGGCGCGCGATGGTTCTTGCGCAGAAAATCGGCCGCGGCGACGAGGTCGCCGATGTTCGAGGAAAAATTGGTGTTGGCGAAGTCGCCTTCGCTCCCGCCCAGGCCGGTGAAGTCGAAGCGCAGCACGGCGATGCCGCGCTCGGCGAGCGCGGCGCTGATGTAAGCCGCCGCCTTCGTGTCCTTCGAGCAGGTGAAGCAGTGGGCGAACAGGGCGTAGGCGAGCGGAGGCCCGTCGGGCGCGTCGAGCCGCGCGGAAAGCATGGCGCCGGATGCGCCGGGAAAGCTGACGGGCTGAGTGCGGGGTGCCATGATCGCTCCTCTGGGGAAACGTCTTATGGAGTGTTCCACAAGGCGGGGCGATGACGCCAGCGCCGGCGGCGCGAGGGATAATGGGACCCATGTCCCCGCCCGCCCACGAAATCGACTCGCCCTCGTCCTGGGTATGCCGCTGGGCCGGGCTGATCCGGCCCGGCGGGCGCGTCCTCGACGTCGCCTGCGGCCGCGGCCGGCACCTGCGTTATCTGGAGTCTCTGGGTTTCGCCGTGGTCGGCGTCGATCGCGACGAGGCTGCGGTCGGTGCCTTCAAGGGCGTCGGCGGCGTCGAGATTCACGTCGCGGACATCGAAGCGGGATCCTGGCCTTTTGCGGCTGCCGCATTCGACGGCGTGATCGTCACTAACTACCTCTGGCGTCCTTTGTTTCCGAATCTTGTCGACGCGCTGCGCTCCGGCGGCGTGCTGATCTACGAAACCTTCGCCTTGGGCAACGAGCGATACGGCCGGCCGAGCAACCCGGCGTTCCTGCTGCGTCCCAACGAGCTGCTCCACAGCGTGGAACCCCTGGCAGTCGTTGCTTTCGAACAGGGGTTGATTGCGGCGCCAAAGCCGGCGGTGATCCAGCGCGTGTGCGCCGTGCTGGGCGACTCGGCTCCCGTGTCGCTCGACGCCGCCCCGCCGCGAGCGGGCGGCCAGGCCGTTGCGTTAGAATGACGCGTTGACATGAAAGGGCGAAGCCATATGCTCTCCGGGTCCATAGTCGCGATCGTCACGCCCATGCACGACGATGGGCGTCTGGATTATGAGCGCTTCAAGTCGCTCATCGACTTCCACATCGAGCAGGGCACCGACGGCATCGTCGTCGTCGGCACCACGGGGGAATCGCCCACCGTCGATTTCGACGAGCACAAGGAGCTGATCCGGCTGGCCGTCGCCCACGCGCGCGGCCGCATCCCGATCGTGGCCGGCACGGGCGGCAATTCCACGGCCGAGGCGATCGAGCTCACGCAGTCGGCAAGAAACGCCGGCGCCGACGCCTGCCTCTCGGTGGTGCCGTACTACAACAAGCCCACGCAGGAGGGGCTCTACAGGCACTTCCGCGCCATCGCGGAAACGGTGGACATTCCGCAAATCGTGTACAACGTTCCCGGCCGCACGGTCGCCGATCTCGCCAACGAAACCACTCTGCGCCTCGCGCAGGTTCCGAACATCGTCGGCATCAAGGACGCCACCGCCAGCATCGAACGCGGCTCGGATCTGCTGCGCCGCGCGCCGAAAAATTTCACCATCTACAGCGGCGATGACGCGACCTGTCTTGCGCTGATCCTGCTCGGCGGCAAGGGAGTCATTTCGGTGACCGCCAACGTTGCTCCGAGGCTGATGCACGAGATGTGCTCGGCCGCCCTGGCCGGAGATCTGAAGAAGGCGCGCGAGCTGAATTTCAAGCTGCTCGGGCTTCACACCAAGCTCTTCGCGGAGGCGAACCCGATCCCGGTCAAATGGGCGGTGGCTCAGATCGGGCTGATCGGCATGGGCATTCGCCTGCCGCTCACGCCGCTCTCGCAAGCATTCCACGAAGTCGTCAGGGAAGCCATGCGGCAGGCCGACGTCGTGCCCTCGAGCGGCCTGCGCGTCGTCGAGGGCAAGGCGGGATGACCCGATACGGTGCCGGCGCCGTCGCCGCTGCGATGGCGCTGCTCGCGGGGTGCGGGTCCACGCTGCTCGACCCCGCGAAGGTCGAATACAAGTCGGAGAAGAAGCTTCCGCCGCTCGATGTCCCGCCGGACCTGACCACGCCGGCCCGTGAAGAGCGCTATCAGATTCCGGAAACCAACCCCGCCGGGGCGACGACCTTTTCCGCCTACAACGCCGAGCGCGCCGGCGCGCCGCGGCCCGGATCGACCGGGCTCCTTCCCGAGGTGGACAAGGTGCGGCTGGAGCGATCCGCGAGCGAGCGCTGGCTGGTCGTGTCGGAGCCTGCCGAGAAGGTCTGGCCCGTCGTCAAGGACTTCTGGCAAGGGCTCGGTTTCGTGATCAAGGTCGAGGTCCCCGAAGCCGGAGTCATGGAGACCGACTGGGCGGAAAACCGCGCGAAGATCAAGCAGGATTTCATCCGGAACTTCATCGGCAGCGTGCTCGACGGAGCCTATTCCACCGGCGAGCGCGACAAGTTCCGCACGCGCCTGGAGCGCGGCGCGCAACCCGGCACTACGGAGATCTATATCACCCATCGGGGCGTGGTCGAGGTCTATACCACCCAGCAGCGGGACAGCACCGTGTGGCAGCCCCGGCCCGTGGATCCGAGCCTCGAGGCCGAGTTTCTGCGCCGCCTGATGGTGCGCTTCGGGGCGGCGGACGCACGCGCGCAAGCCCAGCTTGCCGCCGCCGAAAAAAAAGACGAGCGCGCGAAAATATCACGGGCCGGCAACGGGGTCGGCACGCTCGAGCTCGCCGAGCCGTTCGACCGCGCCTGGAGGCGGGTGGGGCTGGTGCTCGATCGCGTCGGCTTCACCGTCGAGGATCGCGACCGCTCCAAAGGCTTCTATTTCGTCCGATATGTCGACTCCGAAGCGGCGCTGGCTGGAAAGCAGGACGAGAGCTTTCTCTCCAAGCTCGCGTTTTGGCGCTCGGCGCCGGATCCCAAGGCCGAGCAGTACCGCGTTTTCGTAAAGGACCGCAACGATTCGAGCGAAGTGCAGGTGCTCAACAAGGACGGCAATCCGGATTCCTCCGAGACGGCGCAGAGGATTCTTTCCCTACTGAAGGAGCAGCTCAAATAGCGGCGGACCGCGGGTCCGGACTTGATGCGCTTCGCTTCGCTCGGTAGCGCGCGGGCCTCGAGCCTTCCGATCTCGCCGGAATAATCGTGACTCACGAGCACGCCGATCACGGCGACGGCGTATTTCCCCTGGCGTGCCGTTTCGGAATCCCGGTATGGCTTACGCACGGTACGCTTTCCGCGCTGCGCGCGGAAAGCGGCGATGTCGGGGAAGAGTGCGGGCTCAATCTCATCGACTCGGGCGGCGCTTTTTCAGTCGGCGATGTGCTGGTGCATCCGTTCACCGTGCCGCACGATGCGCGCGAGCCGGTCCAGTACGTGCTCTCCGACGGCGCGCGCCGGCTCGGCGTGCTCACCGACACCGGCTGTTCGACCGCGCATATCGTGTCGAACCTGTCGGGCTGCGACGCGCTGGTGCTCGAGTGCAACTACGATCCCGGATTGCTGGCGAGCGGCCCTTATCCGCCGACGCTGAAGACCCGCATCGCCAGCCGCCTCGGGCACCTGGACAATCGATCCTCGGCATCGCTGCTCGCCGCGCTCGACCGCGGCCGGCTCAGACACGTGATCGCGGCGCATTTGTCGCAGACGAACAACACGCCCGAGCTGGCGCGGGCCGCGCTTGCGGCGGTGCTGCGCTGCGAGCCCGAGTGGATATCCGTGGCGACCCAGGACGAGGGCTTCGGCTGGCGGGATCTGTAGGAGACCCTTACAGCCCG
>WNFZ01002576.1_pt1 | contig 17476 bp, 16 predicted proteins | sample 5400081 | NCBI WGS metagenome assembly WNFZ01 (sample SAMN13153365, study PRJNA577476) | soil metagenome | isolation source: 80 cm soil or saprolite under grassland replicate 1 | place: USA:California | collected 2016-06-15 | reverse complement strand
CAACGCGGTGCAGAGGTACATGCCGACCGGGCCGGGCAGCGCCGAGCGGAACCGGGCGGGCCAGGCAAGCGCGGGGTCGCCGGGATGCTTGGGCAGGTGCCACAGCACCTCGGCCATATCCGCGGCGCCAACATGCAGCCAGGTGTGGGCGAACAGCAGGCCCGCGAGCTGGCCGACCACCCAGGCGAACGCGCCGGCCGCCGCGGTCATGGCCAGGACGGCGGCGAGCAGCTTCTCACCGGGGCTAAGCCCGACCGTACGGGGATGCTGAGGGGCGGGAAGGGGCTCAGGCCGCATCCGAGCCACCCCCCAACGCGGGATCATCACCCGTGGCCTGGAGTGCGGTTTGCCACTCCTCGGGATGCAGGGCAATCAGAGCACGGATAGCGGCGGTTCGACGGTGCCGGGAACGGCGGGAGATCGCCTTCTGACACGACTTGCAGTAGCCGGACGGCTTGCCCTTCGGGGTTGTGTAAAAGTCCTTAACAGACTTGGATTGCTGGCAGGCCGGGCAACGCTTCTGAGCGCGTGCCAGGTCTGGCTGAGCAGGGTTAGGCTGATCCTGCATCTGAGGGGGTTCCTTTCACGATGGGTTCCTCTGCCGGATGCAGGCCCGGGGTGTGTCCGCACCTCGGGCCGCCCTTCATCTGTGGCTACGGCGGATGCACTGTTCGAGGCGTCCTCCGACGGCGCTGAGCCTCAAGGACGAGTTGTGCGCCTTGGGCTAAAGCGCCTGGATCGGTGATGTGGTCAGGAAGTCCCTGCTCTCGCCGAGACCGAATGGCCAGTTGCCGCGCAACGACAGCAAGGCTCTCGGCTTTCGAGCTGCCTCCGCGGTGAACACGTGGCGCTCCTCCTGTCGCCCGACGTTGGGCTGAGACGTTGCCCGGCTCGGCGCTGCGCGGGGAGGTAGAGGAGGCGAGTGAATCGGCCATGATCAAGCCCCTGACTGGATAGAGCAGGTAAGTCCATCGTAAAGCATTGAGTACGAATCGTACAGTGCTGAGGACGATGACGAGGTAACGGTGGCGCCGAGCGGGGGTGAGTAGGGGATACTCACAACGTCCGTTCGTAGTGAGAGGGAGCTGTCACCGTGCCAACTGCTGTGCGCCGGGAGGAGTTCCGCAGGGTGCTCGCAAAGACCCGAGCGGAGCGCCGACTGTCGCTGGCCGCGCTCGGTCGTAGTGTTGGCGTGAGCAAGTCTGCAGTCGCGCAATGGGAGAACGGCCGCTCGCTGCCCGTTCCTGCCAAGGTCCCGGATCTTGAGCAAGCCCTGGAGCTGGAGCCGGGCGCTCTGTCGCGCCTGCTCGGCTACGTGCCGATCACCAGCGGCGATGACAAAACCACCCTTGATGTCATCGAGGCCATTCAGCGCGACGTGCGACTTGGGCGGCACGGCCAGGAGTTGCTCATCACGATGTACCGGCAGCTTCTTCGCCAACGGGAGCAGGACGAAAGATCCGGCTGACCCTGCTGTTGTCAGTGGCATGTCTCCGGCTCCTCGCGCTGTCGTCTGGCCTGCGGCTTGAAGACGATCTACGCTTTACAGCCGGATGTTGTCGATGTTGCGACAAATGTTGTGGGTTCAACGGGGATGACACGCATGGGTGGCTGGCAGACGATATTTGGGCGAGCAGTCCGGGAGCGCCGACAGGGGCTCGGGCTGACGCTGGAGGAGGCCAGCGCGGCGGTCGGGATCTCCAGGTCACACCTCAACCTCATCGAGCTTGGCAAGGCAACTGGCATCTCCCGCGAGTCAGTCGCCAAGATTGACCTTGGTCTCGGCGCTAATGGAGCGCTACTTACACTGCTCCCAGCGGGGGACAGCAGGGCCATTGCAGGCGGCACCGCAAAGGACGAGGAGATGCGGCGGGCGGAGTTCAACAAGACTGTGGTTGCGGTTGCCGCCGGTCTGCTACTTGACTCTGAGCGGCTGGTAGCTCCGCAGCGGGTTGACGTTGCACTGCTTGAGGACTTGGAATCGCTGACCGCTGAGTTTGTACGTCGGCAGCACCACGCACAGCCGCAGGCGATCCTCGGGCCGCTTCGGGCGCATCTGCGACACCTGTTGGACCTCGAAGGCGCCCGGGTTGCCCCGAACTTGCGTCCCCGGCTGGAGCGCGTGACGGCGGAGACGGCGGCTATTGCCGGGTGGATCGCCTTTCGTGGGGAAGGGGATTTGGTCACGGCGCATGGGCAACTCGCGCTCGGTCGCCAGCATGCGCGCGAGGCCGGCGACGACGAGCTACTAGCACAACTCCTCGGCGTGTCCAGTTCGCTGTATTCCGCGCTCGACATCCCGCACGTCGATAGGAACCAAGGAGCGTTGCTCGCGTTGAGTCTGCTACAGGCGGCGGAGCGCAAGGCGGGGTCCCGCAGCAAAGCGCTTCGGGGATGGCTGGCCGCGAGAGTCGGGGTAGAGCGAGCGGTATGTGGCGAAGGACGCAAAGCACGAGCCGCGCTCAGCCGAGCGGAAGCGTCGGTCCCGAGCGATCGAGCGAGCCACGCCGCAGGGCTGTTTGTCATCTGGGACGAGACGCGAGTTCCCGGGTACACCGGCAAGGCACTGCTGCTTCTCCGTGACCCGGCGGCAACCACACTGCTTGAGCAGGCACTTGCCCAAACGAGCGCACCACATCCCCGCCTCGGACTCCTTGTTGACCTCTCCCTGGCGCGGGTCTACGAGCGAGACCCTGATCATGCGGTCGTGCTCTTGCTTGAGGCCATGCAGCTTGCAATCGCTCACGGCATCGACCGGTTTGCCCGCTGGCGATTGCAGGAGGGACGAGCCGCGCTCCCGCCCGCTCATCAGCGCGCCTTTGACAACCAACTCCATGCGATCGCATAGCGTAGTTGTGCTCATCGGTCGATAGCCCCACATTGCGGCCTCACCGAGCCGAGTCGTAGCGTGCCCTGCGTGCAGACGAACAGCGGGCACCGAGAGTGAGGGGAGCGCAGTGCGTCGGGTCTTGATCACAGGTGCCGGCGGCACGATTGGCACGATCCTCCGGGAAGGGTTCCGCGGTCGCTTCGATGTCGTACGACTGCTGGATGTCATCGCGCTGGGTTCCGCGCAGCCAGGGGAGGAGATCGTCACAGCCGATGTCCGGAGCCTCGCCGCCGTGGCGGAGGCCGTGGCGGGCGTGAGCGCCGTCGTCCACTTGGCCGGCATCCCGCATGAAGACGCGCTTGAGCGCATCATGCAGACCAACATGGTTGGGACCTACCACGTGTTCGAGGCTGCGCGCCGGCAAGGATCTCCTCGGGTCGTGCTGGCGAGCAGCGCGCATGTCACTGGGTTCTACGAAGCCGGCGAGCGCCTTGGCCCTGATGTGCCACTGCGGCCGGATAGCTTCTACGGGGTCGGCAAGGCGTTCGCCGAGAACCTCGGGCGGCTGTACGCCGATAAGCATGGACTTGAGGTGGTCTGCCTCCGTCTCGGGACGGTCGCAGATCGCCCGACGACACCGCGGCACCTCAGTACGTGGCTGAGTCCCCGCGATACGGTCGAGTTGTTCTCCTGCTCACTGACAGCTCCCGGGGTGGGCTTCACCGTCGCTTACGGTGCGTCTGGCAACCCGCGGGGATGGTGGGATCTTGGCTCCGCCCGGCAGCTCGGGTACTGCCCGGCTGACAATGCTGAACGATGGGCCGCCGAGATCGAGGCGGCCACCGCGGACCCGTCAGAGTCTGGAAGCGGCCCGCAGGGTGGTGGCTACGCTGTTGAGCGTGCTCCTGTCCCTGATGGTCAGTAGCGCCAGACGACTTTGACCTTGGTCGGGTCGAACTTGTTGCGTCCCCGCTGGCAGGGGAGCAGGACAACCCGTTCGATGTAGGTCGTTAGGAAGGCGCGCCGCCAGCTCAAGCTACCGGCCTCCCAGGCAACGCGCAGCTCCTCGCCGCCCCTGGGGAACGACGCCAGGTTGTGGCTACCGATCGTCCGGCTGAGCCTCCGGCGAGTCTCACCCATGCTGGCCTCAAGCTCTTGCTTGATGCGAAGGAAGTGGGAGCGCCTCAGCACCGGGTTGCTGTCCAGGTCCCGCTCGATGAAGTGAGCGCGCTCAGCGTATTCTAGGGCCGCTTCGTCAGCCTTGAGTGAGGCGAGTAGTTGCTGCTCGACCGCTGCGCCCTTCTCGGCCGCGCGTGCGGCGGTCTGGAACATTGCGTCCCAGTCGCTGGAGTCCAGGGCGGCGAAGAGTTGCTCGCGGACGAGGTTCTCGACCGGCTCGGCGAGTCGGCGGATCTTGCCGCAGCCGTTGAAGTTGACTCCGGTGGAACAGACGTAGCAACGGCGCTTGTCGTCCCGTGGCCGAGCGATAAGCTTTTGCCCACATAGCCCGCAGTAGATGAGCCCGGTGAGCAGGTAGGAGCGGGCGAGCTTGCCGCCGTTAAGCTGCCGGGCAGGATCGGTGAGCAGCAGCTTGAGACGCTCGTGCGTCTCCTCGTTGATGATGGCTGGCCATGTGGCTTTGCCGATGGTCGCGCCCTGGTGCTGACGAAGGCCAGCGATCCGGGGGGACAGCAGCAGTCCCACCAGCACCTTGGTTCGCCAAGGTTTGCCGGTAACTGTGTGGACGCCGCGTTTTGTCCAGTCCGTGAGGATCGCGTGCAGCGCCTCACCCAGCAGGACCCGCTCGGCCGCCTCGCGGACCAGCTCGGCCTCGCCTCCCTCGACCACCTCGCGTGACCCGAGGAGACAGAATGGGGAGGTGTGGAGCGTGACCCGGTCGCTTCGGTAGCCGAAGGGGCGAGTCCCTCCGCCGCCGACCTTGCCAGCGCGGGCAAGCTCGTCTTGCTTTAACCGAGCGCGCTCCGCCCGATGCTCGGACTCGTGGCGGGCAATGGCACCCTTGATCCGAAAGTGCAGCCGGCCCGAGGGTGTCGCTAGGTCATACTCGCCCGTCACTGTGGCGAGCTTGATGCCGTGCTGCTCGGCCAGGTCGATCAGGTCCTCGTTCTCGCGTGGTTCGCGCGTGAGTCGATCAGCGTCCCAGGCGGCGATGGCGCGGATACGGCGGTCCTTGGCCAACGCCAGCATCTCCTCGAAGTCTGGCCGACGCTTGCCCCGGTAGGCGCTGAGATCGTTATCAACGAAGACCCGCTCGACCTTCCAGCCCAGGCGTTCGCAGAGCGTGCGGGTGGGCGGCTCCTGCCGGTCAACGCCGAGCTTGGAGCCGTCTCGGGCTTGGGAGATGCGGCAGTAGATCGCCGCCGGAGTGGGCTCGGCCATGCCCATGATCCTAGCACGTCTAGGAATATTGCTTGAGTCTCGCCCATCTCGGCGTCCTGTTCCTCGACGAGCTGGCCGAGTTCAGCCGCGCGGCCTGCGAGTCGCTGCGCCAGCCGCTCGAGGAGGGGGAGGTCACGGTGGTCCGCGCGGCCGCCAGCGTGCGGTTCCCCGCCCGCTTCCAACTGGTCGCCACCGCCAACCCCTGCCCGTGCGGTCACCTGGGCGACCCGGATCGGGCGTGTCGCTGCGGGCCGGAAGCGGTTCGCCGCTACGAGCGGCGGCTGTCCGGGCCGCTGCTGGACCGCGTCGACCTGTACGTGCGGGTGGATCGGGTCGGTGCCACCGAACTGGAGGCGCCCACCGCCGGGGAGGCGTCCGGAGTCGTGCGCGCCCGTGTGGTCGCCGCCCGCAAGGTCGCCGACTCGCGCGCGGGCGTGCCCAGCGCCCGGCTGGCCGTCGCCGACCTCGACACCGCCTGCCGGCCGACCGTGGCCGCCCGCCGGCTGCTCGGCGCGGCGGTCGACCGGCTGGGCCTGTCAGCGCGAGGTTTCCACCGCTGCCTGCGGGTCGCGCGGACCATTGCCGACCTCGCGGGAGACCAGCGCGTCGACGACCACCACGTCGGCGAAGCGCTCGGCCTGCGTCACCTCGCCCTCCACCCCGAGAACCAGGCCGGCGCCACATGATCGGGCAATCCCCTGACCGCGGTGTGGTCCATCGGGTTGCTCGGCGATGGCCGTATCTCCGCGTCTCTGGTGGTGGGCGATGGCCTTCCTGACCCTGCCCCGGGGCCACGGCCATGAGCGCGCCGGACCGCTGCCGTCGTGGTGGTCACCCGCCACGACACCGCGCGACACGCTGCTCGGGCTGGCGGCCGCACAAGGGCCACTGCCGTCGGTCACCGCGGCACGGCTTGCCGCCGGAGCAGACCCGGCCAGCCTCCTCCGCCCGGACAGCCCCGACCCTTGCCAGGTCGCCGCGGACCTCCGCGACCTCGGCGTCCGCTTCGTGGTGCCCGGTGATCCAGGCTGGCCGTTCGCCATGGCGCCGCCGGACCCGCCCTGCGCCTGGCTGTTCGTGGACGGGCCGGATCCGCCCGGCCCGGCGGTCTCGGCCGCCATCGTCGGCGGCCGCCGGGCGTCGGCGCTGCGCAGGGCCGCCGCCCGCTCTCTCGCGATGGGCCTCGCCGGCTGCGGGATCTGCGTCGTGAGCGGTGGCGCGATCGGCGTCGACGCGGCCGCTCACTCCGGCGCCCTCGATGGCGGCGGCCACACGGTGGTGGTGCTGGGCTGCGGGCTGGACGTCCCCTACCCGCGCAGGAACGTCGAGCTGTTCCGCCGCATCCGCGAGGCGGGAGGGTCCCTGGTGACGGAGCATCCGTTGGGCGCGCGCCCGCTGGCAGCCCACTTCCTGCCGCGCAACCGCCTGATCGCCGCGCTGGCCGGTGCCGTGGTGGTGGTCGAAGCGGCCGTCGGCTCCGGCAGTCTGTCCACCGCCCGGGCGGCCGGGTCCCGAGGGGCCGGCCAGGTGCTCGCCGTGCCCGGCGCACCCTGGGACCACGGAGCGGCCGGCTGCAACGACCTCATCCGCGACGGCGCGACCCTCGTCCGCGGCCTCGAAGACGTGCTCGAAGCACTCTCCTTCACCCCCGGCGTCGACGCCGGCGCGGGGGCCCAGGCCCCCGCGGGCGCTGAACGCGGGGTCGGCGGGAACGATGACGCCCGAGCCTCCGCGGGGGGCGCGGACGCCCGAGCCCCCGCCGGCGGCGTTGACGCCCGAGCCTCCGCGGGGGGCCGCGGCGGTGCCGCCGGGAAGCGGCGCGGCGATGCCGCAGGGAGTGATGACCTCGCCCGCCCCTTCGATGGTTGTCCGCTGCTGCCTCGGCGGCCGTGGCCGAGCGGCGCCAGCATGGCCGCCGGCCAGGTCCTGGAAACGCTGGCCGACGGGCGGGTGACGGGCATCGCCCGGGTTGCCGCCACGACCGGCCTGGGGCACACCCAGGTGGTCTCGGCCCTGTTGGAGCTGGAGCTCGCCGGGTTCGTCCGCCGATCCGCCGCCGGAGCGGAGGCCATCGCCGTGCCGTTCCAGCCTCCGAGCCGAGGACCACCCGGCATTGCGTGACCGCTCCGCCGCCGGCATCCACCCGATGAGCTTGAGGTGGTCCGGCCGAGCCGCGATCATGCGACTGTGACCACCAGCTCGGGTTCTCGCCGCCAGACCGCGCCGCGCCGCGCCGCGGGCAGCGCCGCCCCACGCCGGAAGTCGACCGCGCCCTCCCGCGAGGAGGCGTCGCGCGGGATGCCGGCGTCCACGGACGAGGAGCTGGCCCCGCTCGCGCGGCACGCGGTCGACGCGTTCCTGGCCCACCTCCGCGACGAGCGCTGGCTGGCCGGCAACACCGTGGCCGCCTACGAACGCGACGTGGTGCAGTTCTTCCGCTTCGCGGGGCGAGCCAGGGTGACGGATCCCGGAGCGGTCGACCCGCTGCTGCTTCGGCGCTTCCTGGCCCAGCTCAAGGCCCGGGGGCTCGCGGACTCGTCGATCGCCCGCAAGGCCGCGGCGTTGCGCGCCTGCTTCCGGTTGCTGCTCCGCCGCGGCCTGGTGCGGGCCAATCCGGCGGCGGACCTGGGGGCACCTCGCGGCGCGAGGCGGCTCCCGGTCGTGCTCAAGCAACGGCAGGTGGAGGCGCTGCTCTCCAGGCCAGAGCCGCTGGACCCCGTGGGTCTGCGCGACCGGGCAATCCTGGAGCTGCTGTACGCCACCGGGATGCGGGTCGGTGAGCTGTGCGGGCTCACGCTCGGTGACGTCGACCTGGGGGCCGACCTTGCGCGCGTGCATGGAAAGGGCGGCAAGGAGCGCCTGGTGCCATTCGGCGAGCCGGCCCGGCTGGTGTTGCTCGACTACCTGGCCAATGGTCGCGCTGCGATGGTGCCGGGCCCGCCGCGCCGGGGCTCGGAGGAGCCGGCCGAGCGCTCCGCGCCGGCAATGCGCCAAGACGCGCGGAACCGTCCATCGACGCCGGGAGAGCGCGCGTTGTTCTTCAATCGGCGGCGTCGGCCGATGACGCCGAGGGACGTACGTGGGATGATCCAGCGCTACCGAGCGGGCCTCGGCGTGCCCGCGGAGACCAGCCCACACACGCTACGACACAGCTTCGCGACGCACCTGCTGGAGGGCGGCGCCGACCTCCGATCGGTCCAGGAACTGCTGGGGCACGTTGCCCTGACAACCACCCAGACCTACACTCACGTATCGAACGAGCGGCTACGGCGGGTCTACGAGCAGGCTCACCCGCGTGCCTGAGCCGCCCCCCTGGTCGCCGGATGCCAGAGGCGGGGGATCGGGCCGGCCGCTGCGGGGGGAACAAACGCCAGACGGGCTCACTGAGCGCCGGACGGCCAAAGGGGGGGCTTCTTTGGACGAGCCGTCGTCCGTGAGTCGGCTGTGGGAGGAGTTCAAGCTCAAGGCATCCGTCGATGCGCGCGAACGCCTGATCCTCCACTACGCTCCGCTGGTCAAGTACGTCGCCGGTCGTGTCTCCGTCGGTCTGCCGCCCAACATCGAGCAGGCCGACCTGGTTTCCTACGGGATCTTCGGGCTGATCGACGCGATCGAGAAGTACGACCTCGAGCGGGGCATCAAGTTCGAGACCTACGCGATCTCCCGCATCAAGGGCGCGATCATCGACGAGCTCCGGGCGATCGACTGGATCCCGCGCTCGGTGCGGTTCAAGGCCCGCGCGGTCGAGAAGGCCTACGCGGAGCTGGAGAACCGCCTGCACCGCAGCCCGAGCGACGCGGAGGTGGCGCAGGAGCTTGGCATCTCCACAGCCGAGCTGCACCACATCTTCAGCCAGATCTCCTTCGTCTCGGTGGTCGCCCTCGACGAGCTGCTGTCGGTGGGCTCGGATCGTGGTGATCGGCTCAGCCTGGTCGACACGCTCGAGGACAAGGGCGCCGAGGACCCGGTGGTGGCCTTCGAGTCCGAGGAGATGAAGACCATCCTCGCGTCAGCGATCAACCGGCTCGCCGAGCGCGAGAAGATCGTGATCACGCTCTACTACTACGAGGGGCTGACTCTGGCGGAGATCGGCCAGGTGCTCGGGGTCACCGAGTCCAGGGTGTGCCAGATGCACACCAAGGCGGTCCTGCAACTCAGAGGAAAGCTCCAGGACGTCCGTTAGCCCGGCGACGCGTGGCGCGCCGGAGGAGAGTTGTCCACAGAGTTCGCATCCGGCCCCACGGCAGGCTCGCCGAGGCATAGCTTCACGGGAGACATCACCGCCGCACACCCAGGGGGCCCCGTGCCCGCTTTGCCCGTTCGCCCGTCCGCATCCAGGTCCCGCTCGGTCCCGCCGGCGCCGCTGCTGTGGATCGTCAGCATGGTCGCCGCGCTGACGTTCCCGCCGTTGCTGCTGCCCGCATTGGCTCGTGACGGCGTGGGTGCCCCGGCCGCGGACCGGGTCCATGTCGCCGGCGCACAGCCCACGGGTGACCGGGCGGCCCCACGGGTGCCGCGGCTGCGTCCGCCGGTCGAAGGGCCGCTGGTGCGTGGCTTCGAGGAGCTGGCCGGTCCCTTCGGGCCCGGTCACCGCGGGGTCGACTTCAGCGCAGCGCCTGGGGCGCCGGTGCGGGCGCCCGCGCGTGGCCGGGTGACGTTCGCCGGGCTGGTCGCCGGCACGACCTGGGTGACGATCCAGGTGGCGCCCGCCGTGCTGGTGACGCTCGGACCGCTGCGGAGCCTCGAGTCGGCCGTCGGCCAGACCATCACCACCGGCGATCACCTCGGCAGGCTGGCGAGCGGGCACGCGAGCGCGGACCCGAGCGTCGCCGTGCTGCACCTGAGCCTGCGGGTGGGCGGAGTCCACGTCGACCCCTTGCCCTGGCTGGCCGGACTCGCGCGACCGCGCCTGGCACCGCTGCCCGAACCAGGCGGCCCGCATTGAGCACAGCCACTGACGCTGACCGGCCCGGGTCGCCACCGGTCCGTGGCGCGGCGGCCCACCCGATGGGGCCCGGGCGGCCATGAGAGTTCGACGATTCGCGCATCTCGGTCGAGGCAGGAGCCGCGCCTGCTGTGCTATCGTCCGCCCGGGCCTGGGTTTTCCCCCGGGCTACAACGCACGCCTGTCTACGGGACTCGAACGGTGCTCGCTCCCGGTCGTGGAGCGGGTTCGGGATACCCGGTAAACCCCACGAACGCGCCGCCCGTGGGACGCAGGGCAGGCCGAGGTCAAACCGGATCGACAGGGAGGATTACCTTGGCAGTCGTCACCATGCGGCAGCTCTTGGAAGCTGGCGTCCACTTTGGACACCAGACCCGGCGCTGGAACCCGAAGATGAAGCGCTACATCTATGGCGAGCGCAACGGCATCTACATCATCGACCTCCAGAAGACCATGGAGTCGATCGAGTCGACGTTCTCGTTCCTGCGGGACACGGTGGCCAAGGGCGGCACGGTGCTGTTCGTCGGCACCAAGAAGCAGGCCCAGGAAGCCATCAAGAGCCACGCCGAGCGGGTCACCATGCCATTCGTGAACTACCGCTGGCTGGGCGGCATGCTCACCAACTTCACCACGATCTACCGGCGGCTCCAGCGCCTGAAGGAGCTGGAGGCGATGGAGACCACCGGGGCCATGGACGTGCTTCCCAAGAAGGAGGTCCTGCGGCTGCGGCACGAGCGTGAGAAGCTCGAGCGCAACCTCGGCGGCATCCGGGACATGTCCCGCCCGCCGGCGGCGGTCTGGGTGGTCGACACCCGCAAGGAGCACATCGCGGTCACCGAGGCGCGCAAGCTCGGCATCCCCGTGGTGGCGATCCTCGACACCAATTGCGACCCCGACGAGGTGGACTACCCGATCCCCGGCAACGACGACGCGATCCGGGCCGGCACCCTGCTCACCCGCATCGTCGCTGACGCCGTCGCCGAGGGGCTGCGGCTCCGCGCGGTGTACGGCGCGGACAGCGCCACCAGGGAGGGCGCCGCGCCGGTGGCGGCCAGCCCCGCCGACGAGGAGCCCCTGGCCGAGTGGGAGCGTGAGCTGCTCGAGTCCGGTGGGGGCGGCGCCACCACCACGCCCGCACCCGAGCCGCAGGCCGCGGCGCCCGCCAACGGGGACCGCGCGACCGCCGACGCCGCGCCCGCCACCGGGGACCGCGCCACCGCCGACGCCGCGCCCGCCACCCGGGACCGCGCCACCGCCGACGCCGCGCCCGCCAACGGGACCGCGGCCACCAACGGGGCCGCGGGCGCCTCTCACGCCGGTGCCGAGGCGGGAGAGGACTCGGCGGAGGCATCCGGCGAGGCCGCCCCGGCCGAGGCCACCGAGCCAGCGACCGCCGAGGACGAGGCGGGCCAGTCCTGACGCCGGAGTCCACGAGCATGACCATGTGTCGCCCTCCAGCCGCCGAGCACGACGAGGCGGCGGCCGCGAGCTGGCGAACTGACGACAAGGAGCACCATTCGAGATGGAGATAACGTCCGCCCAGGTCAAGGCCCTGCGCGACGCGACAGGCGCCGGCATGATGGACTGCAAGAGGGCATTGCAGGAGGCGGATGGCGACTTCGATGAGGCCAAGCGGATCCTGCGCGAGGCCGGCAAGGCCGGCATCTCCAAGCGCGCGGGGCGCACGGCCAGCGAGGGCGTCATCGAGGCCTACCTCCACACCCCGGACCCGAGCCTGCCGCCGAAGCTCGGCGTCCTGGTGGAACTGGACTGCGAGACCGACTTCGTGGCCAAGACCGACGAGTTCCGGCGGCTGGCCCGTGAGGTCGCGATGCACGTCGCCGCCTCCGACCCGTCCTACATCAGCCGCGAGGACATCCCCAGCGAGGTCCTCGAGCGCGAGCGCAAGATCTACGCCACGCAGGCCGAGGGCAAGCCGGCGCACATCGTCGAGCGCATGGTCGAGGGCAAGCTGAAGGACTTCTACAAGCAGGTCGTCCTCCTGGACCAGCCCTTCATCCGGGAGCAGGACAAGACGATTCAGGAGCTGCTCGACGCGTACTCCGACAGGGTCCGTGAGAGGCTCGTGCTCCGCCGGTTCTCTCGGTTCAGGGTTGGGGAGGACGCGTAGCGAGCATCCGGGGCGGTGGAGGCGCGACCGCGCGCGGGAATCTCCAGCGATTCGATTCGGGAAGGGAGAGCGGGTGGCCTTTGAGATAGCGGGTGATCAGCCGGCGCCGGAACCATACGCCGGGAAACCTCGCTATACCCGCGTCCTGGTCAAGCTGTCGGGGGAGGCGTTCGCCGGCGACGACGCCGGCTGGGGCTTGGACTTCGACAAGATCGACGGCATCGCCAGTCAGCTCGCCGAGGTCGTCGAGCTCGGCGTCCAGGTCTCGGTCGTGGTAGGTGGCGGCAACATCGTCCGCGGCGAGGCGGCCGCCAAGGTCGGGATGGACCGCAACCGTGGCGACTACATGGGCATCCTCGGCACGGTGATCAACTCGCTGGCGCTCCAGGACACGCTGGAGCGACGCGGGGTGGTCACCCGGCTCCAGACGGCTATCCAGATGATCCAGATCGGCGAGCCCTACATCCCGCGCCGGGCCATCCGCCACCTCGAGAAGGGCCGCATCGTGATCTTCGGGGCGGGTCTCGGGGTGCCGTACTTCTCGACCGACACCACGGCCGCCCAGCGGGCGCTGGAGATCGGCGCCGAGGCGATACTCATGGCCAAGAACGGCGTCGACGGGGTGTACGAGGCCGACCCCAAGAAGCACCCGGAGGCCCGCAAGTTCCTGCACCTCGACTACCTCGAGGCGATCCGCCGCGAGCTCAAGGTGATGGACACCACCGCGTTGTCGTTGTGCAAGGACAACGACCTCCCCATCATTGTGTTCGACCTGCTTACCGAGGGAAACATCCGGCGTGCGGTGTGCGGCGAGCCGATCGGGACGGTGGTCGGCGCCAACGCCGGCTTCCAGGACGACTTCGAGCTCGGCCACACCAGCGACACCCAGTGACGAGGGGAGCGGAGATGATCGAGGACACACTCCGAGAGGCCGAGGCGAAGATGAGCCGGGCCATCGAGGTGGCCAAAGAGGAATTCAGCGGCATCCGCACGGGTCGCGCGAACCCCGTGCTGGTCAGCCGCCTGACGGTGGACTACTACGGCGCGCCCACACCGCTCCAGCAGCTCGCGTCGATCGCGGCGCCCGAGGCGCGGATGCTGGTGGTCTCACCCTACGACCGGAACGCCACCGCCTCGATCGAGAAGGCCATCCGCAACTCCGACCTGGGCATCAACCCGGCCAACGACGGCCAGGTGATCCGCCTGGCGTTCCCGCCCCTGACCGAGGAGCGGCGCAAGGAGTACGTGAGGCTCGCCAAGCACCGCGCCGAGGAGGCAAGGACCAGCGTCCGCAACGTGCGCCGGCACGCCAAGGAAGAGCTGAACCGGCTCGAGAAGGACGGCGAGATCTCCCAGGACGAGCAGCGGCGCGCTGAGCAGCGCGTGCAGCAGCTGACCGACAGGTTCGTCGGCGAGGTGGACTCCCTGCTCCAGCACAAGGAGCGGGAGCTGCTCGAGGTGTAGGAGGGGCGTGATCGAGGGCAGGCCCGGGGGACATCATGGCTGACCCCCCGGCACCGGTCGAGCCTGCGCCCTCGCCGGAACCGCGGCGAAAGCGCGAGGCCGGCCGCAACCTGCCTGTGGCGATCGCGACCGGAGCCCTGCTCGGCGGCGCGCTGCTGGCCACGCTGTTCATCTCGCGGCCGGCGTTCGTCGGGTTCCTGATGGTGATCGTCGTCCTGGCGCTGCTGGAGCTGGTGGCGGTGCTGCGCGCCCGCGCCACAAGCCCGGCGGAGCCGGTGGTCCTGGCGATGGCGGCGGTGCTGGTGCTCGGCGCCTATCTCGAGGGCCCGTCGGCGCTGTCGTTCGGGCTGCTGCTGACCATCCTGGCCGCCTTCGCCTGGTACCTGATCGATCGCCGGCGCACCGAGGTGACCCGGAACGTCGCCGCGACGGTCCTGGCCACGGTGTACGTCCCGTTCATGGCCGCGCACCTGGCGCTGGTGCTCCGGCAGGCCGACCACTACGTGGGGGCGATCATCGGCTACGCGGTGCTCACCGTGGTCTACGACACCTTCGCCTACGCCACCGGCGTGCTGATCGGCCGCCATCCGATGGCTCCGGCGGTCTCGCCGCACAAGTCGTGGGAGGGCGCCGCCGGTGCCACCGCGGCCTGCCTGCTGGCCGGCGCGTTGCTGGTACCTCTCTGGGAACCGTGGTCGATCGCGTCCGGCCTGGCACTGGCGGCGGTCGCCTGCGTGGTCGCCCCGCTGGGCGACCTCTCGGAGTCGATGCTCAAGCGTGACCTGGCTGTGAAGGACATGGGCTCGCTCCTTCCAGGTCATGGTGGCATGCTCGACCGGGTCGACGCGCTGCTGTTCATGGCCCCTGCGCTCTACTACGTGATGGCATGGTTCAACCTGCTCCACACTCCATGACGGGTGCCCGCCCCGGGACCCCGCCCGCCGGCGGTCCGCGGTCGTTGTACGACCTGGAGCCGGCCGACCTCGCACGCCTGGTCAGCGAGGCTGGCGAGCCCTCCTATCGCGCCCGCCAGCTGGAGCGCCAGCTCAACCGGCGCAAGGTCGCCGACCCCGGTGCCATGACGGACCTGCCGGCCGGCTTCCGCGGCTTCCTGGCGGAGCGGCTCGCGGGCGCCGGGCTGGAGCTTCAGCGCCACCAGGTCGGGGACCGGGGCTGGACCCACAAGTTCCTGTTCGGCCTTGCGGGAGGCGACAGCGTCGAGTCGGTGCTGATGTTCTACCCGCCGAGCGGCGCGCAGGAGGACTGGGAGGGCGGCCGCCAGGGCCGCGCGACCCTGTGCATCTCGACCCAGGCCGGCTGCGCGATGGGCTGTTCGTTCTGCGCCACCGGGCAGTTCGGGTTCACGCGCAACCTGTCCGCCGGCGAGGTGGTGGAGCAGGTCGCCCGCGTCTGGGCGCTGATGGGCGAGCTGCGGCCGGCCCCGGCGGCGCCCGACCACCTGACCAACGTGGTGTTCATGGGCATGGGCGAGCCCTTCGCCAACCAGGGTGGCACCTGGCGGGCGGCCTGGCGCCTGCACGAGGGCTTCGGGCTCTCGGCCCGGGCGGTCACGATCTCCACGGTGGGCCTGATCCCCGGCATCGACCGCGCCGCGCGGGAGGCGCTTCCGGTCAACCTTGCGGTGTCGATCCACGCCGCCACCGACGAGCTGCGCGACCGGTTGGTGCCGGTGAACCGGACCTGGCCGATCGCCGAGCTGCTCGAGGCCGTCCGGCGCTACGTCGCCGCCACCCGACGGCGGGTGTCGTTCGAGTACGCCCTGATCCGCGGGGTGAACGACGGCGTTGATCAGGCCGAGGCGCTCGGGAGGCTGCTGGCGCCGCTGCGCGTGCCCGGTTCAGGTGGCCACGCGGCCCACGTCAACCTCATCCCCTACAACCCCACCCCGAGTCTCGGTCTCGACACCCCCTCGCGCGGGACGATCCACCGCTTCCGGGACTTGGTGGCCGCCCATGGCCTGCCCGTGAGCGTGCGCGCCAACCGTGGCGTCGGCATCGACGCCGCCTGCGGCCAGCTCCGCACCTCCGCCGGACGACCGGGACGCACAGTCCAGCCGCTGGCTGAGGGCGCCGGCGGCGGGAGGGCGGCCGGATGAGCCGAACCGAGGAGGCGGTCGCGTGAGCCCCATCGGCGTGGCGCTGCTCGGCTCGACCGGCTCCATCGGCGAGCAGGCGATCGACGTGATCCGGGACGCGGATGGGCGCTTCCGGGTGGTGGCCCTGGCCGCCAGGCGCTCGGCCGCCAGGCTCGCCGCCCAGGCTCGCGAACTGCGTCCCGAGGTGGTTGCGCTGGTCGACGGCGCGGAGGCGTCCCAGCTGGCGCGTGACCTGCCGGCCGGCTGCCGCCTGGAGGTCGGTCCCGAAGCGGTGGGCGAGCTCGCGGCTCTCGACGGCGCCGAGGTGGTGCTCAACGGCGTCACAGGGTCGGTCGGCCTGGCGCCGACGCTCCGCGCGCTGGAGGCCGGCCGGCGGCTGGCGCTCGCCAACAAGGAGAGCCTGATCGTCGGTGGCCCGCTGGTCGCGTCACGCGCCCGGCCAGGGCAGATCGTGCCGGTCGACTCCGAGCACTCCGCGCTGGCGCAGTGCCTGCGCGCGGGCTCGCCCGACGAGGTAGCCAAGCTGGTGATCACCGCCTCCGGCGGTCCCTTCCGGGGACGCTCGGCCGCCGAGCTGGCCAATGTCTCGCCGGAGGAGGCGCTCGCCCATCCGACCTGGCGGATGGGACCGGTGGTCACCACGAACTCGGCCACCCTCATGAACAAGGGCCTGGAGGTGATCGAGGCCCACCTGCTGTTCGACCTCCCATTCGACCGGATCGAGGTGGTCGTCCACCCGCAGAGCGTCGTGCACTCCATGGTCGAGTTCCGCGACGGCGCGACCATCGCGCAGCTGTCGCTGCCGGACATGCGGCTGCCGATCGGGCTCGCGCTGGGCTGGCCGGAGCGCCCCCGGCGGCCGATCGGCCGGCTCGACTGGAGCAAGGCCTCGACGCTGGAGTTCCTGCCGGTGCAGCGGGAGGTCTTCCCGCTCCTGGACCTTGCCATCGGCGCCGGGCGGCGGGGCGGCACCGCCCCCGCCGTGCTCAACGCCGCCAACGAGGAGGCGGTGGCGGCGTTCCGCGCTCGTACACTGGTCGAAGACCTGACCCCCACCGGGGAGACCGCATGAGCCTGATCGGCATTCTGCTCTTCCTCATCGCCCTCATGCTGGCCATCTTCCTGCACGAGGGGGGCCACTTCCTGACCGCGAAGCTGTTCGGCATGAAGGTCGAGCGCTTCTTCCTCGGGTTCGGGAAGACGTTGTGGTCCTTCCGGCGGGGCGAGACCGAGTACGGCGTCAAGGTCCTGCCGCTCGGTGGCTTCTGCAAGATCGCCGGCATGAGCCCGCACGAGTCCGACGGCAACTTCCTCGAGGAGGAGCGCGGCCGCAAGCCGGTGCCGGTCGAGCCGGAGCGCCAGTTCCGCAACAAGCCGGCCTGGCAGCGGGCGATCGTCCTGGCCGCCGGCTCGGTCACGCACTTCATCGTGGCGCTGGTGCTGATCTACGCGCTGATCGTGCTCATCGGCCTCCGGATCGGCCCGCCGACCACGACCATCCAGACCACGGTGGCGACCACCAGCGACGGCAAGCCGGCGCCGGCGGCCGCTGCCGGGCTGCGCGCCGGGGACCGGATCGTGGCCATCGAC
>WNFZ01002480.1_pt1 | contig 17478 bp, 18 predicted proteins | sample 5400081 | NCBI WGS metagenome assembly WNFZ01 (sample SAMN13153365, study PRJNA577476) | soil metagenome | isolation source: 80 cm soil or saprolite under grassland replicate 1 | place: USA:California | collected 2016-06-15 | reverse complement strand
TCTGCAAAACCGGTTTGCGCAACGCGGGATATAAGCGAACATAAAGTATAGGGCGGCCCGCCAAGCAGGTACAGATGACTCGACGATCCTGACGAGTCGCCCCTAGATTAGGGATTACTTTATATGAAACCTGGATTTCTTTTCTTGCACGAGTTTGATCTTTGGTTTCTCTTTGATAGGCTCACCTGTGCTCAACTTGATCCGTTCGGGACGCATCAATTCGCGCGTATCTACAGGGAAGGCGTCGGGATGGGTCTTGCGATATTCGCGGCTCCAGCGCGCCGCGTCTGCATCCCATGGAAACGGAGGCTTGGTCGGATCATCGTGGAAGTTCTTCCACTGGAGCATTTCCCCTAACATAATGACAAGACGATCCAGTGAGCGACTGGCGGTCCACCAGGCAGCGTCGATACAAACACTTCCATTGAGATGATTGATATTTGGGTGCCAAATCGGTGTCATCCATTTCATACCGGGCCAACGCTGCGGATATTGATTGTGAAGATAAATCTCCACCTGGTGATGCTCGCCAAATTTAGGATTGCCAGTTTTATCGATGCCGATAATGCTCTTGCATTTGAATGTGACAATGTATCGCTCAGGAGGCAGATTTGGTCGCGGCGATTGAGCTGTGACCGAGATGAGATCCGTGCGTGCTGACAGATCTTGCATCAATTGATAATCGGCACGCAAACGGCGCATGCGCGGGCTATCGGCAACAATATTCCCCGCACCAGCCGTGATATCCGCGGTCAGCATCAGACGATCCCCATCGGGAATGGACGCTGTACCGAGCGTTTCATCGTCTTTCAATTCTCGACCAAGCGCTTTGCTGTCGAGACGATAGGTCATGGGACGTCCATCAGGTCCGGTGGTGGGTAGCTCCAACAGTGAGGTAAATTCGGAAAGCAGATCGTGAACCATTACATCATCCGGTACCTCGGCGGCGCGTGCGCCTCCACTTGGGAGAACAACAGTTACATTTAGATCAGGCATAGTGTTTTCCTCCAATAATTAGTTATTTAGATGAGGCACCTGACAGGAGCCTGTAATGTCCCAACAATCTTTGTGATGAAGCGTATGGCAGACCTTGCATTCCACGACTCCGCGCGGATCAGCTCGCGCCACGGTCTCCAAACAATACGGACAACGGTGCTCTTCCACCAGCGCCAGCTGGACGCGTGCTTTCTTATTACGTCGACGGCGTTTGGGCGCGATCACCGGCGTAGCCACTTTGGCGGGCTGAATCATTCCAGTGTGTCGTCCATTGGAACGCGCTCGTTGTAAGGAACCAGGAGTAAAGAAACGTGACCAAGAGATTCGTGGGCGGTCAGAATTTGAAGGTTCAATTTGCATAGGAGAAGAAATCTCCGGTTCACTGATTGGAGTGAAGTCTTGTCTGGGTTCCGGAATCACGATAATTCTTGTTCGCCTAAAAAGCAGGCAAATAAAAAGAATGATGATGAATCCGATGCCAATGAGATTCAAACCGTCGTAGTCAACGGCTTTGGGCAACCATCCAAATTCACTGATTCCATATTTGCCACGCGAGATAAAGCCCAGCAAATAGATTCCGGCGACATCCGCTGCCATCGCGACCACAAAGCGAACAAAGCCATGGCGCTGACTCAACACAAGCTGAGCTCCAAGCCCTGCTACAATGGCGACAATAACTCCAGACGCGATTTCCTGAATCGATGTCGAATACTGCAATCGATGTTCGCGGAACAGGATATACAACCAAAGAGAAGCGGCGATTACAAGCAATAGCACGATCGCCAGCTTGCGTAGCAGGTTGTATCGCTCGGGCTGTGGTTCCAAAGTCGAATCGGAAAGCGGCATACTCATTGCGGAAGATCGTAGCGCCATGGTATTTTCTTGATTAACTGCTCAATTTGACGCGACCGCTGATCGGACGTACAGGGACATCGTCAAGTCTTACCGACTCTTTGAGTCTCACGCGTCCACTTGTTTTTCGCTCACTAATACTGATTTTGGTTCTTTCAAAATCATGGAAATGCAGCGCATCAGGCAAATCACCCGTGAGTTCATAGAAGCGATATTCCACACCGTTATGCACACGCAGGATATGCAAAGGCGGAACACCGACACTGGCAAGAGTTCGATGCAGAAAGTTCTCTTCCCCGGAAATGATATGGGTGAGATTTGTCTCACGCAGGATGCCACAAGTTGGGCAATGTCCCGCCTCAAATGTGACATCATTCAAAGGCTTGAGGACTTGCTCGGTGGTGTTACAGGTGGCACATTCCAGAGACGTAATTAATTCCTGATCCAACTCGATCATTGCATCTGGACCCAGGTCTGCACGAGCAATGCGTAAGAGGTCGGCAAGCGTGGTATGCTCGGCGCGCGCCGGTAATTCGGTGATCTCCCCATATGTCCAATGGCTCTGACAATCATCCCGCGGCACATATGCCGTGGTATGCATATCGTTGACCATGCCGTTAAAATGCGTCACTTTGCCTGGTTGGATCGGCATATCGTTGATCACCTTGAGCGCTTCCTGCGATTGCATCGCACCGATAATCGATGCAATCGTCGGCGTAGTTGGAACTTTGCCTAACAAAATATTCTGCCGAGCTAGTAACGGACATGAATAACGCATCGAGAGATCACGGATTGCCTGCTCCGTCAGTGTGCATTCATAACAAGCGCCATCACCAGGCTTGAACACGCGTACGAGTCCAAGCAATTCCTGAATGGCACCATCCACCCAGGTTTTATTCACCCAATAACAAAAACGATTGACAGCCAGGCGCGCTTCACGATTATCAAGACAGCCAATGACAACGTCCATGCGACGGAGGATTCCCAATCCCAGTTGCGTTGTCACATCGCCATTCATGTACTGAACATGAATATCCGGGTTCACAGATTTAGCCCGCGCCGCAGCAACTTCTGCTTTACTGCGGTGGTTATCTGTTTCGCGGAATAAAACAGAGCGACTCAGATTTGCAGCTTCCACCTTGTCGAAGTCAACAATAAATAAATTGCCGACTCCCATCAGCGCAAGGTTTTTGATCACCTCATTGCCCAGCGCACCCGCGCCGATCACCATGACCTTTGCATTTTGGACTTTCTCGCGATCCCACCAGGAAATGAATTCGAACGTTCCCAGACGATCTTTTTGCAGGTTCGGAATATGGATCGGCTTTTCTCGTCCGATGGGAACTCGCAGGGGAGCAGTGTTCGGCTCTTTTGTCGCGGACCTCGAATCAGATCCCGCGTCATAAGCCAATTCCTTCGCTTGTGTTAGGTTCGAATCATCCAGTTTGCGGATGAACCAGCCCACGCCACGCCGTGATTCGATTAGATCATTGTCTTCGAGAGACTTAAGCGCCTCGCGTAATGTGGAACGACTGATCCCTAATTGATTCATTAACTCGCGTTCGGGAGGTAATTGAGTCCCTGCAGCCAAACTTCCATCTAACACAGAGGCAGCCAGTTTTCCGGCGGCAGTCTCTGCAAGTGATTTGTGATTTACAGGCTGAATTTTGATGCTCATGGGAAACCTCGTTTCTGGTGGTATGGAGGTCAGACCAGCGATTTCTGCACAGTATAGGCATTCGCGTTTCGGAGTCACTAGGAGTTCGGTACTCAATTACATTAGAAAATCAAATTGACCTTTGGAATCAAAAAAGGATGACCCGAACGGGTCATCCTTTCTTTAGGAAAAATTTCCTATCTTTTACTCGAGAACGATGTTTGCGCCAGCTTCTTCGAGTCTCTTCTTGGCGTCGTTGGCAGCATCCTTGCCAACGCCGGTGAGAATCTTGCCACCGGCGGTTTCGGCCATGGTCTTCGCTTCACCGAGACCGAGATTGGTCAGTTGGCGAATGACCTTGATGACGTCAATCTTCTTGGCACCGGGGTCCTTAATCACCACATCGAATTCAGTCTTCTCTTCGACGGGTTCAGCAGCAGCGGCGGCAGCGCCGGGCATGGCAGCCATCGCCATAGGCGCGGCAGCAGAGACGCCCCATTTTTCTTCGAGCTTCTTGACGAGTTCAGCCGCCTCGAGGACGGACAGCGTGGAAAGTTGATCCACGAGGGAATTGAGATCAGCCATTGTTTAGTACTCCTAACGAACTGAGATAATTTTTGATTTAATTGCGTAATACTATGTGCCGATTACGCGGCGGCAGTCGCTTCGCTAGCTTTATCAGCGAAAGCTTTGACGACAGCAGCCAAACCACGCGCGGGTTCGGCAATGGTACGGACGAGTTTGCCAGCAGGAGCCTGCAAGACACCGAGCAATTGCGCACGGACAACCGGTAGCGGCGGCATGTCAGCCAATGCAACGACTTGAGCTGCATTGAGTGCCTGTCCACTCATGAATCCGCCTTTTACCTTGACGAACTCATTGCCTTTTGTTGCCTCTTTCAGTGCTTTTGCGGTCGAAGCAGGATCTGTAAAGGCGAAGGAAACAGCAGTGCTCTTCAATAACAGATCATCAGGAATTTTCATTCCGTTATCTGTAAAAGCGCGGCGAGCCAACGTATTCTTCACCACATGGAATTCACCACCCGACTCACGGATCTTATTGCGGATATTATCCAGATCCTTCATCTTCACGCCGGTATATTCCACAAGGATGACGGCCTGACTACGCTTCATCCAATCTGCATACGTAGTCAACACTTCCTCTTTACGTTCTTTTGAAATTGCCAAAGGACATTCACCTCCTTTCAAGAAAAAAGTCTTTGCCACTTGATACGCGAGGCAAAGACTTCTGCAACACCCACTATGGAGGTGGTAATTGCTTTTTGTCTTCACCTGAGCAGGAAATTAAGCCCTGAGCGGAGGTTTTGATGTTTGGCATCTCAACCGCAGTCGAAGGGCACCCGCCTTCACTGGCGAAGTGGCTATTTGGTTTATCGAGTAGTTATTTTACTCGGTTACCTCTAATTTGTGTGTATCACCGGGGTTCACTTTGATCCCAGGTCCCATTGTAGTGGCGATGGTAATACGCTTGATGTATTCACCCTTCGCACCTGATGGGCGAGCCTTGTGAACAGCATCCATCAATGCCGCGAAGTTATCGTACAGTTGGTCAGCGCTGAATGAAGCTTTGCCAACCGATACGTGGATGTTGGCGGTCTTGTCGAGGCGGAACTCAACACGACCAGCCTTCGCTTCCTTGATTGCGCGCGCCAAGTCATTCGCGTTAACGACCGTGCCAGCCTTTGGGTTCGGCATCAAACCGCGAGGTCCAAGCACACGACCGAGACGACCGACGCGGCCCATTGCATCGGGTGTCGCGATGGCGACATCGAAATCCAACATGCCACCTTCGATCTTCTTCAATGTTTCATCATCATCGGCAACAAGGTCGGCACCAGCGGAACGAGCTGTAGCAGCGCCTTCGCCTTGAGCAAACACCAATACGCGGACGGTCTTGCCCAAACCATGTGGGAGCACCACAACATCACGAACCTGCTGATCAGCCTGACGGGGATCAAGCGCGGTGCGCAGATGAACTTCGACTGTTGAATCGAACTTGGTGATGCTAGTCTCCTTGGCGAGCGCAACAGCCTCGCGTGTGGAGTATTCCTTATCTATATCCACCTTAGCCAGAGCGGCTTTATATTTCTTTCCGTGTTTTGCCATTTTATCCTCCGTGGTACAAGCGGACCGCCATCTGCGGTCCTCCCACAAAATTAATCGACTACATTAATACCCATCGAGCGGGCGGTACCTTCTACCTGCTTCATCGCGCCTTCGAGATTGATCGCGTTCAGATCTTTCATCTTCAATTCCGCAATCTCTTTCACTTGAGCACGTGTCACCTTGCCAACCTTTTCCTTGTTCGGAACGCCGGAGCCCTTAGCTACTTTGGCAGCCTTGCGAAGCAATACTGCCGCGGGCGGGGTCTTCAATACAAAAGTGAACGAACCGTCAGTATAAACGGTGATTTCAGCAGGCAGTACTTCGCCCGGTCTGTTTGAGGTGCGGGCATTATACTCCTTACAAAAAGCCATGATGTTGATACCATGACCTGCCAACGCCGGACCGACTGGGGGTGCTGGATTGGCTTTTCCAGCTTCAAGCTGGAGACGAACTATTGCTTTAAACTTCTTTGCCATTTTTACTCCTTTGTGGTTTTGGCGTGACGTTTAGGGCGTCACTCCCACTGTATCAAGTTGCGGATTTAGCAACCTGTCACTGTTTTATTTATGCTTTCTCTACTTGCAGGAAGTCCAACTCTACCGGCGTTTCACGACCAAAGAATGAAACCATCACACGAACTTTAGTACGTTCCATATCAATTTCAGCAACCATGCCGCGGAAATCGTTGAATGGTCCATCGATGATGCGGACGCGCTCACCAACTTTATAGGTCACCTTGACCGTTGGCGCTTCTGCTTCCATACGGCGGATGATCTGCGAGACTTCTTCTGGGCGTAGCGGCGTGGGGTTATTTCCCATGCCGACAAATCCGGTTACGCCAGGCGTGTTGCGCACAACGTACCAGGACTCTTCCGTGAGCTGCATGTTCACAAGAACATAACCTGGGAAAATATGGCGCTCCACTGTACGACGCTTCCCATCTTTGACTTCGATCTCTTCCTGAGTAGGAATAACTACATCAAAGATGCGGTCTTTCATGCCCATGGTTTCGATGCGTTGCTCAAGGTTATGACGAACTTTATTTTCGTAACCTGAATAGCAATGGATCACATACCACGCTGGTCCTTCAGGGATATCCGACGGAGGTAATTCATCGGAAGACACGGACTGCTTTTCTTTGACAGGGGCGCGCGGTTTTTCCAATTCGGATTCCGAATCGGGAGATTCCGTTTCGTCATTTGTAGTAGGAACGTCAACAGAATCAGATTTATCTGACTGATCAACTGCATCTGATTCAGATAACGGAGAATCGACGGGAGATGACTCCTCGTCGGAATCCTCAATATCATCACGTTCAAACTGATCTTGCGAATCCTGCAAAGACATTACAACCTCAAATTCCTGTGACTACAGACCCAGAATTAAATTCAGGAGACCGCGGGCACCGGCATCGGTGATGCCAAGGATTGCTCCCATCACAATCATCACCAGCAATACAAGTAGAGTTAATTGCCTAGCTTCGGGCCATGTCGGCCATGAAACCTTTTTTAACTCGCCAGTGGTTTCACGAAAGAATGACTGGATGGTGTTCGGCTTTTTGCTTTTATCTTTCTCAGCCAAGGTCTGACTCCTTCAAGTTTCTTACGGCTAAAACGCCGCCCTCGTTCAGCGGCGTTACCGTTTTACAGGCCAGGCAGGACTTGAACCCACAACCGCTCGTTTTGGAGACGAGTGCTCTACCAATTGAGCTACTGGCCTACATCAGGGCGGGAATAACCCCGCCCCTACAAACTATTTTGTTTCTCGATGCATTGTGTGTTTCCTGCATCGAGGACAGTACTTACTAAATTCCATGCGGTTAGGATCGTTGCGACGATTCTTTTCAGTTGTATAGTTTCGTTCTTTACAGTCATTGCATTGAAGGGTAATGACTGGACGAACATCTTTCTTCTTGGAAGCCATTCTTACTTACCAACTTTCTCTTATTCCAAAATTTTGGTCACGACACCCGCGCCGACGGTAAGGCCGCCTTCGCGAATGGCGAACTTTGAGCCTTGCTCAAGAGCCACCGGCACGATCAATTGTACCGTCAGGTTGACATCATCGCCCGGCATCACCATCTCGACACCTTCCGGCAAAGTGATATCTCCTGTCACATCCATCGTGCGGATGTAAAACTGCGGTCGATAGCCACTGAAAAATGCTTTGTGGCGCCCACCCTCTTCCTTCTTCAATACGTACACCTGCGCCAGGAACTTCTTGTGCGGCGTAATCGAACCTGGCTTGGCAACTACCTGTCCACGCTCAACATCTTCACGCTCGATGCCACGCAGCAGAAGACCAACGTTATCACCTGCCATGCCTTGGTCCAGCTGCTTATGGAACATTTCCACACCCGTCACTACCGTGCTTGTGCTCTTGTCATGCAACCCAATGATTTCCGCCGGGTCACCCACCTTCACAACACCGCGATCAATACGTCCCGTCACCACGGTGCCGCGTCCTTTGATCGAGAACACATCTTCCACGCTCATCATGAACGGCTTTTCCGTTTCACGCTTCGGTTCTGGGATGTATTCATCCACCACCCGCAATATTTCACGGATGCTATCATATTCTGGTGCATTCGGATCTGTCGAGGTGCTGTCCAACGCCTGCTTGGCGCTGCCACGCACGATCGGGGTCGTGTCGCCGGGGAAACCATAGCTGTTCAGAAGTTCGCGTAGTTCCAGTTCCACGAGTTCCAAAAGTTCCGGATCGTTCATCTGATCCACTTTATTCAAGTACACCACGATCGAAGGAACTTCCACCTGACGAGCCAGCAATACATGCTCGCGCGTCTGCGGCATCGGTCCATCCGGGGCTGCCACCACCAGGATCGCGCCATCGACCTGCGCGGCACCAGTAATCATGTTCTTGATGTAGTCGCGGTGTCCGGGCATGTCCACATGGGCATAATGCCGTTTGGCAGTCTGGTATTCTACGTGCGCAATGTTGATAGTGATGCCACGCGCTTTTTCTTCCGGCGCGTTATCAATCGAGTCGTACGCGCGGAACTCCGCGTTCCCCAACATCTGGGATACTTTCGTAATTGCCGCCGTCAAAGTTGTCTTGCCGTGGTCGATGTGCCCCATCGTCCCCACATTCAGATGTGGCTTGCTCCTGTCAAATTTCTGCTTCGCCATGTCTCTTTCTCCTTTTCGTAGACACAGAACTGTTTCAGCAACTGAGCCCACAACGGGATTCGGACCCGTGACCTCACCCTTACCAAGGGTGTGCTCTACCGACTGAGCTATGTGGGCGATACGTGCTGACCCGACACCTGCACTCCCTGGCACCGAACCGCCGGGGCGGTGTGCTTCAGGTGCAAGTGAACTTTCGGGAGAGTACCGGATTCCCGGCACGAGTGGGCAGTGAAGGATTCGAACCTCCGAAGTCTTCTGACAACTGATTTACAGTCAGTCCCCTTTGGCCACTTGGGTAACTGCCCATATTCATTTTTTCTTGCTGAATGGTGACTGTGGATTGCCGACCAACGTATCTTCCATCAGCAATCCACATTCACCAATCTTTGAGCCGACGACGGGAATTGAACTCGTAACCTACGCATTACAAGTGCGTTGCTCTGCCGATTGAGCTACGTCGGCGCAACCCCGCGAGCGGGACATTCGCTGCGACCTTTTAAGCAGGACGATTATACCAAAGCCATACTTAAAGAGGAAGGAAACCTCGCGAGTGCGTCTCCGCTTCGCTCCGACAGACAGGCAATTAAATTGCTCCCCGCACACTAGCCCCGCATAAGAACACTGCGGGATCTTCGAGGAGCACGGACGACAGTTTAGCAGGATTCAGCATTCCAGTCAAGCATAATGACCAAATTCACAAATATTCAATAGCCTCTTGACATTCAATGTAGAAAGTTGTAAACTTAGAACATCCGTTCTACTTTATACAGGTGACCTATGACTGAAATGAATCGTTATGCACTGATGTTGGAAGCTTTGGCAGAGTTGAAACCAGAGATCGATTCAGCGCGTCGATCTCAGTCGCAGCCTGTTCCTGCTCTCCCCTCTTTGAGCGAAGTCCTCGCTGAATTTCATCCCATGCCATCCGAAGCCATGTTCATGGGAGTTGCCTCAGATGGATTCCCTGTTCTCCTGAATCTTCATGATCCAATGCCGGGACCAATTCTCATCAGCGGAGACGCGGGGTCCGGCAAGACTCGCTTGCTTCAAATCATTGCTTCTGCTGTTGGGCAAATGCATCGGTCAGAAGATGTGCAATTCGGCGTGCTAACAAGTCATCCTGATGAATGGAACGGATTGGACGAGATCCCGAATAACGTTGGTGTTTTCCCGCTGTATCACCAATCTGCTGAAGACTTTATTCTATCCCTTGCATCTTGGGCTCACGGAAACAAGACGAGCCAGCAAGCGGTTATCTTACTGCTCGACGATCTGGAAGCAGCGACCAACATGGATTTTGATGCAAAGCAAAACCTGCGTTGGCTTTTCCTGCGTGGACCCGCTCGACGCGTTTGGCCGATCACGACTGTGAATACCAACTGCGTCGAAAATATTTCACCCTGGTTAGACGCGTTCCGTACACGGATCTTTGGAAGCATTCAAAACTCAAATAATGCCAGAAGCTTGAATGCAGAAAATGCCGCGTTGGAAGCGCTTAATATTGGTACACAATTCGCGATGCGCGAAGGAGACCATTGGCTTAAATTTTGGATACCATGTTTTGACTAGAAAGGAGCTAGCGTATGCACACTGGTATGTTGTGGTTTGATAACTCGACGACTACGCTAAATGTAAAAATTCAAAAAGCCATGGAGTATTATCACAAGAAGTACGGACGAATTCCTGATTTGTGCCTGGTTCACCCCAGCATGATGGAAAACAATCAAAAAAATCTGGAGATCAACAAGCTGACTGTCCGCCCTTACCGTCCTGTATTACCTGGTCACATTTGGATTGGCATCGAGGACAAAAACTAAGTCGAGTCCATGTCCTTTGCAACCTCCCGGAAACTGGCATCCGGGAGGACTTTTTTTAATTACCCTATAGCTACAACAAAAGCAACCGAATGACTCTGGCTGTGACTGATACTCACCGACCAGGTCATTAACCCGAGTTCCTTTGCTTTGTGTTCTGCCATTCCATGCAAAGTAAGTGTTGGCGCGTTTTGTTCATCACCTAACACTTCAATTTCCTTCCAGCTCACATCTCCAATACCGCAGCCCAACGCTTTCGCCACTGCTTCTTTCGCGGCGAAACGTCCGGCAAGAGATTCGGTGCGCTTGCCACAATATTCCAATTCGGCCGGTGTGTATATTCGTTCGAGGTAATGTTTGCCGTGACGCGCGATCACTTCCTCGATGCGCGCAATCTCAATTAGATCAACACCCGTTGCAAGCTTCATAAGACCAATTACTATTTATGGACCCGCCACGGCAATCGCCAACCGATTGCTGTCAATAAATTTTCGCGCGGTATTCAGCACATCCTCACGCGTGACTTCGTTTACCAAATCGGCATAACGGCGATAGTAATCCAATCCCAATTGATGGCGCTCAATATTCAACAAAGCACTTGCCACACCACCATTTGATTCCAAGGAAAGCGGTAAGCGTCCGATGAAATTCGCTTTGCTATCCGCTAATTCTTCTTCCGTGACGCCTTCTTGAACATAACGCTTTAACTCATCCTGAATCAATTCCAATGCTCGTTTTACATTTTGTGGATTGACACCGGCACTTACCTCCCACGAACCGGGTCCGATACCCGCGCTTAAACTGGAATAGGCGTAATATGCCAGACCTGATTTCTCGCGCACAACTTCGCCGATGCGCCCCATCATGCCGAACTGCCCCAGGATGTTATTGCCTAACGAAGCAGACAAATATTCAGGGTCTCGACGACGCGGACCATTCGTGCCGATGACCATATCAGATTGTGATTTGCCGGGAATCCTATGATGCTTGCTAACAGTTTTCTTCAGCAGCTTCAAATCAGGAAGTCCAGGCGCATCTTTCTGACCTTTGACTTGCCAGCCGCCCAAAGCGCGTTTGACTTGTCTTACAGCTTCTTCGGGTGTGACCGCGCCAACAATTGCGATCACCATTTCGCGCGGACCATAATATTCGCGATGAAATTTAACGAGATCAATTCGCTTGATGTTCTGAATCGTTTCCGGGTAGCCATCTTCCGGTCGGCTGTAGGGATGTCCCTTGAAGAGAATCGCATCGAAGACCATCGAAGCCATGTCCGATGTATCTTGAGCGCGGATCTGCAAACCGGTCAGTAATTGAGCGCGCAGTTTTTCCAGTTCTGAATTTGGGAAAGATGGTGTGATCAACACATCTGCCATCAGATTCAAAAGCAGTGGAAGATCTTCTGCAAGAGAACGCCCATTGAACCCGGATGTATGTACGCCAGAACTGAATCCCAAACTTGCACCGACAGATTCAAGCTCATTATAGATTTCGTCAAAACTTCGATTCTTTGTTCCGCGCATCAAGGCATAGGATGTGTATTCTGCCAATCCCAATTTATCATCGGGATCCATCAGCGCCCCCGCACCAAAATATCCAACCATAACAACCGACGGGCTATTGAAGTTCGAACGCGTCAGGATTGTGATTCCGTTTGGCAAAATTTCGCGATGGATATCATCAGGACCGGGAAGCGATCTGTTAGTGTTGCTCATTATTTCTCCCTTTATCCGAGCGGAACATAAGTACCAATCACACGCGTTTGTGGTTTGAAATATTCATTTGCCACACGCTGCACATCCTTGACGGTAACCGTAGCCAGCCGATCGAGATAGGTTTCAAACCATTCATAGTTGGCGAACATTTCGGCATAGCCCATCCAGAATCCCTGGTTGGTGATGTTCTCACTGCCGTAAGCGAATAGCGCTCGCGCTTGCTTGATCGCGCGGGCGATCTCTTCTTTTGAAACTTTCTCATCCTTCACGCGTTGGATTTCCTTATCGAGTGCGGCAATGGCTTCCTCCGGTTTGCGCTTCGGGTGAACAGTCATCGTAATGGAATACAGGAAGGGATCGATCGTTGCCTGCGCGCCGCCGTGAACACTGACAACTACTTCTTTATCGACCAGAGCGCGATAGAAACGTGAAGTCTTATTGGAAATGCCACCGCTGAACATATTTAAGTTGCTCGGTCCGGCAAGCAGACTGTCGAGCACGCTTAACGCGAAGAAATCAGGATGAGACGCCGATGGGAAACGGTAGCAGACTTGAACGTAGCAAGTCTCGCCGGGTCCCTCCACCGAAAGACGCACCTCCCCATTTTGCTCCGGTTCCTTGCGTGAAAGTCGTACAGGTTCCGGTCCAGCAGGAACGCGTTCGAATAATTCGCGAATGCGCGCCAACATGGAACTCGAATCAAAATCTCCAGCTACCGCCATGACCGCGTTGTTGGGAACATAAAACTTGCGATAATGATTGTGGAGATCGTCGCGAGTCATCGTGAGCAGATCCGCCATGTCGCCAATGACTTCATGATGATAGGGATGCACGCGAAATGCCGTTTGCTGGATCGTCTCGCCTAAAACAAAGAGCGGCTCATTCTCATTGCCTTCGCGCTCAGATGTAATCACGGTCCGTTCGGAAGCAACCTCATTTGGATCAAACTGACTGTTGACCATCCGGTCTGCTTCGAGACGTAGAGCCAGATCAATCTTGTCCGAGGGCATCGTCTCGAAATAGGCCGTCCAATCCATATAGGTGAAGGCATTCCAGGTTCCGCCTTCACGCGAAATGGATTTATCCAGAATGTTCGCGGGAAATTGAGAAGTGCCTTTGAACTGCATGTGTTCCACCCAATGCGAAACACCCGTGTGACCGGGCACTTCATCGCGCGAACCGACGCGATACCACAGCCAGGATGAAATGATCGGCGCGGTATGGATCTCTTTGAGGAAAACTTTGAGTCCATTCGAAAGCGTGGTTTCACTATGGTTGTTGTTCATATTTATGGGTTCGCCGGTGAACAGACCTGAACGTTATTGACCGTGGCCTTCGGTTGCACCAGACAATACCAGGGTTGGACAACTTTTTGCAACCCAACAAATGGGTCGTGCAATTCCGTTTGATTCAAAGGGATATCCACAGGAACATCCAACACCGCGGGCACTTGTTGATCTACAGGTACAACCAGATTTTCAATGTTAATCGGCAAGACTGTGCCTTGCGGCAAAACGATCGTGGCGCGGGCATTGACGATATTCAAGCCGCCGGTATTTACGGTGACCAGTGCGCCATGAATTGTCACAGGTTGACTCAAGGTAACATTCGTCGGACCACTCACATTCAGCGTGAACTGAACCGGGATCTGTTTCTCCACATGGATGCTGGTCTTGATACTCGCCTGATCCATTTTTACAAAGTTGGTGTAAAGCCCGCCGAGCAATCCGGAAATCTGATTACTTGCAACACCTTGAATTCCACTGCGCAATTGGAACACAGATAGTAAGATGATAAGCAGCACAAGATTAACGGTAAGTGAGACGACGCTGGCAATCGTCCAAAAGGCTGGTAGAAATTTGAAGCGTGGACCTGGTGCAGCAGGCTTAGGTTCGATTAGCTGCGGAACCGGCGCAACAACAGGTTCGGCGGGAGCCGCTTCTACCATCGGCTTGGTTCCGTTTGCGCGCGGCAAACGTGCCAAAGGGGATTCATCGGTGCTGGCATCCATGATTTTCTTCATTTTGCTGGGTTCGTTCGTGTTGGAAGCAGGTGTAGTCATACGACCTCCAGGTTGCCGCCGGATTCCAAATTCGCTTGCATTGCGGCACGATATAGATAAGTAATCTTAACATAGTATTGTAATGTTCGAGATTCCGATTTTACAAGGTGCCGCATAATTTCTAAACTCAAGGTTGGCACTTCAGCCCATGAAATTCTTCAAAAGATTTATTGATGTTACAGGCGGCAACGACTTAGCCTATATAAACCTTTTATTAGTGTAATGAGACTCATCTTGTCCGTTAAATTTCTTTTGGCTATAATCAGTCTGCTATACGAAAATTCAGAGGACTTTCTGGAGGCTAAGTGACAAATCAATTCTTTGTTGCCGTGATAGGTGCGGGACCGGCGGGGTTATTTGGAGCACGTGAGCTTGCCAACCTGGGTGCGCGTGTTGTTTTATTCAATCGTGATATCAAAGCAGGTGGGCTGGCTGAGTACGGAATCTATCCCAATAAATACATCATGAAGACTGGCTTGCGCAAGCAATTTCGCCAGGTGTTGGATTTACCGAATCTGGACTACTATGGAAATGTGACCGTCGGCACGCAAGGTGATCTTACGCTGGACGATTTGCGCGCCCTTGGTTTTCAGGCGATTCTCGTGACGGCGGGCGCGCAGGGCACAAAATGGCTTGGGCTGCCCGGTGAGGAACTTGAGGGTGTCTATCATGCCAAAGACGTTGTTTATTTTTACAACAATCTGCCGCCTTATACCCAGAGGTCTTATTTGTTTGGGAAGCGTTGTGCAGTCATTGGCGCGGGGAATGTGATGCTCGATATCACCCACTATTTGAGCCGCGAACTCAAAGTGGATGAGGTCATCGCGGTCGTGCGGCGCGGTCCTGCTGAGATAAAGTTCGATAAAAAGGAAATGGAATATGTGATCGATAATCTCGATCAGGATGCGCTGGATGCAGAGCTCGCGCGGGTGGCGCCAATCATGCAGGCGATCGGTCAGGACCCGGCAGCGGCGCGCGCCTCGATCTTGGAAGCTCTCCCGAAAGCGTTGCCCAAAGTCTCCGACACCTGTTTCCGATTTGAATTCCTTGCCTCCCCTGTTCAAATGATCGGCGACGAAAAAGGACGCCTCAAGCAGGTGGAATTGGAAGATAATATTTTGGTGGAAGCGAACGGGGATACCAAAGCCAAAGGCACCGGGCACAAACGTCGGCTGGATGTAGAGACGGTGATCTTCGCCATCGGCGATAAAGTTGATGATAACTTTGGTCTGCCGGTCGAGTGGAATGAGTTCATCAAGAATCAAAGTCCACGTTTCCCCATCGATGGCATCTCCTATGAGTCGCCATTTGAAGATACATTTGTCGGTGGCTGGTCACGCAAGGCAAGCTCCGGTCTAGTTGGTTATGCGCGCAAGGACGGCACCAATGCATCGAAAGCCGTCTGGCAATATCTGCAAACCAAGCAACCGATCGAACCGAATCTCCAGGCGGTTGCGGAAAAAATGAAAAGCTTGAATAAACCGGTCGTGGTAAAAGAAGATATCAAGAAACTTGAGGCGATCGAACAAGCCGAAGCTCAAAAGCGCGGTCTCGAAGCCTTCAAGTTCGCGACGAATGATGAGATGCTGCAGGCAATAGGCTTGAAAGAAACGGCACGATAACAAAAAGTAACCTAACAGGTCTTTGCGAAGCACCCCAAACAAAGTGGAGGGGATGGAGACCTGTCAGGTTTTTGATTCTGAAGAGAGAACTTATCCTGAAGCAGGGCAGGCTGCTGTTTCGATCCGCGTCACATTCGATATGGATTGATAAGAATTTTCAGATGCTGGTTGTCCAAAGAATCCCCGTCCTGAAAAATAAGTAACTGCATAACACGAATCGACTTGTGCCTTTTCATAAGCTGCTTTGCTCACATCAATATCAATAAAATTCGTGCCCGATTGCGTTTCCAAAACATAGCGCGTACAGGTATCGCCATCGTTACAGTTGCCTGTAGCGATTTGTTTATCATTCAAATGCACAGTAATCGTTTGTGCGCCGCTAGTGATCGACCGGAATACTACGAACGCAAATACCAAACCGATCATCCACAGAAAAACACCTGCACAACCTCGAGTAATACGCACAAATGTTTTTTCCTTACGGCGAAAAATTCCGTTTAATACTCCTATCAAACCCAACACACCAAGGACCAGGATAACGACGAAAGACCAGAAAAATGTTTGCCATGTCGTTGTGGAATAAATGACTTCACCCATAATGATTCTCCTTGTATAAATTTTGCCGATTTTATCAGTCAACACTTTGGCGATTGAATAGTTCTTGTCTCCTATCCAAACAATTCTTTCAAAATTTCTTCGGTATGTTCCCCCAACCTTGGCGGAGGAAGTTTGTATTCCACAGCTGAATCACTGAACTTTAACGGCGAACCAACCAACCTCAAGTCTCCGATCCCCGAAGGTTCCATATGAATCAGCATTTTGCGCTCTTCGACTTGCGGCATGGAAAAGACTTTATCGAGAGTATGGATCGGTCCGCAGGGAATACCGACGGCGTCGAGCGCAGATAACCATTCAGCAGCAGTACGTTGCAAAAAGACGGGTCTGAGAATTTCAATCAATGCATTGCGATTTTGCACACGCTCAGAGTTCAAGGAAAAGCGTGGATCGTTGACCAATTCCAACTTACCAATTGCTCCACATAGCTTTTCAAATTGCCTGTCATTTCCCACCGCGATTACGAACCACACGTCGCTCGCCCGAAAGCTTTGATAGGGAACAATATTCGCGTGCGCATTGCCATATCGCTTCGGCACATTATCTGAGACCAAATAATTGCTCGCCACATTTGCCAGCGTCGCTATTTGTGAATCGAATAGGGAAATATCGAGCTGTTGTCCTTTGCCGGTGTGAGCCCGGGCTTGTAACGCGGCGAGGATCGCGATCACGGCGTTCTGCCCCGCGAAGAGATCTGCCACGGCGACGCCGACTTTCATCGGTTCGCCACCGGGTTCGCCTGTGATGCTCATCAATCCGCCCATTGCCTGGATCATGAAGTCATAGCCCGGCTTATCGCGTAGCGGTCCCGTTTGACCGAAGCCAGTGATCGAGCAATAGATGAGCTTCGGATTGATAATAGAAACCGACTCA
>WNFZ01002643.1_pt1 | contig 17479 bp, 18 predicted proteins | sample 5400081 | NCBI WGS metagenome assembly WNFZ01 (sample SAMN13153365, study PRJNA577476) | soil metagenome | isolation source: 80 cm soil or saprolite under grassland replicate 1 | place: USA:California | collected 2016-06-15 | reverse complement strand
GGGGAAGCCGCCACGGCGGCGGCCGGGGCGGTGGGCTACCTGGGCGCGGGCACCATCGAGTTCCTGTTGGCGCCGACGGGGGAGTTCTACTTCCTCGAGATGAACACGCGCATCCAGGTCGAGCACCCGGTGACGGAGCTCGTGTACGGGGTGGATCTGGTGCGCGAGCAGCTGCGGATCGCGGGGGGCGAGCCGATGCGGGTGCGCGGCGGCACCGGCGGCCTCGAGCCGCGCGGCCACGCGATCGAGTGCCGCATCACCGCCGAGGATCCGGCCAACGACTTTCTGCCGGCGGCGGGGAAGGTGCAGTACCTGCGGGTCCCCGCCGGGCCGGGGATCCGCTGGGACGGGGGCGTCGAGGCCGGCAACGACGTGACGCTGTACTACGATCCGCTGCTGGCGAAGCTCCTGGCATGGGGGGAGACGCGCGAGATGGCGATCCGCCGCATGCGGCGGGCGCTGCGCGAGCTGGTGATCGTCGGGCTGCCGACCTCACAGAGCTTCCACCTGCGCGTGATGGACGACCCCACGTTCCTCAAGGGCGAGATCGACATCACATACCTCGAGCGCATCGGGGCGCGACTGCTGGAGGCCGCTCCCCCGGCCGACCTGGTGCAGGCGGTCGCGGTCGCCGCCGCGATGCTGGCGGATGAACGGCGCAGTGAAGCCAAGGCTGATTCGGGGCAGGCTCGTCCGGCCCCTGCGTCCGCCTGGCTCGATGCCGCGCGCCGCGAGGGGCTGCGCCAGTGAGCGAGCTGGTGACGATCACCGGCATCGCCGCGGGCGGCGACGGCGTGGGCCGACTCGCCGACGGCCGCGCGGTGTTCGTGCCGCGTGCGGCTCCGGGCGAGCGGGTGCGCCTCAAGGCGGATGGCCTGACGCTGCACAAGAGCTTCGCCCGGGGCGAGCTGGACACGGTCCTCGAGCCGGTCGCCGCCCGGGTAACGCCGCCCTGTCCGCACTACGCCCAGGATCGCTGCGGCGGCTGCCAGCTGCAGCACCTCGCCTACGACGCCCAGCTCGCCGCCAAGCGGGTGATCGTCGGCGACGCGCTGCGCCGCATTGGCAAGGTGGAGGTCGCGGACCCCGAGATCGTGGAGGCGGTGGAGGAGTGGCGGTATCGGACGGAGATACACCTGGCGGTAAGGCGGTCTGGCGGTCGGGCGGTAAACGTCGGTTTCCACCCCTACGACCGTCCCAACGTCGTGTTCCCGCTCGTCGATTGCCAGATCGCGGACTTCCGGCTCATGGCCCTGTGGCGGGAGCTGCGCCGGCATCTCGACCTGCTCCCCGCCAAGTGCACACAACTCACCTTGCGGCTCGACCGCGAGGGGCGTCGTCACGTCCTCGCGGAATCGGCGGGTGAGCCGTGGCTCGGCGCCACCGAGCTGCGCGCGGCGCTGCCCGACGGCGAGCACGTCGTGTGCTGGTGGCACCCCGCCGAGGGCGCGGCGCGGGTCATCGCGGGACCGGCCACCGGGTTCCCGCCGACGGCGTTCGAGCCCGTCAATCCGGAGATGGCGATGCTGGCCCGGCGCTGGGCGGTGGAACAGCTGGCCGATGTCGCGGGGCGTACGGTGTGGGACCTCTATGGGGGGATTGGGGACACGGCCGCTTTGCTCGCCGAACGGGGCGCGGCGGTCGTGAGTGTCGACGCGGACGAGAAGGCCATCGCGTGGGCCCGCACCCGAAGCCTGCCGGGTGCTGTGCGGCTCGTCGCCGGAAAGGCGGAGGATCTCTTGCTGAGCCTGCCGCAGCCGGATGCCGCGATCGTCAGCCCGCCGCGCGACGGACTGCATTGGGACGTGACGCTGCGGTTCAGCGGAGAGCCGGTGGACCGACTCGTCTACGTCTCCCGTGACCCGGCGACCCTGGCGCGCGATCTCAGCCGTCTCAGCGTCAATTACCGGGTTGCCGCGGTGCGCGCGTTCGACCTGTTTCCGCAGACAGCGCAGGTGGAGACTGTCGTGGCACTGGAGGCGGCGTGAAGTACTACGTCCGGGTGCTCGGCAAGACGTTCGAGGTAGGGCTCGACGGTCACACGGTCACGGTGGACGGCGAACCGCGCGAGGCGCACCTCGCCGCCGTCCCCGGGACGCCGCTGCACCATTTGCTCCTCGCCGGGCACAGCTGGACGATGGCCGCGCAGCCTCTGGAGGGTGTGGGCGAGGAGGGCGGGCAGCGCTGGGTCCTGGGCGCGGTGGGGCAGCGCTTCGACGTCGAGGCGGTGGACGAACGCACGCGGCAGATCCGGGCGTTGACCGGCACCCGGCGCCCGGCCGGTGGGAGCGGGATCGTCGTGGCCCCGATGCCCGGTCTGGTGGTGCGCGTGGAGGTCGCCGTCGGCCAGCGGGTCGAGGCCGGAGCGGGACTCGTGGTGGTCGAGGCGATGAAGATGGAGAACGAGCTGCGCGCCACGCGGGCGGCGGTGGTCGCGGCGGTGCACGTCGCGCCCGGGCAGGCGGTCGAAAAAGGGGCGCCGCTGGTCACGCTCGAAAACGCGGAACCCTCAAGTTGACACACGCTTAGGGCCCGACTATACTGCCAGTCTGTCATTTTTCGGGCCGGGGAATGAAGACGTATACGCAGCGGGTGGAAGACATTGAACATCGGTGGTGGGTGGTTGATGCGGCGGGGCAGCCGCTCGGCCGCCTGGCGAGCCGCCTGGCCCAGGTGCTGCGCGGCAAGCATAAGCCGACTTTCACGCCGCACATCAACGGCGGCGACTGCGTTATCGTCGTGAACGCCGAGCAGGTGCAGCTCACGGGACGCAAGCCGGAGCAGAAGCGCTATTTCCGGCACACCGGGTACATGGGGCACGAGCGCTTCACCGCGGTGAAGACGGTCCTCGCCAAACACCCCGAGCGGGTCATCGAGAAAGCGGTGTGGGGGATGTTGCCGAAGACGACGTTGTCGCGCCAGAAAGTGAAGCAGATGCTGAAGGTGTACGCCGGCCCGACGCATCCGCACGCCGCGCAGCAGCCCCAGCCGCTGGTGGTCGGGGAATCCGCATGACCGCGATCACGCCGGAGCTGCGCTGGCACGCCATCGGGCGGCGCAAGGAGAGCGTGGCGCGGGTGTACCTGACGCCGGGCTCGGGGAAGTGGAACATCAACGGGCGGACGCTGGGCGACTATTTCCCGCGCCCCTCGCTCGTCGCCCACATCCAGCAGCCGTTCACCGCGACCGACACGCTCGGCGCCTTCGACGTGAAGGGCAACTGCCGGGGCGGCGGCGTGACGGGCCAGGCGGGGGCGATGCGGCTGGGGATCGCGCGGGCGCTGTGCCTCGCGGACGACCGGCATCGGAAGAAACTGCGCGAGCAGGGGCTGCTGACGCGCGATCCGCGGGCGGTCGAGCGCAAGAAGCCGGGCCGCGCCGGCGCGCGGAAGCGGTTCCAGTTTAGCAAACGTTAGTGGGATGTGGGGTGTGGGATGTGGGTAGGCAACCCCACACCCCACTCCCCACACCCCACGCAGTTTGAGATTATCTCTCACGCCGCTTGATCCCGCGTTGGGTCCCCGGTGCGCCGGGGTGGCGCGGGAGATGACAGCGGCGGCGGACCAAAACCCGGAAAGGCGGGCATGGCACAACCTCAGTTGCAGGACCTGCTCGAAGCGGGGGTCCATTTCGGGCACCAGACCCGACGGTGGAACCCGAAGATGCGGCGCTTCATCTTCGCCGAGCGCTCGGGCATCTACATCATCGACCTTCAGAAGACGCTCCATCAGCTGCAGCAGGCGCAGGAGCTGCTGCGCTCCGTCATGCTGCGCAACGAAGGCGTGATGTTCGTGTGCACGAAGAAGCAGCTGAAGGGGATCATCCAGGCGGAAGCGCAGCGCTGCGGCGGGTTCTTCGTCACGGAACGGTGGCTGGGCGGGACGCTCACGAACTTCCAGACGATCAAGCGGCAGATCAAGCGGCTGCGCGAGCTGGAACAGGGCCTGTCCGACGGCGAGTATCAGCACCACACGAAGAAGGAACAGCTGCTGTTCGATCGCGAGCGCCTGAAGCTCGAGAAGTACCTCTCGGGGATCAAGAACATGAACCGACTGCCCGGCGCGCTGTTCATCGTGGACGCGAAGAAGGAGCGCATCGCGATCAACGAGGCGAACAAGCTCGGCATCCCGGTCGTGGCGATCGTGGACACGAACGCGGACCCGGAGGTGATCACCGTCCCGATCCCGGGCAACGACGACGCGATCCGCGCCGTCTCGCTGATCGCGGCGGCGCTCTCCGACGTCATTGCCGAAGCGCGGCGGCAGTCGCCGCTGCGGGAAGCCACCGAGGAGGGGGAGGCCGTGACCTACTCCACCGAGACGGGGGTCGAAGCGGAGGCGGAGGGGGGAGGCGACGCGCACAAGAAGCCCGCGCGCCGCAAGCGCCGGCCCAAGCCGGAGGCGATCGCCGCGCGGTTGAAGACGGAAGACGTACCCGCGGCGGGCGAGCCCACCGGTGGGGTCGAGGGCTAACCGGCGCCGCGCCGGAGCGTTCGCCGCAACCACCCGCCGCCCTCTCGGCCCCACGGCGCGAGGGCGGCGTTTTTACGAGGAGTGAGGAGCGTGACGACAGTGAAAGAGATCCCGGCGAAGCTCGTGGCCGAGCTCCGTGCCCGCACCGGCGCGGGGATGATGGATTGCAAGAAGGCCCTCGAGGAAGCGGCGGGCGACATCGACAAGGCCGTCGACATCCTCCGCAAGAAGGGCGCGGCCAAGGCCGACAAGCGCGCCGGGCGTGTGGCGACGCAGGGGTTGATCGCCTCCTACGTGCATCACAACGGCCGGGTCGGGGTGCTGGTGGAGGTGAACTGCGAGACCGACTTCGTGGCCAACACGGAGGAGTTCAAGCAGCTCGCCAAGGACCTGACGCACCAGATCGCCTCCACGGCGCCGATCGCCCTGCGGCGCGAGGACATCCCCGCGGATGTGATCGCCAAGGAGCGGGAGATCTACCGCGCGCAGGTGGCCGCGGAGAAGAAGCCCGACCACGTGAAGGACAAGATCGTCGAGGGGCGGATCAACAGCTTCTACGAGGAGCGCGCGCTCCTGGAACAGAAGTTCGTGCGCGACGGCAGCAAGGCGATCGGCGACATGGTCAAGGAGCTCGCGGCCAAGACCGGCGAGAATATCCAGGTGCGGCGCTTCGTGCGGTTCGAGCTCGGGGGGGCATGAGTGACCCCTGCCCCGAGGCTCGCCTATTCGCGCGCCCTGCTCAAGGTGTCGGGTGAGGCGTTCGCGGGCGGGAAGGGCGGCGGGTCGGGGATCGACTTCGCGGTCATCGACCGGCTGACCGACGAGCTCAAGGCGGTCGCGGGGCTGGGCGTGCAGCTGGGGCTGGTGGTCGGCGGGGGCAACATCCTGCGCGGCACCACGGCGAGCCAGCAGGGCATGGACCGCGTCTCCGCCGACTACATGGGGATGCTGGCCACGGTGATCAACGCTCTGGCGCTGCAAGACATCCTGGAGAAGAAGGGCGTGGACACCCGGGTGATGACCGCGATCCGCATGGAGGAGCTGGCGGAGCCCTACATCCGGCGGCGCGCCGTCCGGCACCTGGAAAAGGGCCGGATGGTGATCTTCGCGGGCGGGACCGGGAACCCGTACTTTTCCACCGATACGGCGGCGGTGCTGCGGGCCCTGGAGATCGAGGCGCAGGTCCTGATGAAGGCGACGAACGTGGACGGGGTGTACACGGCCGATCCGAAGAAGGACCCCAAGGCGACGTTCATCCCGCAGCTCACCTTCCAGGACGCGCTGGTCAAGGGCTACGCGGTGATGGACGCGAACGCGTTCGGGCTGTGCAAGGAGAACTCGCTGCCCATCGTGGTGTTCAACATCAACCAGCCCGGCGCGACGGCGCGGATCCTCGCCGGCGAGCGCGTCGGCACCATCGTCCAATGACCCCCATCCAGGACCACGTGCGGCAGGCGAAGCAGGCGATGGACAAGGCGGTGGAAGCGGTGAAGCGGGAGTTCGCGACGGTGCGGACCGGGAAGGCGACGACCTCGCTGCTGGATCTCGTGAAGGTGGAGGCGTACGGGAACGAGATGCCGCTCAATCAGGTGGCGAGTGTGGCGGCGCCCGAGCCCAAGCTCCTCACCGTGCAGCCCTGGGACAAATCGCTGATCAAGGCGGTCGAGAAAGCGATCCTCTCGTCGGACCTGGGGCTCAACCCCGCCAACGACGGCCATCTCATCCGCATTCCGCTGCCGCCGCTCACCGAGGAGCGGCGCCGCGAGCTGGTGAAGGTGCTGCACAAGTTCGCGGAGGAGGGTCGCGTGGCGATCCGCCACGCCCGCACCGAAGCGATCAGTCGCATCAAGAAGACCGAGCACGTCTCCGAGGACGACAAGAAGCACGCGGAGAAGGACGTGCAGAGGCTCCACGACGATCACCTCAAGCTTGTCGAGGAGACGGTGAAGAGCAAAGAGGCGGAGATCATGGAGGTCTGAGGTGCCGGACGATCTCCTCGGGCAGCTCAAGGTCAACGGCGCGGTGCCGCGCCACGTCGCCATCATCATGGATGGCAACGGGCGCTGGGCGCGCGAGCGGCGGCTGCCGCGGCCGCTCGGCCACCGCGCGGGGATGACGGCGGTGCGCGACGCGGTGGAAGGGGCGATCGAGGCGGGAGTCGAGGTGCTCACGCTGTTCGCGTTCTCGGAAGAGAACTGGCAGCGCCCGCCGAGCGAGATCTCAGCCCTCATGGGGCTGCTCGAGGAGTACATCGCGAAGGAGATCGAGGAGCTGAAGGGCCAGGGCGTGCAGGTCAGCGTGCTCGGCGACCGCGGCCGGCTGACGGGCGGCGCGCTCGAGGCGGTCGAGCGCATCGAGCGCGAGACGCGGAGCGGGCGGCGCCTGGCCCTGAACCTGTGCATCTCCTACTCGTCGCGGGCGGAGCTGGCCCGGGCGGCGCGGCTGCTCGCCGAGGAGGTGCTGCGGGGCACGCGGCGGCTCGAGGAAGTGGACGAAGGCGCCGTCGCGGAGCGCCTGTACACGGCGCCGTGGGGCGACCCCGATCTTTTGATCCGCACCTCCGGCGAGCAACGGCTCTCCAACTTCCTGCTGTGGCAGCTGGCCTACGCGGAGCTGTACCTCACCGGCGTGCTGTGGCCCGACTTCACCCGCCAGCACCTCTTCGAGGCGATTCTCGACTATCAACGGCGCGAGCGGCGCTTCGGCAAAGTCGGCGCCTGATGTCGCGCAATCTGCTGCTGCGGATCGTGTTCGCGGCGGTGGCGATCCCCGTCGCGCTGTGGGGGATCTACCGCGGCGGGTGGGTGCTCGCGCTGCTGCTGGCACTGCTGGGGATGCGGGGCACCTGGGAAGTGTACGCCCTGGCGCGGCGGCGGGGCATCGAGCCGCTCACGGAGCTGGGGCTGCTTGGCGCCGCGGCGCTGCCGGTGCTCGGGTACCTCGGGCAGCCCGCGACGGCGCTCGGCGTGCAGTGCCTCTATTGCGGAACGGATGCCGCCCTGCTGCTGACACTCGGCGCGATGTGGGTCTTGAGCGTGTTCGGCGCCGCGCTGCGAGTGCGCGCGCCGGGGGAGCGGCCCCTCGCCGCGATCGCCGTCACGGTGCTCGGGCCGCTGTACGCGTCGGGTCTGCTCAGCTTCTTGTATCTGCTCCGGTACGGGCCCGTGGCCACGGTCAACCCCGGCGTGGGCCTCGCCTACGCCGCGCTGCCGCTGGTCGTCATGTGGGTGTGCGACACGGCAGCGATGGCGGCGGGGACCGCCCTCGGGGGGCCGAAGCTGGCGCCCGTGGTGAGCCCCAACAAGACGTGGTCCGGCGCGATCGCCGGGCTGGTCGCGGGCGTCGCCGCCGCGCTCGCCTACAAGGCGCTGCTCCCCGCCCGGGCCACCGTGTCGCTCACGAGCCTCGAGCTGGTGCTCGTCGGCATCGTTGTGGCGTTGTTCGGGCAGGTCGGCGACGTAGCGGAATCGCTGCTCAAGCGCGAGGCGGGGGTCAAGGACTCCTCCGATCTGATCCCCGGGCACGGCGGGGTGCTCGACCGGCTCGACTCGCTGTACTTCGCCGTCCCGGCGACGGCCCTCCTCTATCTGGTGTTCCAGCTGTGACCGTCGGCGTCGCCGTGCTGGGTTCGACGGGCTCGATCGGCCGCTCGACGCTGCAGGTTCTGGCGCGGCAGCGGGAGCGGTTCCGCGTTGTGGCACTCACGGGGCATTCGAATAAAGAACTGCTCGCCAGCCAGGCGGCGGAGTGGGGGCCGAGCTACGTCGGGTTGGTGAATGGGGGGACTGCCGGGGAAGGGGGATGGGGGAAGGGGAACAGCTGCCTCGTTGAGGCGGCGACGCGCGCCGACGTGAGCATCGTGGTGAACGGGATCGTCGGGGCGGCGGGGCTCGAGGCGACGCTCGCGGCCCTCAAGGCCGGCAAACGCGTGGCGCTCGCCAACAAAGAGACGCTGGTCATGGCCGGTGCCCTGGTGACGCGCGCCGCCCAGGAGGGCGGGGGCGAAATCGTCCCGGTCGATTCCGAGCACAGCGCGGTGCTGCAGTGTCTCACGGGGCGGCGACCGACGGAACTGGCCCGGCTGATCCTCACGGCGTCGGGCGGCCCGTTCCGCACCTGGAGCCCCGAGCGCGCCGCGGCCGCCACGGTCGCGGAGGCGCTGCAGCATCCCACGTGGAAGATGGGCCGCAAGATCACCGTGGACTCGGCGACGCTCGTCAACAAGGCGCTGGAGGTGATCGAAGCGCACTTCCTCTTCGGCGTCGCCATCGACCAGGTGGAGGTGGTGATCCATCCGCAATCGGTGGTGCACGCGTTCTGCGAGTTCGTAGACGGTTCGGTGCTCGCGCAGGTGGGCTTCCCGACGATGGAGCTGCCGATTCTCTACGCCCTGACGCATCCCGAGCGCGTCGCCGACGCGGGCGCGCGGCGCTTCGATCCGGTCGAGATCGGCAGCCTGACGTTCGAGCCGGTACCCCCCAACGTGTTCCCGGCGTACGCGCTGGGCCGGGCGGCGGGGAAGGCCGGCGGCACGGCGCCCGCGGCGTTCAACGCGGCGAACGAAGTCGCGGTCGAGCTGTTTCTGGGCAGCGGGCTGACGTTCGGCCGCATCGCCGAGGTGATCGAGCGCGTGCTCGCGGCGCACCCCGGCGGCGCGGCGGACTCGCTGGAAGCCGTGCTGGCGGCCGACGCCGCCGCGCGGCGGCTGGCACGGGAAGCGGCCTGCGCGTGACGTCGGTCCTCGTTTTCATCGTCGTCATCGGCGTGCTGATTTTCGTGCACGAGCTGGGGCACTTTCTGGCCGCCAAGGGCCTGGGTGTCCAGGTGCTGCGGTTTTCGCTCGGGTTCGGGCGGCCGCTGGTGTCGTGGCGCCGCGGCGAGACCGAGTACTGGATCTCATGGCTGCCGATCGGCGGCTACGTGAAAATGGCCGGCTTGGAGGACGAAGGGCTCGAAAAGCTCGAGGGCGTGAGCGGTACGGTCGTGGATTCGGCCCGGGCGTTCGACAAGAAGCCCGTGTGGCGCCGGCTCGTGATTCTCGGCGCCGGCGTCACGATGAACCTGGTGCTGGCGCTCGTGATCTTCGTCGGCATCGCCACCGTGGTGGGCACGCCGGAGCTGGCCGTCACGCGCGTGGACTCAGTGGCGGTGGCCGCGCTGCCGCCGGAGGCCAAGGCGCTCGACGCGCTGGCGCACGGCGACAGCCTGGTGCGCGTCAACGGCACCGCGGTGCGGAGCTGGGATACGTTCCTCGACGCGGTGCTGGCCGGTCCACCGGAGCTGACGGTGGAAGCGGCCGGGCGCGCCCCGATCCACGCGCGGCTCGGCGACGTCAACGCGCGGCGGGCCGTGGCCGGCGCCATCGTTCCCTTGATCCCGGCGCGGCTCGGCGTGGTGCAGCCGGGCTTCCCCGCGTACAGCGGGGGGCTTCGGGCCGGCGACCTGGTCGTGCGCGCGGCGGGAGACACGGTGCGCTCCTGGACCGACCTCCTGACCGCCATTCGCAGCCACGCCGGGCGGCCGCTGCCGTTCGTGGTGCGGCGCGGGGACGAGACGGTGTCCGTCACGGTCGTTCCCGAATCGCGGCTCGACACCATCGCCGGCACCCCGGTCACGATAGGGTTCATCGGCGCGTTCAACGACCGTCCCACCCGCTACACGCGGGTCTCGCTCGCAGAGGGCGTGCGCTTCGGCGTCGTGCAGACCGGCCGGCAGATCGGCGCCATCGCCGCGGTGTTCGGCCAGATGCTGCGCGGGCGGTTCTCGCTGCGCGACCTGGGCGGCCCGATCATGATCGGCCAGCTGTCCGGCCAGGCGGCGCGACTGGGGTTCGTGGACTGGCTGCTGCCGTTCGTGGCGATCTTCTCGATCAACCTCGCGATTCTCAACCTGCTGCCGATTCCCGTGCTGGACGGCGGCCAGATCGCCTTCGTGCTGGCGGAAGCAGTCCGCCGGAAGCCCTTGCCGCTGGAAGTGCGCCTGCGGCTCTCGCAGGTGGGGCTGTTCATCATTCTGTGCCTGATGCTGTTCGCGATCGGCAATGACCTCGTCCGCAACCTCTTCCATTAGACCGGTGCTCGAGGGCTATCTCGCGGGACGCGTGAAGGCGGAGCGCGTCGTGGCGGAGGTGGCGAGCCGGTACTACGGGGAAGGGGGAAGGGGGAAGGGGGAAGGGTTACGGCCGATCGTCGAGGTCATCGAGCGGGCCGCGCCGGGGGTGGTCGAGCTGGCGGGCGCCGCCAGCCGGCCGGGGTTCCTGATCAAAGCCGCGGAGCGGCCGTTTCCAAGGGAGTACGAGATGCAGCTGAGGGTGGCGGTGGAACTGGTACTGGGGGAGGGGGGAAGGGGGATGGGGGAAGGGGCGCTACCGGTGCAGGGTGGATTCCTTGCTCGTGTACTGGCCGCCATCCGGGGCGTGTTCCGCTAGCGCATCAGCTTCACAATCAGCGCCACGGCAGCGATCAGGGCGACGGCCACGCCCGCGAGCAGCAGCCACGGTTTGACCTTCCGGTCCGGATCCATGATCGCCTTGATCTGCTTCGTACCCGCCGGCGCCATCCCGATCTCCGCGGTGGCGCGCCGCTTTTCCTGGACCTCGTCGAGGTCGGCGAGCAGCTCGGCGGCCTCGCGGTAGCGGTCATCGGGGTGCTTGGCGAGGCATTTGGTCACGACGCGCTCGAAGCGCTTGGACAGCTCGGGCCGCTTCTTGCGCAACGGCGGCGGCGGGTCCTCGACGTGCATGCGCGCCAGCTCGAACCAGTCGTTGGACGTGAACGGCACTTCGCCGGTCGCGGCCTTGTAGAGTGTGACGCCGAGCGCGTAAAAGTCGGCGCGCTGGTCGAGGGAGCGGCCCTGCGCCTGCTCGGGCGAGAGGTAGTGTGGGGTGCCAATCGTCATGTTGACGCCGGTCGAGGCGACGTAGCCCGAGATCGCCCGCGCGATGCCGAAATCGGTGATCACGGCGCTGCCATCGGAGTGCAGCAGCACGTTGTCCGCTTTCAGGTCGCGGTGGATCACCCCCTGGCGGTGGGCGAACGCCAGGCCGTTAGTGACGTCGCGCGCGATGCGCACGATCTCGTCCTCGGCGAGCGGACCTTCGTTGGCGATCAGCGTCCCCAGGCTTTCGGCGCACAGGTCCATGGCGAAGTAGACGTTGCCGCCCGATTTCCCCACGGAGCGGATGCGGATGATGTTGGGGTGCTCGAGCTTGGCCGCGGTCTCGCTCTCGTTGCGGAAGCGCGACTCGAACTGCGGATCGCCGGCGTAGCGCGGCTTCAACACTTTGACGGCGACGGGCGTGCCGTCGGCTTCGCGCCCCACGAACACCCACGCGAAGCCGCCCTGGCCGAGCAATCGCTCGAGCTGGTAGGGACCAAGGGTGTGGCCGACGAGGTCGGTGGCGGCGTTCGTCACGGGCTTTACAAGGGCGCGGGGAGTATCTAACTTACGCTGCTACTAACGATTAGGGAATCGGAGCGATGTTCGACAAGACGACGCCGGTCCGGAAGTACGGGCAGCACGAGAAGGACTCGGGATCGACCCCGGTCCAGGTGGCGCTGCTCACCGAGCGGATCAACAGCCTCACCGATCACTTCCGGGTGCACTCCAAGGACTACCACGGGCAGCGCGGCTTGCTGAAAATGGTCAGCAAGCGCCGCCGCCTGCTGGAGTACCTCAAGCGGACCGACCTGGAACGGTATCGGCAGCTCATCGACGAGCTGGGTCTCCGCCATTAATTGGAGAAGGCGTCGCGCCAGGTGTCCCGGCACAGAGCCCCGGGACGCCCGGCGTGTTTTGTATTCACAGCTCTAGACAGGCGACATGGTGAAACACGTTGAGCGTACGTTCGCGGGCCGGCCCCTCAAGATGGAAACCGGGCGGCTCGCGAAACAGGCCGCCGGGGCGTGCCTGATTCAATTCGGCGAGACGGTGGTGCTGGCGACCGTGACGGTTTCCGACCAGGTCTCGACTCTCCCGTTCTTCCCGCTCACCGTCGAGTACCGCGAGAAGGCCTACGCGGCAGGCAAGATCCCCGGCGGGTTCCTGAAGCGCGAGGGCCGGCCCAGCGACGAGGAGATTCTTTCGGCACGTGTCGCGGACCGCACGTTCCGGCCGCTGTTCCCCGAAGGCTTCAAGAACGAAGTGCAGGTCTTCATTTATGTGCTCTCCGCCGACCAGGAGAACGACGCCGACGTGCTGGGGGTGACGGCGGCTTCCGCGGCGCTCACGATGTCGAAGGTGCCGTGGAACGGCCCCGTCGCGGCGGCGCGCGTGGGCCGGGTCGAGGGCGCGTGGATCCTGAACCCCACCTTCCAGCAGCTGGAGTTCAGCGACGTGGACATGATCGTGTCCGGGTCGCGCGACTCGATCGTGATGGTCGAGGGCGGGGCGCTGGAGCTGACCGAAGCGGAGATCGTCAAGGCGCTGGAAGTGGCGCACAAGGGGATCCGCGAGCTGCTCGACGCCGCCGACGAGCTGATCGCCGACGTGCGGCAGCCGAAGATGGAGTGGACCAAGGTGGAGCCGGCGGCGGAGCTGGTGGCGCGCGTCAAGGCGCTGGCCGAGCCGCGCATTGCCGAGGCGCTGAACCTGCCGGAGAAGGCGGAGCGGGCGCAGGCGCTCGCGGCGTTGAAGGCGACGATCCAGGAGCAGCTCGCGGCCGAGTTCCCGGACAACGGCAAGGACGTGGCGACAGTGGTCGAGGACATCGAGTACCGCACGATGCGCGACCAAGTGCTCTCGCGCGGCGAGCGGGTGGACGGCCGCGACCTCGACACGGTGCGCCCCATCACCTGCGAAGTGGGCGTGCTGCCACGCACCCACGGCTCGGCGTTGTTCACGCGCGGCCAGACGCAGGCGCTGGTGTCGGTGACGCTGGGGACGGTGCAGGACGAGCAGCGCATCGACTCGATCGACGTAGCGCAGGAGACGACCAAGTCGTTCATGCTGCACTACAACTTCCCGTCGTTCTCGACCGGTGAAGTGCGGCCGATCCGGGGCACGTCGCGGCGCGAAGTGGGCCACGGCGCGCTCGCCGAGCGGGCGCTGCAGGCGCTGTTGCCGCCGTACGAGTCGTTCCCGTACACGATCCGCATCGTGTCGGACATTCTCGAGTCCAACGGCTCGTCCTCGATGGCGACGGTGTGCGGCGGGTCGCTGGCGCTGTTCGACGCCGGCGTGCCGATGTCGGCCGCGTGCGCGGGCGTGGCGATGGGCCTGATCAAGGAGGGCAAGCGCGTCGGGGTGCTCACCGACATCCTCGGCACCGAAGATCATCTGGGCGACATGGACTTCAAGGTCGCCGGGACCAAGACCGGCGTGACCTCGATCCAGATGGACATCAAGATCGAGGGGCTCGATTTCGGGATCATCGCCGAGGCGCTGGACAAGGCCAAGAAGGCGCGGCTGCACATCCTCGACGTCATGGAGAAGGCGATCCCCGAGCCGCGCTCGTCGCTCTCCAAGTACGCGCCGCGGATCATCACGATTCAGATCCCCGTCGACAAGATCGGCGACCTGATCGGCCCCAAGGGCAAGACGATCCGCAGCATCCAGGAGCAGACCGGCGCCGAGATCAACGTGGACGACAACGGCATGGTCACCATTTCCGCCGTGGGCGAGGGCGGGGAGCGGGCCCGCGACATCGTCGCGGCGATGATCCAGACGCCCGAGGTCGGCAAGGTGTACGAGGGCGTGGTGAAGAGCACCACGGCGTTCGGCGCCTTCATCGAGATCCTCCCCGGCGTCGAGGGGCTGCTGCACATCTCGGAGCTGCAGCACGGCCGCACCGAGCGCACCGAGGACGTCGTGAAGAAGGGCGACCACGTGCGCGTCAAGCTGCTCGAGGTCGATGAGCGCGGCCGCATGCGGCTGTCCCGGAAGGCGCTGCTGGAGAAGCCGGAGCCGGCCCGCACCACGCGGTGATGGAGACGGTCCGGCTCGACCGGGAGATTCACCACACCACCGCCCCGAACGGGGTCGTCGTGCTCTCCGAGCGCGTGGCCCACGTGCGCTCGGCGGCGGTGGGGGTGTGGGTGCGCACCGCCAGCGTGCACGAGCCGCGGCCCAAGATGGGGGTCTCCCACCTGCTCGAGCACATGGTGTTCAAGGGCACGGAGCGGCGCACGGCGCAGCAGATCGCGCTGGAGCTGGAGGCGCGTGGCGGCTCCCTCGACGCCTACACTTCCCGCGACAGCACGGCGTTTCAGGCCCGCGTCCTGGACGCGGACCTGCCGCGCGCCGTGGATGTCCTCACCGACCTGGTGCGCCGGCCGGCGCTGCGCGATCAGGATCTCTCACTGGAGCGCAACGTCGTCCTCGAGGAGATCAGCACCGTCGAGGACACGCCGGACGACCTGGTGTTCGAGCTGTTGGCCTCGACGCTGTGGCCCGAGCACTCCTACGGCTACTCGATCCTCGGCACCCGGGACACGGTCGGCGCGCTGTCGGCCGACGACCTGAAGCGCCTTCACGGGCAGGCGTACTTCCCCGGGAACTGTGTCATCGCCGCCGCGGGCAACCTCACGCATGAGCGGCTGTTGGAGGAGCTCGGCAAGCAGGATTGGTTCAGCGGGGATGCGGGATGGGGGATGGGGGATGGGGTCCCGACCGCCCCGCCCACCGTTGCTGCCATACGCGGGCGCACTACGCGCCACGCCCGCGACACCGCGCAGACGCATATCGTAATCGCGACGGACACGGTGCCGTTCGCCGACCGGCGCAAGTACGCGCTGCTGGTGCTGAGCAACATCTTGGGCGGCGGGATGTCGAGCCGGCTGTTCCAGCGTATCCGGGAGGAGCTGGGTCTCGCCTACAGCGTGTACACGTACGCGAGCTTCTATCGCGAGGTTGGGGTGCTGGGGACGTACGTCGGCACGCAGCCGGCGGCGGCGGATCAGGCGACCCAGGCCATCCTGGCGGAGTACGCGAAGCTGGCGCGCGACGGGCTGCGCGGCGAGGCGCTGGCCGAGGCCAAGCGGCAGACCGAAGGGCAGTTGATGTTGTCGCTGGAGAGCCCCACCGCTCGGATGTATCGTTTGGCCGGGTTTGCCCTGCACGGCGAGCGCTATTTGAGTCTCGACGAAATGGTCGCCACCGTGGAAGCGCTGACGGAGGACGAAGTGGGGGCGGTGGCGGCGGAGTTTTTCGAGCCGAGCCGGCAGACAGTGGTAGGGTTGGGGCCGAAGATCTGACGCTTACTCAGAGACCAGGGAGCGGGGATGATCGTCGGGGTGCCGCGGGAAATCAAAACGGCTGAGAACCGGGTAGCGCTGGTGCCGGCGGGCGCGGAGTCGCTGCGCGGCGACGGGCACACGGTGCTCGTCGAGCAGGGCGCGGGGTTAGGGAGCGGCTTTCCGGACGACGCGTATCGGGCGGTGGGGGGGACGATTGGCCCCGACGCCAAGGACGTCTGGGCGAAGGCGGACCTGATCCTCAAGGTCAAGGAGCCGGTCGAGTCGGAGTGGCCGCGGATCCGCAAGGGCCAGGTGCTGTTCACCTACTTCCATTTCGCGGCCGCGGAGGCGTTGACCAAGGCGATCATCGCGTCGGGCTGCGTCGCCATCGCCTACGAGACGGTGCAGCTGACGAGCGGCGAGCTACCACTGCTCACCCCCATGAGCGAAGTGGCAGGGCGGATGGCGGTGCAGGAGGGGGCGAAGTACCTGGAGAAGGTGTTCGGCGGCAGCGGGATTCTGCTGGGCGGCGTGCCGGGAGTGTTGCCGGCGGAGGTGCTGGTGATCGGCGGCGGGGTGGTGGGCACCAACGCCGCGAAGATGGCGGCGGGCCTGGGCGCCCACGTGACGCTGCTCGACGTTTCGCTCGATCGCCTGCGCTATCTCTCCGATGTGCTGCCGCCCAATGTTGATCTCCTGTACCCCAACCGCCACAACATTCTCGAGCAGCTCCCGAAGGCCGACGTCGTGATCGGGGCGGTGCTCCTGCCAGGCGCGAAGGCGCCGCATCTCGTGAAGCGGCCGGACCTGAAGCTGATGAAGCCCGGCTCGGTGATCGTGGACGTGGCGGTGGATCAGGGTGGCTGCATCGAGACGATCAAGCCCACGACGCACGACCAGCCGACCTACGTGGTGGACGGGATCATTCACTACGGCGTGGCGAACATGCCCGGCGGCGTGCCGCGCACGTCCACGCTGGCGCTCACCAACGCGACGTTCCCGTACGCGAAGCGGCTGGCGAGGCTGGGGTGGAAGCAGGCGTGCAAGGCTGACGCGTCGCTGTTCCTCGGCCTCAACGTGATCGAGGGGCAGGTCGTCTATCCCGGGGTGGCCGAGGCGTTCAATTTGCCGCTCGTGGACCCCAAGACGCTGGTGGAGCGGGCGGCCGGTGGTGCAGGTGCGCCGGCTGCCGCATCACGATGGGCTGCCGTTGCCGGCGCGGCAGACCGCGGGGTCGGCGGGGTACGACGTGTGCAGTGCCGAGGACGCGACGCTTGGGCCGATGGAGCGGAAGCTGTTGAAGACGGGGCTCGCGCTGGCGATCCCGGCCGGTTACGAAGCCCAGGTGCGGCCGCGCTCGGGGCTCGCGGTCAAGTATGGACTCACCCTGCCCAACACTCCCGCGACGATCGATTCGGATTATCGCGGCGAGCTGCTGGTGGCGGTCATCAATCTGGGCACCGAGCCGGTCGTCGTGAGCCGAGGGATGCGGATTGCGCAGCTGGTGTTCCAGCGAGTGGAGGCAGTGGAGCTGGTGGAGGTGGCCGAGCTGCCGGAGAGTGGGCGCGGGAAGGGGGGGTTCGGGAGTACGGGCAGCTAGGGGTTGTTGTGGTAGATCCGCCCCGTCGCGCGTGATTTCGGTACGTCAGTTCCTTCCAGTATTGCTAATCTGCGACATGACCGTGGCCGGATCTGGGCGGCAGCCCAAGCTGCTCGCCGCATTGCGCCAGGCGATTCGCGTGCGCCATTACAGCCCGCGGACGGAGGCGGCGTACGTCTGGTGGGTGCGGCGGTATATCCGCTTCTGCGGGCTGCGCCATCCAGGCGAGCTGG
>WNFZ01003032.1_pt1 | contig 17485 bp, 16 predicted proteins | sample 5400081 | NCBI WGS metagenome assembly WNFZ01 (sample SAMN13153365, study PRJNA577476) | soil metagenome | isolation source: 80 cm soil or saprolite under grassland replicate 1 | place: USA:California | collected 2016-06-15 | reverse complement strand
GGGGATCGGCGTCAATAAGCAGAACTTTGAATCCTTCTTGCGAGAGGCCCGCGGCTAAGTTAACAGCCGTTGTACTTTTAGCAACCCCTCCTTTTTGATTAGCAATTGAGATTATCATGCTTGTTTGTTGCGTTTGACATAGTCTGATGCAATTAGCCGTAGTAGGGAAGAGAGGGCAATATTGCGTTCCTTTGCAAGCTCTAAGAGACTCTCTTTTAGGTCAAATGGCGCAACAAACTTAATGAGAGCTTCGTTTTTGGCTTTCTTTCCGTTTTGGTACATATTTGGTACTGATATAGGACAGTGTTTACAGTTTATATAAAATATTAGGACAAAGTCAACTGTTGATTATCTTGAAGCTAAGACTTGATTCTTGCTATACCAGTAACCTTTTTTAACTTTCCTTTGGATGGATTTGAGTACAATAAATTCAGGGATTACCAAGTTTTAGAATATTCTACGTAGCATTTAAACGTTGACCCCGTCCTGTTATCAAATCCGTTCTCTTTGCTTCTGTCGGTTGGTGAAATTCCAAGGAGGAAGTCATGCATAGCCGAGTGTTCATCAAGCAAGCTGCCAGATTTTCCCGTCTATTGGTTTTGATGGCCTTACTAATATTGAATTTAGGTTCAAATTCAGTCGCTCAAGCTGCCCAGGAGATACCATCCGCGTATCAGTGGATTCGAATGGTGTGGAAGGGAACAGTTCCTCAGCACTATTTGGGGAAGGGGATGAGGTTGCAATATCCATCTCTGACGATGGACGCTACGTGGCTTTTATGTCTGATGCCAGCAACTTAGTCAGCGGGGATACGAACCTCTTTGGCGATATCTTCATGCGTGATACTGTAACAAATATCACCACGCGTGTCTCAGTCGGTTTAGCCGGAGCTGAAGGAAATTGCTGGTCAGCTTGGCCGTCCATTTCTGCGGATGGGCGTTATGTAGCGTTTGTGTCTTGCGCCACCAACTTGGTCAGTGGAGATGTAAATGGTCGTAGTGACGTGTTTCTGCGTGATACGCTGCTGAATACCACCACACTTGTCTCCAAAGATACGAGCGGTATGCAAGGGTACACCGATGCACGCTACACATCTATCTCCGCGGATGGGCGCTACGTGGCATTTTATGATGCCTTTCCATCACTAGGAGCAGGAATCTTTGTGCGCGATACCATGGCCAACACCCTTACTCTTGTTTCGGCTGCATTGGATGGAGGAGAAAGTAACGGTCCTTCGTATTCTCCATTTATCTCCGCGGATGGGCGCTACGTAGTGTTCTATTCCTCAGCCAGCAACTTGGTAAGTGGGGATACGAATGGGTATTATGATGTATTCTTGCGTGATATTGCAGCGAACACGACTACGCGTGTCTCGGTCGCTTCAGATGGTGCAGAAGGAAACTGGGCTTCATTTGGTCAATCTATTTCCGCGGATGGGCGCTATGTGGCGTTTGCTTCTAACTCCTCCAACCTAGTAGATGGGGATACGAATGGGTATTCTGATATCTTCGTGCGTGACACTATCTTGAATACCACCACGCGCGTCTCGGTTGGTCTTGACGGAGTACAAACCGATGCCGGCTCAGGCGGAACATCCATCTCTGGCGATGGGCGATACGTAGCTTTTGTGTCGAACGCTAGCAACCTGGTCAGCGGGGATACGAATGGTACGGATGATACTCGCCCAACCCCTTTAATGTTACAGCATCAGTTCTTAACGATGGGACAACCACTGCAACTAATGTCCAACTAACGCTTAGTTTGCCACCGGGTTTATCTCTTGCATCGGGCACGGCGAATCAGTCCGTCGGCGATCTTGCAGTTGGGCAAGAACGTCAAGTGCCTTGGAGTGTAATAGCCGATTTCCAAACTGCGCAAGCAACCCTTATTTATTCTGTCACTGCCACGGCATCCAATGCGCTTTCTAAAACAATTATTCGTCAGATTTTGTTACCTGTTATTCAAAAACAGCTGGTAATTGATTACTTTGCACTCGGTGACTCCATTGCGTCAGGGCACGGACTAGAAGATGATGGAGAACCATGTCACAAATCTTATAATTCTTCTTATCCGCACACAGTTTATACTGATCTCTTAAAAAGATATGCCATTGTTAATTATCCAGAGGAGAATTTCGTTGCATGCTCGGGAGCCACTGTAATGACCAGCAAGATCAGGATACAACAGGATGACTACTCGTGGTTTTCCAATCAAGTTGATTACGTGTTGAAACATCTATCTAACCAGCCGACGCTTGTTACTATTACTATAAGCATGGATGATTACGGATGGACAGATCAGACGTTTGTTGCGCATCTCATCCTTGAATCAACCAAAAAAGAAGAGGACGATTTAACTCGCATAAGTAAACTGGTAGAGCCACGTCTAATAAATCAAGTGGATAGGCTCTTGAAACACCAAAATGTTGTTGTTGTCTTTACAGATTATCCAAATCCGGTAAACACAGATAGCGTATTCTTTCATGCACTAACTCCTGGTTGCTTACCTTTTCTTGCATGTTATGACCACACTGAGACATTCGTTCACCACATTAATCGGAGCCTAATTCTAAACGTGGTTCCGGCCTTAAATAAAAAGTATCCTAACCGAGTAAGAGTGGCATCTATTCATGAAAAATTTCATGAGAATCATTCATCGCCAGGGGATGCCTCACTTTCGGATACAAAACCACCGTGGAAGACCTGTGGCTTTGCTGAACCACCTGGTTTTGATGAGACTTGGATTCAATATCCTGGTGAACTAGGAGTAAATAGTCCGGAGCCTGATTGGTTGAGTAGTGGGACCGGAGAAAAATACGGAGATTGTTTCCATCCAAATTACCTTGGAGCCATTGCTATTGGGGATATCGTAGATTCGGCGGCGTCGACTTTAGGTCGCTAACCGAAAGTCAATAAAGGTATTGAAATCTTGATTAATAAGACCGGAGGTTGTTCCTCCGGTTTTGGTTATTTTATATAAAAAGGGAAGTTTGCTAGAATAAAATCATATGATTCAAATATACAAAACAGTATCCTGCGTTTCACTATGTCTTCTTTTGCTCTTACTGATTCCAATTAGTCGCTCTTTTTTACAAACATATCGCCAAGTTCAGCTGTTGCAAACCGTAGATAATCCTGGTATTTTTATCAAACAATTCGATACATTTTCATCAGAACCAGTCAAAATTCCTTTGAGATGTAGTCCTTTCGCTCTGCTCACATGCATAAACAATGAGTACTATGTTTCTCCTTACTGGCCATATTTGAAAGTAAAGGAAACATTGGTCGAAGAGGGAAATTGTGGGCTAAGGCTATCTGCAAAGAATTCCGGCCCAGATGAAGGTTACAGAACTCGTTTAGAAGATCGCTTTTGGCGAGTATTCTGGATAGGTGTAGACAATTGTGGGCTTCATAAGGTACTCTACTATGGGCCATATCGGCTTCACTAACTTTACTCCATAGACAAAAGCAATAGTCCACACTGTTTTTGACACGGTCTAGACATTATAAAAGCTGATGCTGACAAGTTGAAATTTTACTAGATCACATTAAGACACATTAACGGTAAAGCAACCGGAATAGTTGTTAAATAGTGACAAACAAAAGTGAGTTGAAGTCGTAAATTTTATCCCCTGTAATTGTGATTATAGGCGATAGGTAGGGGAGCCTTCCAGATTGAATCCAAAAATCCATGTATTTCTGTCGCACAACATCAATTTTGCGATTATTATTGATTAGGCAAGGCAAAGTAGAATGTATGACGGCACGTCTAATATTCATTCTATAGCGCACATTACTACCCTCAAAAATGCAGGGAAACTGTAGATCACAATATCTTGTACAGACACCGAATTTTCTGTTATCCTTTGTCTAGATAAAGGGAACACCAAAGTTGGAAGATTCTGTCTATTTACCAATATTAAAATCTTTGTACCATAATTTGGGACCAGTGTAAGAGAAAACATTGAAACATCGAACGGCGCGAGGATGGCCTAGATGGAAGGCTTACAAGGACCAGTAATACTCTTTGCTCTTATATTCATTATCGCCTTTTGGATTCCTTATATTGCCGCGCGTCAAAGGAGCAAAGAATATCAACGAGGGAAAAGAAAATTTCAGTCTTTGAGTAGTAGTTTGGCACATCTGGAAGAACATATCTCAGAAGAAACCGATAGATGGCCTATCTATGCTCGTCCTGTCATATTTACGGATTTAGACCACAAAGCCCAGATAGATTTTGCAAAAGCACAACAAGCTTTAGAGAGTGCCCATGAAATTTTGCCGGTGATCCAATCTATTGAAGAAACCAAAACCTCCAAGCTGCTTAAACGGATTGACTTCTTTAATCTACCTAAAAATCTCCAAGTTATTTCATTAGAGAATAGCTTGATTGGATATAGAAACGCTTTTGAACAAGAGATTCTAAATCTCGGGACTTCGCTAAAGTCTTTGCGAATCGGCGGGCGACAAGTAAGAAAACAAAAAAATCAAATTGAGAGATCAATCCTAGATTTACAAAATAAGAAGGAGGAAATTAACGAGAAACTGCACCCATTAGATGTCTGGAGGGCGATAGAAGCTCAAAATTTGTCATGGTTGGTTACTATTGCAGACAGTTGTCACTCCGAAGCAGTTAATTGCATCCAGAGCGCCTCCGATGACGAGTATGGTTATATGGAGCATGCAAGAGCTAATGTGTTTGTCAGTATTGGGAATATCTCTCTAGGCTGTATTGAACTATTTATTGAAAGTGAAAACATATCGAGGCGATATGAGCTTGATAAATTTCAGGAATTATTTGAGAAATCAACAAACGTGCTTCAATCCGTATTGGAAATGGATGAGGTTTGGAATAACTGGCGGAAACTCAAGAAAATAAAGCCATATATTGATGGTTTGCCTATAACGAAACAAAAGGCTGAAAAATCGCTTCGCACTTTTAAGCGTCTCCAAGAGCATTTTGAAAAGCTTATCATGTTAATTAGTGACATAAATTTAGAGAAGGAAATAGAATTCATAAAGATGCTTGAAAAGAATTGCGAGGATTATTGGTACTCGTTTGCAGAACGAAAAACATATTGGGAAAAAGCACTTGGTATACCGACCAAACTACCCTCTACAGAACTTAATTCTTTCCGAGCTTTGATCGTTGCCGAGATTAATCCTGCCATCGCCATTGACATGGTCATCAAGCAGAGTCGAATCTTAGATTTGATGAGAAAACTTGGAGAAGCAATTACCTGGCATGATTCTATAAATATTTTAGTGTTCCAATTGGAATCTGAGTTAAAAATTCATCAGGAAGCTGAAAAAGAGGTTAATAGATTACTGGCTCCAGACGGTGACGCAAGCCTGATTCACCAAGAAATAATTACGGTTCTAAGTGACACATCACCGGACATCACTGATTGGGGGAAATCCTTGATAGAGACTATGCAAGTTACGCAGCTAGAGCAAAAAATATTCAAGGTGCGGATTTTCCACAACTCGTAATTAGCCTGAATTACTTGAATAGTGAGTCAAAGAAATTGGTCTTGGAACATTTCGCTCAGTTAAGAGAATTAGAAGAAAACTATATAACGCTTTATGATCATATTGATTCAATAAATTATGATCTACAAACATACATGACTCATATTCCGAGATTTGAAAAAGATTTGATTATGTTGTTTAGCGAATCTTATAAAGAAAGCGCAAAAATATTGGAGCAAGAAAAATTAGAAAATTATTCATGGCTAAGGCATGCTGTAACCACAATGAATAATTGGGTCGAGAATACAGAAAAGCTCATTGAACCCTCTCGGCACAAATATAAGGATTTCGAAAGAGAAAGCGCTAGCGCAGAGGATCTTCTTAGACACCTCAAAGAGGTCATTAGAGTCAATAAAGCCGATGTAATAGAAACATGGAACTGGGGTAAAAAAGGCATATTGCCTAGAGTAAACACAATCGCACGGGCCTTTGATCGTAAACGGAAAGAGTGGGATAGGCTCGTGGGTCGAAATTGGTCGGGATACAATATCACATGGGCACTATCGCAATGTGAAGATATCATTCAGTTTTGCGAACGAAAATTATCAGAACTTGATCAGATGCTTGACCGCATACGTCAGAAACAAGACCTGCTTGATGGGAACCTGAAAGATATCGAGCGTTTAACACAAGAGAATCTATATGGCTTGACACCTCAGGATAAGCAGCAAATTAGTCGGCTAATTAGAATTGCAAAAGAAGCAATAAATTATGATTATGCAGTTAAAGTACTTAATTACGCCCACTCATTAGCTATGAAACATATCTCTTCAAAGCAAGAGCGAGAGATTCAAAACATAATCATTCAATCTGAAGGTCCAGTATTTACGGGAAACGTAATTAATAGTGGAAACATTAGTGGGGCATTCAAAATGATCCAATATACTAATCAGAAGAGACGGCGGCATCATGCCAAAAAGAAGTAGACTATCTATAAAATCAGATGGGGGACCTATCTTCCTTGGAAACGTAGATAACAGCGGTACCATAAGAGGGAGAACTGATATTTATCAGGAAGGTATCAGTGCTGATCAAGCCATAAAGCTATTTGACAGGGTGATCAACACGGTGAACACTCATTTGGAACTTTCTACGAAAGAGAAAGCTCAATTGCAATTAGAGATAGAAGAATTGCGTACGGAACTACTTAAGAAGGATAAAGCAAACGAGAGCTTCATTTTGCGTCGCTTACGAAATATCAAAAGAATGGCTCCTGACATTCTAGACGTAACACTAGCCATTATTAAAAATCATGCCCTTGGATTTGGAGTAATTGTAAAGAAGATAGCGGAAAAAATAAAATCGGACACACTTTAGTTCTAAAATATGTGAAATAAATTGACCACTTCTTAATAATATAGGTAGGGGACTTAAAAAACGTGACTCGCATAAAACTGGCCCTTTAGTCGTACAATCTTGCTTTTGCGAAGTAAGTACCCGATGACTTCCAAAGCTGGGTTTTTCGTCAAACTACCCATTGAAGTTAAGACAGTAAAAGCCAGAAGTTTCGTTAAAAACAAAGTAACTATTGCAATTTTTGAATTCTTATATTCTGATATTAGAATTAATAGCAAGGGACCTGCTGAAGTTTAGGAACCAAGCCATCTTGCCTGTTGTAGCAAAGCTAACCCTTGAAGGAAAATTTTAAGGTGCAAATGGCGTTTAAGCCTATATAATGTTATAAACGTTGAATAACGCACATTCGGTGAATTCAGTCGATTCGGTGTCCCAAATTTCTGAGGAGATCTTGTGTCAATTGTTATTGATAAGGTAGAATATCTGACTTCTAAAGAAGCTGCACTTCTTGCAGGAAGATCAGTTGATACTATTGGTCTTTGGTGTCGCAAAGGCAAGGTGCAATCTCGACAGGATGGCACACGAAGGTGGCTTGTAAATCGACAGTCCCTTGAACGGTTTATTAAAGGCGAATCGGACACGATTGGCAAATCCGGTAAGAACACTTTAAAGTAGTTTTTATTAGTATTCTGTCAAACACTGTAGAAACTAGAAACAAATTTTTATTCATTTCGTGAAAGTTATTATGGATCAGTTGAACTTTCTAGACACGCCTGGGTTGCTAGAAGAAATATCAGAATATCGATCCCAACTTGAGATAGTAAATTCTTTAGCGTTGGATAATGAAATCTTTGAGCGGTGGAAAAGGGGAGAGGCGCAACCAAATCCACATTATCAGAAGGCACTTGTACAATACTGCCTACGTCATGATTTGATGGATGTTCTTGAGTATTATGTCTCTGGACTTCCTAGTTATAATCCTTATTCTAGCTTTCAATTCGACACACTTCCTCTTGGGTATGGTAGACCGATCGGTCCTACACAGGCACTACGCATTCTGTCTACAAAGATTGCGGGTAAATCTGTTGGATTTCCGATTGGAGTACCTGCGTCTATTCTGACAGGTACTTCAAGATGGATAGAGTTCTATGCAAAGCGGGGTTTTGACATCTTAACTTATAAGACTGTGAGAACGCTGGAATGGGATGTATATGATAAGCCGAACGTCGGATTTATACCCGAAACCCACCACTTGAAGACCCGTTCAGATTTTAATAAGAAGCTTTTTGCTGATCCAGATTTTATACCATATAACTCAAACGAAATTACCGCAGCAAATTCTTTTGGAATTCCTTCTTTGTCACCTAAAGAATGGCAGGAGGATATATCTAGAGCTAAAAGTGTTTTGGGATCCGGCAAAATATTAATCGTTAGTGTAACTGGAACAACATTGTTGAACAATGATTCATTTGAATATCTTGTCAATGATTTTGTTAAGGCTGCATCAATGGCTAGAGAAGCAGGCGCAGATGCAATAGAATTGAATCTCTCTTGCCCAAATGTAAAGGGCCACCACGAGGGAGATCTTTACCTTTATCCCGAAGAGACAAAACAAGTTGTTCAGGCTGTATGGGAAAAAGCTATTAACAAGGGTGAAACTCCACTCTTAGTCAAAATTGGTTATCTCGAGTCTAGCTTGCTAAGGCAGTTAGTAAAAGAAATATCTAGCTACGTTGCTGGGATCGTTGCTATTAATACTATTGCCGCACCAATTTATGATAAGCACACCCTGGAACAATTTTTTCCACCTGATAAGAAGAGAGATAATGACCGTATTTGGGCTGGAGTTTCAGGCTCCGCAATCAGAGAATTTGCAAAAGAAGTGGTACGAAACTTAGTTGTATTACGGGAAAAAGAGCATTACGAATTTGACGTATTAGCTGTAGGTGGCGTATCCAACAGTCAACATGTTCAAGATTATCTTAACCTAGGTGCAAACGGTGTATTATCTTGTACTGGTGCTTTAGTAAATCCAAATTTAGCTTTGGAAACTCGCCAGCAAATCGGGGAATACCCTCGTAATGATAAGATAATACATGACACTGATCGAGACAAAAAAGAATGGGAGGTGAACATTATGAAAGATAAAGAAAAAGATCCTAAGGAAGGTCGCATTCCAGATATTGAACCTGGTTATGGAAGATATAAGCCGCGTCCTCTTTCGGGGTCGAAAGATAGTGAAGAAAAAAATAAATCGTTGGCAACAATTTTGAGGGAATTACTTCAACCATCAAAAGTTCCGGCTCAGAACGAAAAAAAAGATAAGTAGTACTGCAAGTATTAGCTAGCCGTACATATGGCAATAATCTTTCATAACTTCACTGCTGATGAAGGGATGGATATGCGTTTCTCCTGGCTGAACCTAGTTGCAAAAATCTTCTTGGCAATTGTAGCTTTTCTAGTTCAAATTGCAGTTGGCTTTCCTAACAATTGGTTTGGTTCATTGCGCCCAGCCTGGCAGTGGGGGATAGTCGCAGCGGGAATTATCGCCACCTCCACAATTATTGCTTGGGCGGAGTACGAAAGGCGAACAGATGTAAAGGGTGAAGTGAACAGTCAAGTTTCGAGAATGGAAACTCAGCTCAATCTCGATAAAAAGGAATTTGCAGATATTTTTCTGAGCGAAGTACTCAAAATATTGGTGGAATCGTTGAAAATTCCTGGACAAGCAAGGGCGGCAATATACTTAAAAGACTCAACAGGCAAATTAAAGGTATGCTTTGATCATGGGATGAAAGATATGCCTGACTATGGTCTTGAATATGCCCCAAGTTGTGGTTGGGCTTGGGAATCATGGAATACAACAGAACAAACATTTTGTGACTTGGATACCTATGGTAGAAAAAATATTATCAAAAAGTGGAAGTTTACCCGCGGCCAATTTTCGGTAATGTGGTCCGCTGGGGTTAGATCAGTTCTTATGACTCCAATTACCGCGCCAAGTGATGCGGATACACCTATTGGCATTTTAGGTATCGATAGTACAATGCCCATGGCCGTATCTCAATTGGATAAGCAATTAATAATGGATGAGGCTTATGACCGCGCCCGAAAAATTGGACAGCTTCTTGTGAAAGCCAAGTTAGTTTGAAGAACTATTTTATAGATATTAAAGAGGGGACAAGTATAAAAATTATAAGATAAATGGCGAGATTTACTAAAATGGTAATTAAATAAGGTCTAGTCGTACAATATACATTTTGCGGCGTTGATTTAGCTTCAGAACAAGAATATGACTCAGGAATAATCGATATTTGAGCTTGATCTTTTGAACATGTGAACCCATAGTATCCAAAGTATAACAAAGCGCTATAGGGCCTTATAAATGATGAATGGGACGAGTTTATAAAGATGTCTGAATAATAATGCCATAGGTTTTCAAGAAACTCCGAACGTTTGACATCTTGAACAGTCTATGCTATAAAATAGGCATATCCCCTCTGTTCCTTCGGGGACAGGGTGCGAGGCGGTCAAAGACCGCCTCTGCTTTTTTAATCCAGTGGCAGGTCAGATGAAAACAATCGTTTATGTAGATGGTTTCAACCTGTATTATGGCGCAGTCAAGGGGACACCATATAAATGGCTCAATGTCAAAACCTTATGTCAGTTACTCCTCCCCAGAAATCAGATCATCAGAATCAAGTATTTCACCGCACCTGTTACAGCTCGTCCAAACGACCCTGACCAGCCAAACCGTCAGCAAATATTTTTCCGTGCGTTACAGACAATTCCAGAATTGGAAATTATTTTTGGTCATTTTCTGTCGCACGAGATTATGATGCCTCTAGCCCATCCTGTTCCGGGTCAATCCAAATATGCGCAAGTTATCAAGACAGAAGAAAAAGGCTCGGATGTGAACATTGCCGCACACATGGTCAATGACGGACATAAAGGTCTTTATCAGGTGGCAATATTGGTTTCAAATGACTCTGATTTGGTGGAACCAATTAAAATTGTAAGCAACGAATTGAGACTACCCGTCGGGATTCTGAATCCTTTTATCCAAACGCCAAGTTTCGATTTGCGCAAACATGCAACTTTCGTAAGACCTATTCGCGCAGGCGTACTATCTGCCAGCCAGTTCCCGCCAACCTTGAAAGACGCCAACGGAATATTCTACAAACCTCTTATCTGGTAACCCGGCATTTCCTCCCAAAAACTCAACATTCACCTGTACATTTATTGATAGTATAAAAATGGCAGAACCAGGGTGAGGGGGGCACCCTAATACTGCCGAAGCGAATTATACCTCCGTTTCATGGTTCGATCTCACACAGGAAAGGTTATGCACTGAACAAATGCGACATCTAACCATCCTCCCAAAAGAGATAGATTCCCTGTTTTTTTATCTACTCTCCACTAATTTGATCTCATCATCGGTCAGTTTGTACAGTTCATAGACAAGATTATCAATCATGCTATCCACTGAGATTATCTCTCGACGCACTACCTCCTCCTCTTGTGGCGTACATATAGTTCGCTTATGTAATTCCATAATTCGCTTGACCAGCAAGACCATCTCATCATGCAGCGCTTTTTCGGCTGGTTTAGTGAAGTTAATAGTATGGATGGGTAATTGGTCAATGTATTGACGATTCAGAGCGATATATCCATGTTGAAAAGGCGTGCTTATAGTTTTTAGATATGTGCTCAATAATTTAGAATTCAGTATCCCAAGAACATAGAAGTAATGTAAATTTGTTCCGGGCAAGAGCGTTACTCCATACCCGCCTCCACCGCCACCGCCACTACCAACAAAAAAGAAGTTTCCTTCAATGTCTGCGGCAAAACAACTACCGGTTGCTATTGATGGGACAAGTAGCTTGGGGCTATTAAATCGCGTATGGTTTTTCTTATAAACATATCCATACCAATCTTTTCCCATTTCGCCTTTATTCCGCGAAGCTAGCCGTTTCGAGCATTGTTTAAGATAAGCCCAGGTCAAAGGAAATTTTGATTGGTATTCTTTTGCGTCGATCAAGGCTGATTTACCATTTCCAGTATTATAAGGTATTAGAAGTTTGAGCCGCCTGCCAGCCTTCCAAATTCCTTACTTTCTCAAATTCAAATTCAGTATGCCCTACTTTATCAAGAAACATCAAGCCGGTATAAGTCGTTGCGCTTTTAAAAACCTGTTGGTCGCCAAAGTGCACTACTTTAGCGAGATATTTGCCATTCGCAATCACGCCCCGCAACGGCTCGCCATATTGAGAGTTGAAAAACTTATGCGGCAAAATAAATCCCAATCGTCCGTTTTTGTTTAGAAGACTCAAACCTTTTTCAACAAAGACCACATAAACATCATAGTTGCCTTTGCTAGCGGCCTTATACCTCTTCTTGTAAAACTCAACATCAATTTGAGAAGTTTCTTGCAAAGTTTGAATTCGAATGTACGGCGGATTTCCAACAACAGCATCAAATCCATCTTGAATGAACACCTGTGGAAAGGCTGTATTCCAATCAAAAGCATTCACACGGTATCGCTCTTCATCATCCGCAAAACTCAATGTTAATTGGCGACCTTGATAATACTCAGGTCCAATCAATGAGTTGCCACATTGAATGTTCTTCCCCAAATCAGGCAGGACTCGTTCCTGCCAAAGCGATAGCTGCGAGCCAATCGTTTCCTGGGTCTCACCTTCTAGTACTTTCAAAAGAAGAGACAGTTTCGTCATTTCAACTGCCTGCGCGTCGATGTCCACACCAAAAACGTTATTGAGTAGAATTTCTTTCTTTTTAACAGTTGTTAAATGCCAGCCGTCTCTCGCCTCAAAGATTGCGGGATTATTTCCTGCTGCCCATCTTTTGGGTTCGAAACCTGTATACCAATTTAAGTGCCAGTCCAGTAAATATTGATAAGCACCTAGCGCGAATGAGCCTGAACCGCATGCCGGGTCAAGTACCTTGAGGCGTACTACATCCTTCGGCTTTTTGTCCTTTAGTAATTGTCCAACGGTGTTCTTAACTATGTAATCTACTATATAAGTAGGCGTGTAATACACCCCGCCCGCTTTCCTTACCTCGGGCTTTTCTTCCACTTTTGCTTGGTGTGAAGCCGTTAGCTGAATGACCTTTCCAAGAAAACGCTCATACACCTGCCCTAAAATATCTGAGGAGATTACCCTAAATACATACGGGCTTTCTGGATAATATAAGTTTTTCAGAATTTTCTTCAAGACCTGATCATCAATTTTCAAGCCTAGTGTCAAGGAATCAGTCGTACTTGATTGGTTTTTTTCCTTGCTGAAGTGAAACAAGCCAGAGTTATAACGAATGTCGGCATGCTGGAATAACTGACACAGATTTTCGTAAACATTCCTGCCTGATGCTATATCGTTTAGCTGCTCATCTGGCTCTATACCGCGATCCTCGCAAATACGCAGAAATATGATGCGGTCTATGGTTATTTGAACAGCGTAGTTCAATGCCCGCACGCTTAGTTTGGGTTGTGTATGGCGATGTCTTTTGCCAGAAGTTCCCGCCAGCGTTCAATTTCTACAAGAAAAGCATCATCAACTTCGACCCTACCCTTTTTACTTTTCAATCCTTCGGCGTACTTGTCAAATGAACCGTTTTGAACAGCATCATGTGAGAAAATATTTGCTATCCGATCCCATTTCTTGACGTACTCGCCATAAGTACAATAATCTATCAGTGCTACCTTAGGATTATCCCCTTTGTCTGGCTTAACGCGACAATCATAAATGGCAAACTCTTCAAAATCTGTCAAAATACCCAAAGGTAGTTTTGCGCTCCAAGCATAACATCTCAATTGGTAAGCTGGATCCATGTCTCTTTCAATTTTGATGGATGGTTTCTTGGCTTCAACAAAGAACTTACGTGCCCCTCCAATACGAAAAGCATAATCAGGTGCTTTCAGTATTTTCTTTCCCTGTGCTTTTCCTTCCTCAATCTTTACTCGGTCCTCGTGAATAACTTCTTTGTATACTTCCGAGCGCCCCATTTTGTTGGCCACATCCCAACCGAGAGATTCAAAGAAGGGATCAAGAAATTCACGGCGCAACTGTGTTTTGTTATATTTTCCTGAAACATATGCGTCATGATGCTCGTCGAATCGTTTTACCAAATCTTCTATGATGTCGGTCGTGTTCATTGGTAAATTGACCTTTCTAATTCCCAAAGCTCGAACTCCCCTATAGCCAGCATGGGTCAAGCCCTGTTTATACTAATGTAAGTACACGACGGGGTTATTTTAAGGATGTTACGTTTCTTAGCTTGCAAAAGCGTTATTTCTCTGTCATTTGTTTGAAACCTCTATCATTTTCATTTGGTATGCGTATCATACGAATATCCAAAGCTGGCACTATTGAAATATAAGAAGACGGCATGAAGCTCTATAATAGATGTTTAGACACGGGATTAATTATTTCCCTATTGGAAAGATTAGCTATCTACAATGAGTTTTCCTCTAACCCTTAAGCAGAGTTCCCCATCCGTCAGGATGGGGGTGAATGCCTTTTAAAGCCTTCGGCAATGTGGTAGTAAAATATGTCTGTGAGTGTATATAAAAACACCAGCCATGCAATTTACTTCATTCAATATCATTTAGTCTGGCCAGTAAAATACAGGCGTAGTGTCATAACAAAAACTATTGGAGGATACATTAAAATTGCAATGGAGGACATTGCCGAGGGCTACGGTTGGGAAATTCTTGAACAAGGTATGGAAACTGACCACTACCACATGCTGATCAGTGTTCAACCAAGATTCTCTCCATCAATGGTAGTAGAAAAACTAAAGAGTTATTCAGCCAAAGGGGTCTTCAAAAGATTTCCAGATATTAAAAACAGACTCTGGGGTGGGGAGTTCTGGGCCAATGGGTATTGTATAACTACAGTAGGAACAAAGTTGAACAGTGATCAGATTAAAACTTACATTTCAAAACAAGATATTACGATAAAGATCTAGGTGATACCCCACCTGTAACGAAGTGGAGGGTGGGGTAATTCATTTCTCTCGAAGCGACCTCTTTTGCTAACAACTGGTAAACCGATATGGAACGAACATCTTTTAGTCCCATAACCTCCTGAATTATTTTTAGGCTTGTACCTTTTGCTAGATGCTGTGCCCCAAATGTATGCCTAAGTGTCTGGATACTAGCGCTCCCAATCCCAGCCTTTTTTAAGTACTTTCTGAGTATTTTCTGTAACCCCCTATCACTTACAGGTAAACCAAATCTGTTTAGGAAGAGAATATTAAATCCCGCTTTTTCCCGCACTTTCAAATAACTTCGTATTGCAAGGTTAGCCTTTTTACTTAGGGGAACTATTCGTTCGTCTTTACTTCTATTTCCCAGAACTCTTATATAGCCAATCTGTTCCACCCCGGCTTCATCCGACTCTTCTAAATCAATATCATTTAAAGTCAATCGCGTAAGCTCTGAAAGCTTAATTCCGGTTTGTAGCAGTAATTCGATAATCGCTTTGTCTCTTGGATTGGCAGCACAAGCAGCTTGTAATCGATCACACTCGGCTTGAGTCAAAATGTGCGGTGTTGTGGTTTCTGTAAACGGTAAAATGATCTTTGAAGCGATATTAGTATGAATATAACCATCCTGGTATAGGAACGAAAAAAATGAACGGATGGCAACAACTTTTCTTTTCCTCGTCAAACTGGAATAACCTTTTTGTTCAAGACCGGCAATGAAGCGCTCTACAATAGGTAAACCTGCTTCCTTTGCATGAATCACGCCCGCCTTTTCCGCAAACTCAATGAATCCTTGAAGATCGTTTATATACTCTACCCTAGTTCTATCTGCAAAATTTCTATAAGCCATGTAGATAGTCGTGTAATCCCCCAATGCCTTTTTGAGTGTCATGTCCTCCACCCTTTCATCCTAGCATTTCGGGTTTGGTTCGTCAAACTGCTTGAGATGTGCTTTATTTCGTTCGTCATATTATGATACGTTCTTTCCTGTAAATGAGACGAAACAATGCCGACGTCAAAAATTTCTTGTTACCGACTTGTAGTTGTTCTGCCGAAGCATAGGATACTTACTCCTAATAACCAGATTATGTAAGGTGACACTTGACATTTGCCCCTAGCTTTTGTAAGCTGACTCTAGACACATGCTTTTTACTAGGAGGGTTTTCAAAAATCTAAAAGAAGAGGTCCGGACCAAAGAAATAACTGTGATTACCGGAATGCGAAGGGTAGGGAAAACTACCGCACTTCGTTACTTATATGATTTAGTGGAATCTAAGAATAAGGTTTTGTTAGACCTGGAGAATCCCATAAACCGTAAGGTTTTCGAAGAAGAGAATTATGATTCCGTTTGGAATAACCTGAAACAATTCGGTATTACTGATTCCCAAAAGGCATATATTTTTCTTGACGAGGTCCAAAACTTGCCCGAACTTAGTCGGGTGGCAAAGTATTTATATGATCACTTTGACGTAAAATTCGTTCTTACTGGTTCCAGCAGTTATTATCTAAGAAACCTCTTTCCGGAGTCACTTGCGGGAAGAAAAATAGTTTTTGAGATGTATCCCTTAAGTTTTGCCGAGTTTTTGGTGTTTAAAAATATCAAACGGATAGAAGCTGGCAACCTAAAGGAGATGGCAACTGAGAAAAATAAAATTTCCTATGCAAACCTAGAACCTTTGTATCGAGAGTATGTGGAATTTGGCGGCTTTCCTTCAGTCGTGCTTGAACAAAACCCGGAAAGAAAGCGGTCACTTCTCAGCGAAATATTTACATCTTATTTTGAGAAAGATGCAAAAAACCTTTCCGATTTTAAGGATATGTCAAAACTTAGAGACCTAATCCTACTTCTGGTTCCTCGTATGGCGTCACGAATAGAAATCCAAAAACTTGCAAGCGATTTATCTGTATCTCGAGAAACTGTTTATAACTATTTGTCATTTTTGGAGCATACCTATTTTATATCGCTTCTATCTCGTTTCTCGCCAAGTATTGACCGCCAGGCAGCAGGTGGCAAGAAATTATTTTTCTGCGATCTGGGACTTGCAAGCATGTTGGGCAAGGTTTCGGAAGGACAAATATTCGAACAAAGTGTTTTCCAGAATCTCCGCGGTTCTCACGATATTACCTATTTTAATAAGGACGGTAAAAGCGAAATTGATTTTATTTTAGACGGATCTGTCGCCGTCGAGGCGAAGTTATCTTATTCACAAAAGGATAACAGGTTACTTAAACAACGAAGGAAGGCATTAAGCCTCTCTGAAAGCTATATTGTAACCAGCCGCTATACTGACCAACATGATGTGATTGTTGCTGTTGATCTGTAATTGTCTACTGATTTACGATATCCGATACACAATACAATTGCTGTCACTACTTTCGACAAACCAAGGCGATACTGTTCTTGTTCTCTTTAGCGGCTCAGGAACTACGGGGTTGCATGTATAAAGCTTGGACGCCAGCTTATTTGCATAGAAAAAGAACAAGAATATATTGAACAGACGCTCGACAGATAGATAGAAGCCTGATCGCAACTTGGAATCTCTCAAAGAAAACAAACATAGAACTAGATCTCCTCAATTCGAGACAAAGAAGTTAGCCAAACGCCTAATCTTGTTCGATTAAGGCATAGCGCAAATAATTGATGCCTATTC
>WNFZ01002729.1_pt1 | contig 17492 bp, 14 predicted proteins | sample 5400081 | NCBI WGS metagenome assembly WNFZ01 (sample SAMN13153365, study PRJNA577476) | soil metagenome | isolation source: 80 cm soil or saprolite under grassland replicate 1 | place: USA:California | collected 2016-06-15 | reverse complement strand
ACGCTCCCGAGCCCGCCCGCGGCCAACGCCGTTACCGCTGGGCCGCTGGGCGCTCAGGACGGCAGCCAAAACGGGTTCGTCGCCGACGATGAAGGCGAGGGCCAGATCGCGGGCATTTTGCCGCCGGGACCGATGTCTCTACTGCACCTGGTGGACTTTGACGGCTGCCTGACGGATTATGCCGACTTCCAGGTACACATCGCCTACCATCTCGACGGGTCGACCCACGGGCCCGTCCAAGGTCCACCGTGCAGTTGGGCCGTGCAGCGGATATTCGTCTTCGAACCCTAATGGGCAGGAGTGCTGATGCAGCGACACCGAATCAGGAGCGAGATCGCCCAAAGGAGAAAGAACGAAGATTGGCGACCCGCTCGCGGTTGAAAACACATCAAGCGCTGATTTGCCTCCAAGGAGGAATATGAACTCTTCACCAAACAAACGCATCACGCCGAATGAATCACGGACGAGCACAGGCGCGGACGCTTTCAACCGGCGTTCATTCCTTGCACGGGTGCTGGCCGTCAATGCGATTGGTTTGTCTACGCGGCTGGCAGTACCCGAAGCCAAAGCCGCGCCCGGCGTTACGTCGGTGTCCGCCAGTTCCTCGGAGCGCCGCTTGCAGGCGTATAGAATTCGTCAGCAGGCTGCGCTGTTCGAGTTCAACCAACCAGTTCCGGCTCATCCCAATAACGGCGACGAAGTCTTATATTCCAACAGAATGGGTAGCTACAGCAAGGGGCTGCCTCACGATGCGCTGGGCGAAGTCGAATTGAATGCGTACAGCGCACTGCTCACAGCAGTCCTGTCATCGCCGCAGCGGCGGCGGACCTTTCGCGTTTCAGCGATTTTCGCGCGCCGAAAACAGCAGGCCAAGTCACGCCGGGCACTGTCTTCCGAGGCAACGCGCCGGGCGATCTGGTCGGACCGTATCTCTCGCAGTTCCTTTGGCTGGACATCCCGCAAGGTTCAATGCTCATTCCGCAGAAGCTCTACACCAGATTGCCGGGCGCTGCCTACCTGACCCACTACACCGAGTGGCTGGCGATTCAGAACGGATTTATCCCGCCATCCTACCAAATGGACTCAACCCCGCGCTACGTCCGGAACCTGCGCGACTTGGGCGAGTGGGCACACGTTGATGCGCTGTACCAGGCCTACCATCAAGCTTGCCTGATCCTGCTCGGCATGTTCGCCGAACCGGGCCGCCGCGATTGGTATCATGGTGGCGGCGCGCCATTCGACGCGGGCAATCCCTACGGTTCTTTGAACAACACAACCTGCTTCGGCACCTTTTGCGCACCGCACGTGCTGAGCATGGTCCCTGAGGTAGCGACGCGCGCGTTGAAAGCCGTGTGGCATCAGAAATGGTTTGTGCACCGGCGCCTGCGCCCGGAGGCGATGGGCGGATTAGTCCACCAAACGCTGGCCGGCATGGCCGAGCGCCCGATCCACTCTGACCTGTTGAACTCTGCGGCGCTCGGCGCCGTTTACTCCAATTACGGCTCTTATCTGCTACCCATCGCGATGCCTGAAGGCTCCCCCACCCATCCGTCGTATGGCGCGGGACATGCCACCGTGGCTGGCGCCTGCGTGACGATTCTCAAGGCGTGGTTCGATGAATCCACCGTCATCCCGCATCCGGTGGTGCCGAACGCCGACGGTACCGTGCTCTTGCCGTACAGCGGTCCGCCGTTGACCGTGGGGAACGAGCTGAACAAGCTCGCGGCCAATGTGGCTCAAGGCCGCAATGCGTTGGGCATTCACTATCGCACCGATTACTGGGAGTCGCTCAAACTGGGAGAGGCGGTTGCCATCGGCATCCTGCAGGACCAGAAAAACACCTACAACGAGGGTGGCTCGTGGTCGTTGACCAGCTTCGACGGCACCACAATCACGATCTGAACGATCTCGAGAGCAGTGGGCGGGGTTCGGCACGGAATCGCCGGCAAGAATCTTTCAGCTCGTTGAGGCGTGCGCGCGTGCGTCTGGGTGACGCTTATCGCCAAAGGAGAAAGAAGGATCGGTTCCCGTCTCGAAATCTATTGCGTAACGCTTCGAAGCTCCTAAATTTGTCGCGCGCACCGGGGCGCCTCCCGTCCGCGGAACGGACAGAAGTCCACCCGAACTTTACCGTAAGTTTTTACGAACTTACTTTCGGCCTGAACCTGCGGACAACAGGCAAAAAGAAAGAAGTTCGTTATGCCGTCCAAGTCATTGCCCGTTCGCCCGAGCCTTGCGCATCTAAAATATCAGGCCCGGGACCTTCTAAAGGCTGTTCACGAAGAATATCCCGAAGCGCTCGCCCGACTCGGCGAGTTCCACCCGACATTCATCGCGCCAAAACACGATCCTGCGACCTTTCGCCTCAGCGATGCTCAATTCGTGATCGCGCGCGAATACGGCTTCGAGAGTTGGTCAAAGCTAAAGCAACATGTCGAGTCCATCGCTTCGCACACTAAAAATCACAGGTCCCAAGGTGACCTCTGCCTGCGTATCGGCCTTTGCACCGCACGTTGACACCCAGTTCACAGATTGATTTGCGGGCTCTCTTGCATCGGCGGAGTGCCCTCAGCTTCGCGTTGCGTAAACGGCGCGTTTGGTTCATCGTATACCCATGCTCACCGGAAGCATCCCGTCCGCGGAAATGGGCGCAGCCCACCGGCTGTTAGTTTCAATTATTCAACCTGACTTCCTGCCCGAAATGTGCGGACTACGGGCACATTCCCGGAGGAAAGGTTATGGCCACAGTATCACGCGGGCTGCCGGAGCAACCCCATCTCGATCTCCCGAAACGCGAGGCGCGCGAGCTTCTCGACCAATGGCGCAAGGGCGAGCGCGACGCACTGGAACGGATTCGCCACCGGCATCCGAAATTCGCCACACAAGCTGACGCGGCGATCGCGGCTGCGCCGTTTCGCCTGAGCGACGCACAGCTGGTCATTGCGCGCGAATACGGTTTTGCGAATTGGGCTGCGCTCAAGCATCGCATCGCCTCGAGTGCCGCGGCAGACCGATTGAAGCACGCCATTCGCGCCAACGATCGCGACGCCGTCGTGAGAATTTTGCGAGCCAAACCTGAGATGTTGCATCTTCCGGTGTGGAGCGGCAACTGGGGGCCGCCGATGAGCCACGCTGCGAATCTCGGCCGACTCGAAATTATTCAGGCTGTCGCTGCACTCGGCGCGCGGGATTTTCAGCACGCGTTCGACCGCGCCGTGTTGCAGGGTCAAATCGAGTGTGCCCGATGGTTGCACGAACAGGGCGCGAAACTGACACCCGGCATCATCATGGGCTCGTGCGAAACACTGAACGCCGCTGGTTTCAAGTTCCTCGCCGATCTCGGCGCGCCCTTGACCAACGACCACGGCGACCGGCTCGCGCCACTGGCGCTCGTGCTCGAAACCTACTCGCGGAATCCCGCCGGCAAACACGCGATCCTCGAATCATTCGCGCAGCGCGGCTACGCTCTGCCAGACACGCCAATGATGGCGTTTCACCGCGGGAGCATGGCGCGCTTGGAGGAGCATCTGCGCCGCGATCCGTCATTACTCGCGCGCCGGTTCACATTGCGGGAAATCTATCCGCCGGAATTGGGCTGCCCGAACGACGGGCGCTGCGGCATGCACTGGACGCCAATCGCTGGAACGACGCTGCTGCACCTCTCGATTGATTTCGCTGAAAGGGAGATTTTCGACTGGCTCCTGGCGCACGGCGCCGACGTCAATGCGCGCGCGACCATCGACACCGATGGCTTTGGCGGGCACACTCCGCTGTTCCATACGGTTGTGTGTCACCCGGGGCGTGGCACCGCGATGATTGAGACATTGCTCGCGCGCGGAGCGTCCACGGATCTGCGGGCAAGTCTGCGAAAATTTCTCGACTGGTGCGAAAATCCGCGATGGCACGAGGCTCGCGATGCGACAGCCGCTGAGTGGGGACGCGGTTTTCCCGAGAGAATGTGGGTCAACACCGAAGCTTTGCGGCTTCTCGACTGAGGACTCTTTTCAAAGCGATGAGTGAATCAATCGGCGAACCAGACGATTATCGCCGCCTGTGGCACCGCTTGGTTGGTGTTTCTTGATGTAACCGATGATTCTTTGACGAACACTTTCCGCCTCAGGGAAGTCCTGTTCGGTCCAGAACCGTTTCGATTTGTCGAAGAATCCAACAGGGGCGAGGAACGATGCGCCGTAGTAAATTCCTTCCTCTTTCGAGTTGTCCCCTTCAACGAACTTGAACGACCCATCGGGCTGAAGCGATTCGGTCAAACACCAGTGCAGGAGTTTGTGGAGTTCAACGGCGATGGCTTTTTTCTGCGCGTCACTGACATGTGGCCATCCCAGCCGGAACAATTCCGCCACGTCCATGTCGAGGTGATCCCAATGCTTATCATTGAGGAGCCATCGGGACGGAAAATCTTTGTCTTTGATTGCCAGCGTGGTCGCCACCACCTTGTCCATGTCCGGAACTTTGCCATTCAGGTATGGGATGAACTTCAACGAATGTTAGCTTGTTCGTGACGAGCGGGCTGGGAGCGTAGAGGAACGGGCAGAAATCTGGCCGCGAACCAAGCGTGAGCCACAACGAGCTACGTTGTCGCATGACACAGACCAATGACAATGTCCGCCGAGCCTCTATGTCGCGAAGGATACGCCGGGTCTCTTTGGCGGCTGGGTGATTCACAAGAAAGGCTTTCGGGCGCCCAAGATCCTGGACGCGGCGCGCCTGCAAGCCTGGACGCTGAAACCGGCGATGCCAAAGCAATAGCGCACTGGCGGCCGAGCCGCGTTACTCCCCAGCTAGCGAATTTCCCAAACCTGGCCATCCAAGCCTAAAACAAAGATGAACGACGTGACACCGCTGAGATTATCTTTGAAGGCGTAGAGCAATCGAATATTGGCCGATTCCAGCGCGCCCAGTTGGTCAGGGGGCAAACCAGGTTCGAGTCGCGGCTCGAAGATGAATGCTTCGCCCCAGTTGTGGTGGCCCGGTCCATAGGTCTGGGAATAGTAACCCCGGAGGATAATGGGGTCCGCCGTCAAGCCGGTGATTCGCGTTTGTTCCCACCGCTGCAGCGGATAAGTCTTTACGATGTCACTACCGAGGTCTTCCCAATAAAAGACCGTCTGAATTTGCACCGGTCCCGCCGACATGAGACGCTCCTGGCGTAAGCCGCTTCGCTGCTCACAGGGTCGGAGAAACACTGTGGCATTTGTAAGGCGCGCCCAGCTGCCACCAGGACCAACCTCCACGGGAGTGGCAAAAGCCACGCTCAAGGAATAAGGACCGCCGAGTTCTTTCAAGGTAAGCACCGGACTCTGCACAGATGCCGGCCGGTAGGAACTCGTGCTCGTCAGCTCATAATCCCTACGGCTGGCGCCATCGCCGACCGACCACCGGTTGGTGATAATTTGGCTTTGCAAGGCCACAGAGTCATACGTTGAATAGAAGGCGTTCGACCAAGAGGACATATCGCCTTGCAGGACCTGTACCCCGTCCCCGTTCAGGTACTCGAACCGACCGTCCGTATAGAAGCCGGCAAGAAAATTCGTTTCGCGCAAGCGCATATTGCGGGTGGAAAGACGCAGGCGAGCCTTGGCCCAGTGGTACCGAAAAGCGTTGACCGTTTCGCCCTGAAAGACGCAGTACTCCACGGGTTCGTTGAGGAGAAATGGCGCGATGGACTCGCTGCGATTGGGCAGGGGCAATGGACGGACCTGTTTCACCTCCAGCGCTCCTGGTTGCGCCTTTTTATACTCGAAATCGAGCAGGAAGTTGCTCTTGTTCGGATAAAATTGTTGGTAGCCAGCCGCCACGCTATCGAGCAAGGCCAATAGGGCGGAATACTCCGACGGCCATGACATCACGGTAGCGCCCAACTGGACGAGGCTTGAGCTCTGGCGGACTGAAAACGGCGGCACATCCACTACTTCCGGCTGAGCGCTCGAATCAGGGTTGGTCACAGACACCGCGCCGGCCTGGGTAACCATTTGGACGGTGTTCACCCAACCCGCTCTGGAGTACGTGGCCACGCCGTTGGCCATTTCAATGTCGTCTGGAAACGAATGATGCACCAGCAAAGCCATGCCCACTTTGTCTTCCTCCACGCCGCGTCGCAGCCGCTCCACCACAGCGTTGTCATTATAAAAACTCGCATAAACTTTCTGCATCGCGCGAAAAACTCCGCGCTCCTCGGTCTCGGTGGGATCGCAGTGACTCGGCCCGACGGAATCGCCATCCAGATCATCCAGGACACAACCGCTGAAACTGTCGTAGAGCCCGGCTCCGGTGAAGGTCTCACCATCCTCGACGTTTGAGGAACTGCGGAATCGGATGTTGCGATCGGAATCGAATCCAGAAAGAGCCTCAAGGATGGCCTCTTTTTGCGCGGCATTGAAGGAGGCCGTTTTGGTAATCGTCTGGCGAATGGCCGTCAGGTCGGCTTTCAGGGCCAGGACGTCAGGCGGATAGTGGTAGCGCGACAGTCGGTTTCGGACTTCTCCCATCAAGGTGGACCCGTTGGGGAGCATCTGGTCCATGAACTCGTCCCATAGGTCGAAGGAGAAAGCGATCGCGGGAAGAGAGTTCGAGGGGATCGCACGCCGCAAGAGCCCATAGTGCGCTGCCTTTCCGCCAAAGTACTTGATGTCCGAAGGCGTCAGATTGTCCACCGCTGCCGTGATGGCGCCGTAGCGCTCTTTCACCGGAAAGTTCAGCGGCGGTACCGCCTTCAGCGCGAGGAGGTCCGCGCGCATTGCCTCATCCAAACCGGGATCAACCGTCACGACCTCGACGACGGAGCCGCCCGCTGTGGCAACGGCTTGGAGCAAGACCTCGCTTCCGACCAGGCCAAGAACGCGGCTTCGATCTTCAGGGTGCGCCAAATAAACGAACGGGATGCCGTAAGAGCCGGCCATGATCGCCACGTGCGAGTTGGGTGTGGAAGGACTGAGCGTAATGATGCCGGCCAAAACGGGGATTTCGGCCGGGACAGCGTCCGTGACCAGAATGTCCTGCGGCAGCAGCCGACCGTCGCCGTAGGCCGCATCAATTTCATCGGGTGGGAAGTACTTGAGTTGGCCCAGCGCCCAGCCGCCGGCATAAGAAATGTCCCCACTCAACCACCGGGCGGGAGTATCCACCTCGATGCCGTGCTCGCGGAAAAAATCCAAGTTCAGCCGGGCCGAAGGTGTTTGTTCAAACGTGGGCATATAAACCGCCCGCCCATCGGGCGGGGCGGCCACGGAAGCCTTGACCAGCTCAAACCAGTGGACAATTTGCTCTGGAGGATAAGGGTCCTGCCCGACAAACTGGATGCCGAACTCTGTTGACTGCGCGTTGATTAGGACCGCACCCAGGATCACTCGCTGCCCGTTGGTATGCAAGGCGACGCGATCAAAATCCTCCCGGCTGAGACCCTTCAGGGGATCCAAACGTGCCGTGGCGAAGTCGTAGTGAAACGGATATTTCGCGCAGTCTTGATAAAAGACCCTGGCCGGTTCGTTGGTGAGGATCGCGAATTTGACCCATCGGCTATTCTCTCTGGCCACGGCGAACAAATCATTGGGAAAGTAAATCTGATTCTTCCAGTCGTCGTTGGATGCCCATGGGAGGATCCAGGCGCGGTAATAGCGGTGGCGAAAATCGGGTGCCGCCGCATCAAGAAAATCCAGAACGAGGGGGTTTGTCCAAAAGGGCACGAAGTCCAAGGCTTGCAGGGTGGCGATAGAGTTCCATTTGAGCAAGTCCTCGCTCGCTTCGACGGTCCACACGACGTTCGTCCCTCCGCTAAGACGCAAACGCGACCACCCATCTGTGGAAGGTGACAGAATAGACAGTTGCGGTTGAGATCGAGCAGGGCTGTTGGCAACGGCCCATCCCCAGCACGCCAGTGACAGTCCCGCTGCGGAACGGAGGAGCCGCCAAAACAAATATTTCATCTCATCACGACTCACACCGCTTACTCGACTGCTTCATAGCCCGAGAACCGAACGCTCGGGTATCGCGCCATGAAACTCTTACTGGAGGCCAAAAAATTACTGCAGAGAACTCCAAAAACCATGGGGTGATTACTCCAGTTCCTTCGGCGCTCGTTAAAGCCGTTTCACGAGATTCGATGAGGATTTCATTGATCGCGTTTTGAAGTTGGCCGAGCCAGCGCAGAACCCAAGTGCCGCTTCCGCCAGATGACGTAAATCACCGGATACAACAGCAACTCCAGGATGCCCGACGTAATCACGCCGCCAATCATCGGCGCGGCGATGCGTTTCATCACGTCTGCGCCACTCTGCGTCGTGGGCGACCACATGATAGGAAGCAGCCCGAAAAGGATGGCGCAAATAGTCATGATTTTCGGGCGGATGCGCTGCACGGCGCCTTCAACAACGGCGGCGTGCAGGTCGGTCATACTGTTCATGCGTCCTTGGTCGCGGAACTTGTCCCAAGCCTGATCGAGGTAAAGCAGCATCACGACACCCGTTTCGGCGTCGAGGCCAGCGAGCGCGATTAGGCCGACCCAAACGGCGATGCTCATGTTGTAGCCAAGCAAGTAGAGAAACCAGAACGCACCCACCAGCGAGAACGGCACGGCCAGGAGAACGATGACCGTCTTCATGGCCGACTTCGTGTTCATGTAGATGAGCACGAAAATAATCAGCAGAGTGAAAGGCACGACGATTTTGAGCCGTTGCTCGGCGCTCTTGAGATACTCGAACTGTCCCGCCCATTGCATGTAGTAACCGGGCGGGAACTGAACGACTTCGGTGATGCGTTTGGAGGCGGCGTCCACGTAGCCTTGAATGTCGTCCCCGGTGATGTCCACGAAGACGAAGCCGACGAGTTGGCCGTTTTCGTTGCGAATGGAAGGCGGGCCGGTCTTGTAGCCGATGTCGGCGAGCATGGAGATGGGGATCTGAGCCATCGTTGTCGGCCCACCGCCGCTCACGGCGGATTTCGCAGGCCTGGCCATCGTACTGCCTCCACCCATTGCGCCAGCCGTGGCGGGCGGGATCGAGGCTGATTCCCCGCCTTCCATCGGCACGGGCACAAGCACGCGCTTGAGAGCGTCGAGGTCTTCACGGAAGTCGCGCGCGTAACGGACGCTGATGGGATAGCGCTCCCGGCCTTCGACAGTCGTGGCTATGGTCTTGCCACCGATGGCGGTTTCAACGATGTCATTCACGTCGCCCACGGTCAGGCCGTAGCGGGCGGCTTCCTTGCGATTGGGTGTGAAGTCGAGGAAGTAACCGCCTGTCGTGCGCTCGGCAAAGGCACTGCGCGTGCCGGGAAAGTCGGTCAACGCCTTCTCGATCTGCACGCCGATGTCCTGAATCTTACCGAGGTCAGGGCCAAAGACTTTGATGCCGAGAATCGAACGGAAACCAGTCGTGAGCATCTCGGTGCGCGTTTGGATCGGCATCCAAAAGATGTTCGCCATGCCGGGTGTCTTGATTTTCTCGTTCATTTCGGCGAGCAGCTTTTCCCACGTCATGCCGGGCCGCCATTGCTCCGCCGGCTTGAGCTTTACGACCGTTTCAACCATCGAAAGCGGCGCGGGGTCAGTGGACGTTTCGGACTGGCCGGCCTTGCCAAACACAGTTTCCACTTCGGGAATCTGGCGCAGCATTCGGTCCTGAACCTGGAGGACCTTCATCGCCTCCGTGACCGTGATGCCGGGAACAGCAGTGGGCATAAACAGGATGTCGCCTTCGTTCAGGGGCGGCATGAACTCCTTGCCGAGCTTCTTGAACGGATGAACCGTCGCTCCCATGATGAGCAGCGCGACAAGGAGCGTGAGCCAGCGGAAGCGGAGCACGACCTTCACGAACGGCTGATAGAGCCAGATCAAGAGGCGGTTCACCGGGTTCTTGATCTCCGGCGTAATCCTGCCCCGGATCAGCCACACCATGAGCACCGGCACAAGCGTCACACCGAGCAGCGCGGCGAAGAACATCGAGAAGGTCTTCGTGAACGCGAGCGGGCTGAACAGGCGTCCTTCCTGCGCTTCGAGCGAGAACACCGGGATGAAGCTCACCGTGATCACGAGCAGCGAAAAGAACAGCGGTCGGCCCACGCTCTTGGCCGCTTCGATGATGACATGTACGCGCTCGGCGGGCGTCGGGTCGCGTCCTTTGTCGTCGCGGAAATGTTCGAGGAACTTGTGCGCGTTCTCGACCATGATGATGGCCGCATCCACCATTGCGCCGATGGCGATGGCGATGCCGCCGAGCGACATGATGTTCGACGTAACGCCGAGCTTGTACATCGGCAGGAAGGAAAGAATGATGGCGATGGGCAGCGTGAAGATGGCGACCAGCGCCGAGCGGATGTGCCAGAGGAAAACGAGGCAGACAAGCGCGACCACGATGCTTTCTTCGATGAGCTTCTCCTTCAGCGTAGCGATGGAGCGTTTGATGAGCTGGCTACGGTCGTAGGTAGTGACGAGTTCCACCCCCTCGGGGAGCGACGGCTTGATTTCCTCCAGCTTTTTCTTGATGCCGTCGATGACGCGCAGCGCGTTTTCCCCGTAACGCATCACGATGATGCCGCCGACCACTTCACCTTCGCCGTTGAGTTCGGAAATGCCGCGCCGGATGTCCGGGCCGAGATGCACCGTCCCGACGTTCTGCACATAGACCGGTGTTCCCTTCTGCGTCTTCAGCGGGATGTTCTCGATGTCCTCGACGTTTTTGATGTAGGCGCGCCCGCGCACGTAGAACTCGGTCGAGCCGACCTCGAAAATCTTTCCGCCGACGTCGCCGTTGGACCTGCGGATTTTGTCCACGACCTCGCTGATGGGTATGCCGTAGGCCAGCAGCTTATTCGGGTCGAGGTCCACCTGATACTGCTTCACGAAACCGCCGACGGGCGCGACTTCCGAAACCCCCTTCACAGATTCGAGCGCATAGCGCAGGTGCCAATCCTGGAATGAACGCAACTCGGCGAGGTTGTTCCTTCCGGTCTTGTCCACGAGCGCGTATTCAAAGACCCAGCCCACCCCGGTCGCGTCCGGGCCGATCACGGGGTTCACGCCTTCCGGTAACATCCCGCGCACGGCGCTCAAATACTCGATGACGCGTGAGCGCGCCCAGTAGATGTCGGTGCCGTCCTGAAAAATCACATAAATGAATGATTTGCCAAACATGGATTCGCCGCGCACGAATTTCACTTTCGGCGCGGCGATGAAGCGCGTGGAAATCGGGTAAGTGATTTGGTCTTCTACCAAGTCCGGCGAGCGTCCCTCCCACTCCGTATAGACGATGACCTGCACGTCGCTGAGGTCGGGAATGGCGTCGAGCGGCGTGCGCATCAGCGCCCAGATGCCGCCGGCGATGCCAAAGATCGTAAGGATGACGACGAGAAAGGCGTTGCGCGAACTGGCTTCGATGACGCGCTCCAGCAGGAAGGGCTTGCGTTGCTCGGAGCCGCCAGCCTGCGCAGGCGATGAAGAAGAAGGTTCCATGAGCTTGCTCCTCGCGGCTTACCAGGACTTCAACGCGCCTTGCACTTTGGCCTCGGCGTCGATGAGGAAGTTCGCACTGGTGACGACACGCTCGGTTTCCTGGAGGCCGGATTTCACTTCGTAGAAGTCGCCATACTTTCGGCCCAGTTCGATGAAGCGCGGCTCCAGCTTGCCCTCACCCTTGTCCACGAAGACGATGTTGTGCTTGCCGGTCGGCAACACTGCGGGCACGGGGACAGCCACGCCCTCGCCCATGTCCAGCGCCAGTTCGACATCCACATACATATCGGGCCGCAGCTTCAGGTCGGCGTTCTCGACATCAATCCTCACGCGGCCCGTGCGCATGGCGTCGTTGATGAACGGGTCGATGACGGAAATCCTGCCATTGAGTTGCTCGCCCGGATAGGACGACGTGCTGATGGCGACTGGCAGCCCCTTCTTCAACATCGGCAGTTCGTCCTGATAGAACTGCGCCCACACCCACGCCACCGAGAGGTCGGCGATGTCCACGAGATGGTCGCCGTTCATCACCTTTCGCCCTTGGTCAACGCCGATGTCCTGCACGACGCCTTTGAACGGTGAGTAAAGTGTAAGCTGTTCCTGCGGCTGGCGCGTCTTTTCAAGCTCCGCGATTTCCTTATCGGAGATGTTCCACAAATTCAGGCGCTGCTTTGCCGATTCGACGAGCTGTTCAGCGCTCGCCAATACGGCTTGATTGCCCTTGGCCCGCGCCTCGTCACGCATCTTGAGCACGTCCACAAACTCGTTTTGCGTGGTGAGCAGGTCGGGGCTATAAATGGTGAGGATGGGCGCGTCTTTCTCGACCAGTTCCCCGCGGGAGAAAACAAACAACTTCTTCACGTAACCCTCCACGCGCGTGACATAATCCCAATGCCGCTGCTTGTCGTAGGCGGCCATGCCCACGGCACGAATGACGCGCTTAAAAGGCCGCTTCTCAATCGTGGCGTAGGTGACGCCGATTTGCTGCTGGCGTTCGACCGGCACGGAGAACTCGCCGGGCTTGTCCTCGTTGGTCGCGGTGTCAGACGGCCCCATCGCTCCCGGCGTGTGGGCGGTGTGTTCCGCGTTAGTCCCTACCGCGCTGTCGCCCTTCTTCTTCACCGGCGTCAGGTCCATCGAACAAATCGGGCACTTGTCCGCGGGGCTGTGCTTCTTTACGGAGGGGTGCATCGTGCAGGTGTAGTAATCCACATCGCCGCCCGCGCTGGCGCCGCCTTTCTTTTCCACGGGCGTGAGGTCCATTGAGCAGATGGGGCACTTGTCGGTCGGGCTTTGCTTCTTGACCGACGGGTGCATGGTACATGTGTAGTAATCCACGTTGGCGGGCTTGGCGTCGGCGCCGCCCTTCTTGCACGAGGCGAGGAACAGCGTGGTCAGCCCCGCGACGAGGGCGAGTGAGAACACAGCCCAACGTGAGCGGCGCTGGAGGACGATCATGGCAGAGTTGTTCATGGTGAGTGTTTGGTTAAATGGATTCATGGCCTGTTGTCGTGCTCGGGAAGCAACGGCTGCTCCGTCGCCAGTGGCGTCAGGGCTTCGAGGTTTTCAAGGCCGGTCCAGAGCAACATCTCAGCGAGCATCTGGTGTTGTTCGGCGGTGGCGCGGGCCGACAGTAATTCGCTTTCAAGCAGCATCCGCCGGGCATCGAGTACATCGCGAAACGCGCCGCGCCCGGCTTCCCACTCAGACAAGCGACTCGTCAACGCCTGCATGGCACGAGTGGTGATTTCGTCGCGGTGGAGCAAGGCCTCACGTCGCATCGCCTCGATGCCGACCGCCAAGCGATGCAACTCATCCCGCACCATGAGAATCTGGTCCTCGCGCTCCTGCTCGGCGGACTTCTGCTTCTCTTTGTCACGCTCGTAGTCCTTGCGATACTTGCCGCCGTTCGCCCACGGCAGCGAAAAACGGAGTGTGAACATGCCGGAACGAAAATCACCGTCACCGCTGTATTGCCGGCCTTCGACGCCGAGGGCGACATCAGGCAGGCGCATCTTGCGCGTCAACTCGGCGGAGGTGGCAGCTTGTTTGATTTCCTGTTCGAGAACTTTGAGTTTGGGTTCGTTTTGGAGCGAGAGCGCCAGCAACTTTTGGCTAAGAGGAATGGCCGGTGCGATCGGCGGCAACTGCAATGAGGGCCAGATGGCGCTCGCGTCCCGATTCATCAGCCGGTTTAGCGTGAACCGTTCGTGGGCGAGACGGCGGTGGTCAGTGCGAAGAGTGTCGTTGCGTTTGGCAACTTCGTTCTGGATTTGCAGCGTGTCAGCGACGACGGCCTGCCCCGCGCGATACTTGTTGTCGGCGGCCTTGGCCGTGGCTTGGACCCACGCGAGGTCTTGCTCGCCGATGTCCACAGCCCGCTCGGTCAGCGCCACTACCAGCAGCGCCTTGGTGATTTCCGTTCGCAACTGCTGCGCGCGATAGTTCACTTCGGCTTCGCGCATCGAGGTCTCCGCTTCGGCGACACGCCGTGTCAGTTTGGGCCGTCCCCACAGCGGCAGCTTCTGCTCGACACCGTAAGCGAGGTTGCCGTCTTCCGATGGGTTGAAACCGCGCGAGCTATAGACGCTGCCGCCGAACATCGCCATCGGGTCCTCCCAGGTCCGGATCGCTTCGGCGTTGAGCGTGGCGGAGCGCACGCGCGAGTCGGCGGCTTTGAGCGATGGATTGTTTGTGCGCGCTTCCGCGACGAGACGGTTGATGAATTCGGTCGTAATGACGACGACGTTCGTTGCCGCGACGGGCTTCGCATCGTCAGCCGCCCAGCCATTCAGCAGGCTTGCGGTCGCGATCAAAGTGGTTCCAAAGAGTTTCATGGCACGGTTCAGTACGGGTAACGACGAATGGGCAAGATGCGCCACGGCAATTATCGCCGGGCACACCACGGGCGGGAGTGGAGAAACTTCAGAGGAGGTAACTGCAATCCCGCTGGAAAAGCGGGATGCCTGTCACCGAAACGGACGAGGGAGCGCAGGAGGGCAAATCACCTATCAGGCGAGCGGGGAGCGCGAGCAACGCAACGACTGACGCTGCCAGCGCATGGAACTCATTTTGTGCAGCGGAAGGGCGAGAAGCGGGGGCAACCGGCGCAGAGGGCGTGTCGCGCTTCACGCAACAGGCCGGCGTCGCGCAATGCTTGTTGTCACAGCCCGTGCAGCAGCAACTCTTCTTTGCACCCTGCGCGGTCGCGCCTGTCCGGGCGGACACGGCAAAGACGCCCTGCCACGCCAGGACAAAACCCAGCAGGAGGACGGTTGCCAATCTTAGCTGTCGCAACATCATCATTTTCCAAATGGTCGTTTTGGGCCGCGAATGCTTGCGCATCCTGCCGGATTCCGTGCGTCGAGGAAAATACCTCTTCCTTCCAGGTTCTGACAACCGAATCAAATTGTCATGCTCCCCCGCCGCTCGTCATTCTTTGGGCATGTCGTAGTTCGGCAGGAACGCCTTGTCCTTCACCCACCCGAGGTATCGGCGGCCTTGCTCCGGCGGCATGGTCTGGCTGACTTGGAAGAAATGGCGAAGCATCATGCTCTGGCACTCGGAGCGCAGCCGTGCCGTCTCGGTCAATGCGGCGGTGATCTCCGGTGTCATGTTTGTCGCGCCGGAGAGAAGCGTTTGAAGCTTCACGGTGTGGGCGTCGATTTCCCTGCACATGTCGCGGCATTGCGGAAGGTAGGCGGCGTGCAGGTCCGACACGCGCTTGAATTCGGTGTCGCTCAGCTTGAATTCCTCTTTCAACCAAGCCAGCTCCGGCTTGTCACTCTGCCGCAAGTTGCGAGCGGAAGACGTGCATACAAAATAAATGCACCCGTAGGCCGCAGCTGCCGCGAGCAGACCGAGCACGAGAATGAGCACGCCCTTTTTCATGAGACTACGGCCGTGGAGCCAGGTAGGGGTCGAGCACGCGGACGTAACGCTGGCCGAGTTCGGCTTTCACGCGCGCGGTCTCCTGCCGGGCCTGAGTCCACGCGACAGTCGCGCCGATGGTGAGGAGCACGGCAACGTAAGAAGCAGCGGGCGCGGGGCGAGGCAACACCGCGCCAACCCAATGGGCAATCAGGGCCCAGACTGAGGGGACACTTTGGGTTTGTGCGCGTGCGATTCGTTGCCAAACCTGCTCCTGAAAGCGCGGCGGCAGCGGGGTGTCGCTGCGCCATTCCTTGAGCACCTTGCGGAGCGGTTCGTCGTGGTTGCCTGGGTCGGTGGTCTTCATGTTACGTCAGCGCGGGCGGCGGAAGCTGCCGCCGCCACCCATCGCAGTTTACTGATCGGAAACGGGGTCGCCACGACTATTTCAGCGGGGCAACTTGGAAGTCCCGGCCACTGTCGCGGAGTTGCTGGAGTCCCTTCGGCGAACCGATTCTCGCAGTCTGGCCGCGAATGAGGTCAGGATCGTTCTTGGACGTGCCGGCGATAACCGAATGGCTGCCGGACGCTTTCGACTTGGCTGCGACGCCGAGGTCGTTCTGTCCGCGAACCAAGTCCACGTCACTGCCGGAGCCGGAGACTTTGATGGGTTGATTTGCCTTCGCACGGGGCGAAAGGAGCGGTTCTCCGGCGGAGACAGTGTTAACGGTGGTGAGTAGTGCGGCGGCAGCCGCGAGGAGGAGCATGTTTTTCATATTGTTCATCTTTCTTCGTTGCGCGGCTTCCAGCCGCTTTGTTCACACTCCTCACTACGCCACAGCCGGGTGAATCCCTCAGAGATTGTGAACAGCGAAAGGACATCAGCAACGGCATCAGTGAAACGCCGCTTGATGAAAGAAACACGCGGACGAAGCGCGAGGGTTACTTGACCGAAGAAAGTCCGAGAAACAGACGACCGGCCTTCGCGTCGATGGTGACAACCCCGAAGTGCGCCAGAAAGCCGTTGCCCAGGAGGCCTGATTCACCGGGGAAGATGGCTTTGCGATGCAGCCCAGTTGGCACAGTGTCGAGGTAGTGGTTCCCGATACGGATGCCGGTCATGGTCTGTGGAACCGAAAGCTCCGCCAGGCCGACGGCTAGTTTGCTCGTGCATCGGTCGGCACACTCCTTCGAGGTCACCCATTGGAAGGCCGTCGCGCAGCCCGTGTCCACACGCACCCACTGACTCTTGCCGCCGTTGACGTTCACCGTCACACGAAAGCCGCATGGGCGGGTTTCGAGCGGAATCGAGTTCGTGCCCGCGTCGAATGGCGCGGCCGAAAGAACGTGCAGCGTCTGTGCTGTGTAATCAATCTCCACGACGCGGTCGCGAAAGAAATCCGCGCCAATCAGACCATCCACCGAACGACTGCACGCACCAGACAATTTGCTCAAATCAAGTGCGAGGTATTCGCCGGGCAGGTCAAGCTGGCAGGCTTTGGCGGACAGCTTCACCGGCCAATAGCCCGTCAAGGTTGTGGCTACAGCGGTCACGCTCACTTTGGTACCGAGTTCCAAGCCAAGCCGTTGCGCCGTCGCGCGGTTCAGCACGCTGACGCTCGCGCCCGAATCCAAGAGGAAGTGCAACGGCTCCTTGCTTTGCGCAACACTCACCTCCACCCACAACAGACCTTCACGGAACTGGATGGATAATTCTGACTCCGGCGATGGGCTTGTCTCCGCCTGCAACAGGCGGCTGGCGAGAACCAGACTTGCACAAAGCCAAAAACGCACGCGGTCTACGACGCACGGGTTATGCCATGTCCCGAGCGCAGATCGGAAGGGGCCATTTTCATGGAATTCCAAAAACAGACTTCGGCATGCGGCTAACAAAGATGAACCGTTTCAGACAGGGTGGGCAAATCTGACCATTCACGCGGTCTGATGGCACCCCCGTGCCGGTCGGCGCGACCGTGCGGCTCTCCGACTTCGCCGGGCGCGTCGTCTTCCTCGAATGGTTCGCCGTCTGGTGCCCCTACTGCGTCGCCGCCGCGCTGCAAGTCGAGACCGGCATGGTGGACTGGTATGCCGCGCGTGGCGGCAACCCTTACGGCGTGCCCGTGCTGCACATCGCGGTGAATCAGGAGCCGCGCTCCGTCTA
>WNFZ01002477.1_pt1 | contig 17499 bp, 7 predicted proteins | sample 5400081 | NCBI WGS metagenome assembly WNFZ01 (sample SAMN13153365, study PRJNA577476) | soil metagenome | isolation source: 80 cm soil or saprolite under grassland replicate 1 | place: USA:California | collected 2016-06-15 | reverse complement strand
TTCCCAGCCCTCCCGGTTGACCGGTTTTTCGAGGAACAACTCCGCGCCGTTACTCAAGCAGGCGGCGCGATAGGCCTCGGTCGCCAGGCCGGTCAGCACGGCTTTCCGCATGTTGGGATATTTGCGGTGGAGCAATCCGAGGAACTGCACTCCGTCCATGACGGGCATATGAACGTCAATGACCATCAGGTCAATTCGCTGATCGCGGAGCACCGCCAGGGCGCGGGTCGCATCCTGGGCCGTCAGCACGTCCCACAAACCTTCAGAACAGGTCTGCATCAGGTTCTGGACGACGTCCAGAAAACCCGCGTCGTCATCGACAAACAAGACCGTTATGCGTCGGGGTGGCATGCGAGGCCGCGGGCGTCGGGCGAGCCACCGCGCACGACACGTTGGCCTTCGTCCGCCTCAATCGGCGTCAGTTATGTAGAAGATTTGCGGTAAACAAAAAAGCAAAATCAACCCGGCGCGGGTCCGCCACAGGGTGAGTTCAAGAATGGTAACCGCCGACGTAAGGAGGCGGATATTGGCACGAAAAACACTTCCGCCGCGTAACCTCGGCGGCTACGGCTCTTGCGACGATTCTTGACTCACCCTGGGTCCGCCCTCACGGCGGGCAGGAGGGAGATTGCAACGCCGCCTGGTGCCGCGCCTGTTCCGAATTGTCAGCCGGCATCCAGCCCATTTTCTGCAAGGCATCCGCCGCGGCCTGCCGCACCCACCGGTCCGCGTCCCCCAGCGCGTTCACCAGCGGTTTGGCCAATCGCGCGTCGCCAATCCGGCCCAACGCTTCAGCGGCGGCAATGCGCAGATCGGGGTCATGATCGCGAAGGGCCTCCAACAGGCCGTCGATGGCGCCCTGGTGGCGCAGGCGAATGGCGGTATCCATGGCGCCCAACTCCGGCTTGCTCGAACGAGTCTTGTCCAGTTTGGCGAGAGTGTCGGCGGCAGACTGGCGGACCCAGTATTCCGTGTCCTGGAGCGCAACTTTTAGCTGCGGGATGGCGCGCCGGGCGGCCTCGGATGTTTCCCACTGGTAATCAATCTTGCGCAGGGCCACCGAGACCAGATGGCGGACGGCCAACTGCGCGTCCGCCAGCGACACCACCAGTCTTTCCACGGCTTGCGGGTCGCCCACTTCGCCGAGGGCAATCGCCGCCGCTTCCCGCACGTCGTGGTCGTGGTCTTTCAGCAACGCCGTCAGGGGATCGACCGTGCGCCGGTCCTTTATCCGGCCGAGGGCTTCGGCCGCCGCCCGCCGCACCGACCAGTTCGTGTCCTTCAACAGAGTCATCAGGGAATCGACCGCGGCGGACTCGCCCATCCTGCCCAAAACGGTCGCCGTCGCCGCGCGCACATGGGCATCGGTGTCTTTGAGCGCCGACAATAGGGTCCGCGAGACTTCGCCGTCCTGCACGTCGCTTAACGCATCGATCGCGTAAACCCGCACGGTCGGGTCGGCGTCCTTGACGGCGGCCACCAGCGCCTTGATCGCCCGCGCGTCGCCGATGCGCCCGAGCGCCTCGACGACCGCGCGGCGCTTGGGATTGTGCTGGTCCCGCAATGCCGCCGTCAGGGGCTCCACGGCGGCCGGACCCACCTTGGCGGCTTTGGAGAATTCACCGGCCGCGATGGCTCGAAGGATGGCCTGTTCGTCATTCTCCGGTTGCCAACCCAACCCGTCGAGCGCCTTGGCCGTGCGCCAGCGGACTTCGTGCCGCGGATCTCCCAGGACGCGCGTCAGTGGCTCAATCGCCCGGGCGTCATTCAACTGCGCCAACGACACGACCGCGGCCTCCCTCACTTCGCTCTCCGGGTCGTGCAGAGCGCTGATCAGAGGCATTAACACCCGCTCGTCCTTGGTCACGCCCAACGCCTGCATCACGGCCTTGCGGACTTCCGCGTCCGGGTCGGTGACGCAGGGAACAAGATATTCCACCACATGCGCGCTGTCTTGAGCCGCGATTCTTTCCACCGCCTGTTTGCGCGTCTTCGCCCTTCTGGATTTGAGCTGTTGGACCGTCAACCATTTCATGGCGCGCGTTGGCACGGTCGCCGGCAAATTCTCTCCCGACGAGTAGTGTGGCTAATGATTTCGAAGCATTGCCACTATCATTAAAGACTACGTCCGAAGATAATGCAAAACTTTTCCTTTTGAGCCCGCCGGATTTGAACTACCCTGCCGAAAAATCTTCGTAGCTTGCGCAATTTTTGGCGCCCGAACTGCGACCGCGGCCAGGCCGGGCTGCACAACATGTGAGCACCATGATCAGGAAGTCCGTTTGGCCGGACAGATTCATTGCCGCAATCCAGCGGCGGCTGTTTTTCAAGTATCTCGGAGGACTCTGGTTCTGCCTCAAGCTCCACGCCGCCGATCCCTTTGCCGAAAACGTCCGCCCCACCGAGGCGCTCACGCCGGAGCAGGAACAGAAAGCTTTTCACCTCCCGCCCGGTTTTGGGATCCAACTGGTTGCCGCCGAGCCGGACGTCAACAAACCAATGAACCTGGCCTTCGACGCAACAGGCCGGCTCTGGGTCACCACCAGCCGCGAATACCCGTTCCCGGCGCCGGTTGATAAACCCGGCCGCGATCGCGTGATGATTTTCGAGGACTTCGGTCCCGGCGGTCGCGCCCGCAAAGTCACCACGTTTGCTGACGGGTTGAATATTCCGAGCGGCCTTTATCCCTTCCGCTCCCTTTCCACACTCCAACACTCCAACACTCCAACACTCCAACACTCCGACCCTTCAACGCTTCAACGCTCCAACGCCGCAACGAACGCGTCGTTGAAGCGTTCAAGGGTTGAAGGGGCGGAGCGTGAAACCTGGAAATGCGTCGTCTGGTCGATCCCCAACATCTGGCTGCTCGAAGACACCGACGGCGACGGCAAGGCCGACATAAAAGAAAAGCTCTACGGCCCATTCGGCTGGGAGCGCGACACGCATGGGATGAACTCTTCGTTCGCGCGCGGTTTCGACGGCTGGATTTACGCCACGCACGGCTACAACAACAACACCGACGTGCGCGGCGCCGACGGTCACCCGGTGAAAATGAATTCCGGCAACACTTACCGCTTCCGGCTCGACGGCTCGCGCGTCGAGCAGAACACCTGGGGTCAGGTCAATCCGTTCGGTCTCTGCTTCGACGCGCTCGGCAATCTTTACTCCGCCGATTGCCACAGCGAACCTGTCTATCAACTCCTGCGGGGCGGTTACTATCCCAGCTTCGGCAAACCCCACGACGGCCTCGGCTTCGCGCCGTCAATGATCTTTCACGGGCACGGCTCGACCGCCATCTCCGGCATTGTTTATTACGAGGACGACCTCTGGCCCGAGGAGTATCGCAATAACATTTTCACCGGCAACGTCATGACCAGCCGCGTCAATCGTGACGTGGTGACGTTCACCGGTTCCACGCCGCTGGCCAACGAACGACCCGATTTCGTCAGCACCGACGACCCGTGGTTTCGTCCGGTGAATCTGCAATTGGGTCCGGACGGCGCGCTGTACATGGCCGATTTTTACAATCGCATCATCGGCCACTACGAGGTGCCGCTGACCCATCCCGGCCGCGACCGCACCCGCGGACGCATCTGGCGGATCGTTTACACGGGCGGAAATCCGAAATCCGAAATCCGAAATCCGAGATTGCCCGAGAACCTCGACGGCCTCATTGCCGAACTCGGCTCTCCGAACCTCACCCGCCGGATGCTGGCGATGAACGAAATCTGCGACCGCTTCGGCAAAGCTGCGGTTGGGCCGGTACAGAAAATGTTGCGAAGCCAAAAGGCAACCGCGTTCCAAAAAGCCCATGGCCTTTGGATAATCCACCGGTTTTGGGAGGCAGACGAAGAAACACCACTCGCGGCCGCGTTCAAGAGCACGGAGCGCGCCCTGCGCATCCACGCAGTTCGGGTATTGGCGGAGCGCGCTTCCGGGATCACGGCGGCACAACCTCCGAACGGGGCCAAGGTCGCGCGCCTGACCCCGCGACTACGGGAACTGACCCTGGCGGGGTTGAGCGAAGCCGATGCGCTCGTCCAACGCTGCGCCGCGGAAGCACTGGGCCAACAGCCTGCGTTTGAAAACATCAAACCGCTGCTGGCGCTGCGCCGGCGCGCTCCGGCTGCGGACACACATTTGGTTTACGTCGTTCGGAAGGCGCTGCGCGACCAGCTCGCGCTTGACGGCGTGTTGACTCGGTTGATGAAGGAAAACCTGAGCGAACCGGACGCGCGCGCGATCGCCGATGTCGCCGTCGCCGTGCCCGGCGCCGAAGCCGGCGAATTCCTGTTGCGCCACGTTCAAAAGTATTCCGAGGGCAACGAGACGCTCGCGAACTATCTCCGCCACGCCGCCCGTTACGCGCCCGAGAAAAATATGGATTCGCTCGCCGCGTTCACTCGCGCGAAATTCGCCGACGACCTCGATTTTCAACTCGCGCTCTTCAAGTCCGTCCAGCAAGGAACCGAACAGCGCGGCGCAGCGCTGGGTGGGGGCGTGCGCGACTGGGGCGCCCAACTGGCGGAAGGATTGCTGGCATCTGCCGACGAACGTTCGCTGGCCTGGTTCAACAGGCCGGTCGAAGGCATGGCCAACACGACCGATCCCTGGTTCGTCCAGAAGCGCGTCTCGGCCGACGGCGACAACACGTCGTGGTTCCTGTGCAGCCTGCCGCCCGGCGGCGAATCGCTGACCGGCGTTCTGCGTTCGAAGCCGTTCACCATTCCCGCGAAGCTTGGTTTTTTCCTCGCCGGTCACGACGGCTACCCCGGCAAACCGCCGCAGAAGAAAAACGTCGTTCGCCTGCGCCTGCTGCCGGAGCGCGGCCTTCAGGCCGCTTCGAATAATGCGTCGGCGAACAGCGACGAAACCGGAAGCGGCGTGAACACCGCGCTCCAACTCGAGGTGATTTCGGAAACTTTTCCGCCGCGCAACGACACCGCGCAGCCGGTCACCTGGAATCTCGGCGAGCATGCGGGCCGGCAGGGTTACCTCGAAGTCGTCGATGGCGACAATGGCGATACTTACGCCTGGCTGGCGGTTGGCCGGTTCGAGCCGCCGGTCGTTGCCGTGCCGAGGACGGGACCGAACCTGATCGGCCAACGACAGCAGGCTACGGCCGAGCTTGCCCGCGCGCTCTCGCTCGTGAAAATGGAGAAGCCACTCGCGGCCATTCTGATCAATCCGGCCACGGAGCCGGCGGCCGCCGGCGCCATTGCGCAAACGCTCGTCGCCTTGAATCCCGAGGAACGACTCTTCGCGCTCGCGCCGCTGCTCGGGGACCCCTCGGTTCCCCCCGCACTGCGCGGACAGATCGCGGTCGCGACGGCGGAAAGAAAGTCGGCAGACCCGGAGGCCCTTCTGGCCGAAGCTTTTCACACCTTGACGCGCCGCCTGCAGGTGAAGCTCGCGGAATCCCTGGCGAGCAATGCGACCGGCGCGGAGCATTTGTTGAAACTGGCGGCTGATGGCCGCGCCCCCGCAGCCGTGCTGCTCGAACGCTCGGTGAAGGACAAATTGCTGGCGTCCAAACCGGCGAATGTGGACGAACGACTCGCGCAATTGACGAAAGGGGCCGTCCCGCCGGGGAGCGACATTCAGAAATTGATCGACGAACGTCGCGGGAAGTTCGACCTGAAAAAGGCGTCCGCTGCGCGGGGTGAAAAAGTTTTCACCTTGAATTGCCGGCCCTGCCATCAGATTGACAGCGTCGGCAACGTCGTCGGTCCGCAACTGGACGGCGTGGGCGGCCGGGGACTGGAGCGCTTGCTCGAAGACGTTCTCGATCCGAACCGCAACGTGGATCCCGCCTTTCACAGCACCGTCGTTACCGTGCGCGACGGCGACGTTGAATCCGGCTTGTTTCGGCGTGAAGAAGGCGAGGCGATCGTGCTGGCCAACAGCGCGGGCAAGGAAATTTCGATTCCGAAGAAAGACATCGTCGAACGGCGCGCCTCCACCACTTCGTTGATGCCGGAAAACTTCGGCGAAATCATTTCGCCGCCGGATTTCGACGACCTGATGGCGTTCCTGCTCGCCCACGGGCCGAAGAGGGAGAAGTAGGCGGGTAAATCAGGCGCACTCGACATCGCCAGGGGCGCGTTCAGACGGGACGGAGCGCCGGTCTCCGACTGGGGTAGTGGCACGGGCGTCTCGCCCGTGCGAGCCAGTCAACCACCACACGGGCGGGACGCCCGTGCCACTCCCGGACATCGCGTCCCAGCGGATGGAACCAATCGCGCCGAACGCGGGAGTCCCGCACACGGGGACGGGCCGGCCGGAAGCCGGCGCTCCAAGCGGAATAAATTCCGCGCTCCGGTAGTGCTGGCCAAAGGCGTCCTGAATCAGGGTTTCCGGGAACTTTGCCGTTGACAGTTTGGCGCGAGAATTGTGACATTCTGCGCATTGCCGATACTTTCCTCCTGCGCGGGGAACTTTTTTGCAGTCCGTCGTAGTAACTTTGAATCAGTGACGCATGAGTGAGCGAAAGATCAACGTTGCCATAGTCGGGCTGGGCTTTGGCGCGGAGTTTATCCCCATCTACCAGCGGCATCCCCACGCCAACATGTATGCCATCTGCCAGCGCACCCGCAAAAAACTGGACGCGATCGGCGACGCCTTCGGCGTGGAGAAACGTTTCGACGATTTCTCTGAACTGCTCAAAGACCCGGACATCGACGCGGTTCATATCAACTCGCCGATTCCCGATCACGCCTGGCAATCCATCGCGGCGCTCGAAGCGGACAAACACGTTGCCTGCACCGTGCCGATGGCCACCAGCATTGAGGACTGCGAGAAGATCGTGGACCTGGTGCGGCAGACGAAGAAGAAATACATGATGATGGAAACGGTGGTTTATGCCCGCGAGTTTCTTTACATCAAGGAGCTTTACGAAAAAGGCGAGTTGGGCAAGATCCAGTTTCTCCAGGCCAGCCATCAACAGGACATGGATGGGTGGCCGAATTACTGGCCCGGCTTGCCGCCGATGTGGTATGCGACGCATTGCGTCGGACCGATGCTCGGACTGACCAAAGCCAACGCCGAATATGTTTCCTGCTTCGGCTCGGGCACCATTCGCAAGGAGTTGATCAAATGCTACGGCTCGCCCTTTGCCATCGAGACGGCGCACATCAAGTTCAAGAATTCGGACGTCAGTGCGCGCATCATCCGGTCGCTGTTCGACACGGCGCGGCAGTATCGGGAGAGCATCGACGTTTATGGGTCAAAGAGATCCTTCGAGTGGACGCTGATCGAGCACGAGCCGCACGTGTTGCACACGGCGAAGCTGCCGGAGCCGAAGATTCCGAAGAAAATCAAAGTGCCGGATTACGCGAAGCGGTTGCCCAAGCCGATCCAGCGGTTCACGACCAAGGGGGTATATGACCTGGCGAAGCAGACGCATTTGAGCTTCACGCAGGGGGCGGGCCACGGCGGGAGTCATCCGCACCTGGTCCACGAGTTCGTCACGGCGCTGGTGGAGGATCGGGAACCGTTTCCGAACGCGAAACAATCGGCCAATTGGACGTGTGTGGGCCTGTGCGCCCATCAATCCGCGTTGAAGGGCGGGGCGATTGTGAAACTGCCGGAGTTTACCCAGTGAGTTTGACCCGATGCTAGACTTCAGGTCAATCATAGCGCGGCGACGGTGGAGTTGGGTTGCCGGTGGAGCCGTGGTTTGGAAGCGTCCGCACAACGTGATTTAGGAACAACCCAAAATCAACCAACAAAAGAAGATTATGAATATCAGACAGGACGGCATCGCACCCAACGCAGGACGTCTGCTGTGGGCCGGCTTCGCGGCCATTTTGGCTGCGGGCATCGGCTTCGGCATCCGTGGTGGCATCCTGGCCAATTGGGGTACGGATTTCGGGTTTACTGCCGCTCAACTTGGCGACATCAACGGCGCCGGTTTCACCGGATTCTGCTTCGGCATCATTATTGGCGGCTTGCTGTGCGACAAGATCGGCTATGGAAAACTGGTCATCGCAGCATTTGCGCTCCACGTGTTATCTGCTTTCGTGACGTTCAGTGCCACCAAGGGGATGGCCCAGGACACCGCTTACCTGGTGCTCTATTTGGGGACTTTCATCTTCGCTGTGGCCAATGGCACGCTCGAAGCCGTAGCCAACCCGCTCGTCGCGACGTTGTTTCCGCACAACCGAACCCATTACTTGAACATCCTGCATGCGAGTTGGCCGGCCGGCTTGGTTCTCGGAGGCTTTGCTGGAGCGCTGCTCGGCGGCAGTTGGTCGTGGAAAGCGCAGTTGGCCCTCTTCCTGATCCCCACGGCGATCTACGGGCTCATGTTCTTGGGACAGCACATGCCGAAGTCTGAAGCGTCGGTAAAAGGCCTTAGCCTGGGTGAGATGATGAAGGACGTCGGATTGCTTGGCGGCGCGGTCGTTTGCTTGTTGGTCGCCTTGTTCGTCAAAGAGGCTCTGGGCGGAATGCTCGCGCTCTTGCTCAAGAATGACTTTTTCACTGGTCCAACTTGGGGCTACCTCTCGTGGGGCGTTGGCCTCGTGCTGTGGCTGGCTGTGGGCGGCCTGACTCGCGGTTCGATTGGCGCCTGGCTGCTCTTTGTGTTGTTCGTCGTGCATGCGCTTGTCGGCGCCGTCGAGCTTGGGACAGACGGCTGGATTCAGAACATCACCGGCAATATCCTCACGCCCACTCAGGGCAAGGTTCTCTTCGTCTTCACTTCGGCGGTAATGTTTTCTCTGCGTTTCTGCGCGGACTTCATCGAAAAAAGAATCGGCCTCTCGCCGGTCGGCATCTTGTTAAGCTGTGCGACCCTTGCCTGCATCGGCCTGAATCTGGTGAGTGGCATTGCGACCTTTGGCGGCGCGATGGGTGCCCTGGTGGTTTACGCGGTCGGCAAAACCTTTTTCTGGCCAACCATGCTCGCAGTCACAAGCGATCGCTTCCCGCGCACAGGCGCAGTCGCCATCAGCATCATGGGTGGTATCGGGATGATGTCTGCCGGTCTTATCGGCTCAAAGGGTCTCGGCTATGCCAAGGACCGCTTCGTCGGAGAGGAACTTAACAAGGCTGATCCTGCGGTATTCGCGGAATACAAGGCCGAGAAACCGAGTAAGTTCTTGTTTTTTAAAGGGTCTTTCGGCCTGGACGGCAGCAAACTCGGAGCTGTAAACGCAACTCTGCGCGAAAGCCGCGATGCGAAACAAAAACTCGTGGCCGATTCGAATATGAAGGGTGACCGCCGTACGTTGGTGGCCGATTCGTTTATCCCGGCGACAATGGCCGTGATTTACCTCTTCATTCTGCTCTATTTCAAGGCCATTGGCGGCTATAAAGCCGTCCACATCGTGCCGGTGGCGGGGCAACAAACGGCAGAGACGAAGCCGGCTACTTGAGCTGTGGAAGGTCCGGCGACCAAAGCGGGAGCCGACCAACGACATTTGTTTCTGGCCAGCGCCTTCAGCTCGTCATAGTCCTCCCAAACTTTGTCGCACGTGCGACAAAGTTTGGGAGGAACCCAAGGCGGCGGGCATGTGAGTTTCTCGAGGGGTTGAGGGCAAGGCGCAGCTTCCAGGAAGTGCGAGTGTCGCCCCACCGGAATAAAATCGCGAAGATCGGCGAAGATTCGCTCTCAGAAACTCCGTCTCACTGGGCCGCACCGGCCAGTTCCGGTTTCCGTTCCCACCGTCGCGGCGCGCGCTCGGGCGGCGCCGTGTCCACCTTCGCGTAATACGTCTCCTCGCCGAACATTCCGTCCACCGCCTTTTGCAATTCCACCGAGGGGCTGACCGAGTAGCGTTCGTGGGTTTCAATAAAAATAATTTCGCCGGTCGGCCGTTTGAAACAGAGGAACAGCGGACATTTGCCCGGGAATCCGGCAACGATTTCCTGGATCAGATCGAGTTGCTCCGGCGTCAGGTGCGCCGTGTGCAGACGCAGGTGCACCTGTTTGGTGTATTTTTTCGGCGCGTCTTCCAGGGGCATGATTTCCTGCGGAAAAATTTTGGGGTTGTCGTCACCGGTGGTGACTTCGCCGACGACCAGAATCGCGTTGTTCGGCACGAGCAGGTCGCGAAAGCGGTCGAAGTTCTCGTTCAGGCAGAGCACCTGCACCGAGCCTTCGAGGTCTTCCAGGGTCACCATCGAGTAGGGCTTGTTGGTTTTTTTGGATACGCCGTTTTGCACCGCCGCGATCAAACCACCGATGCGCGTCATGGTGCGGTTTGGCAATTGCGCCAACCCCGACGTTTTGTGCAGGCAAAACTTTTCGAGGAGCGGCGCGTAAGGCGTCAGCGGATGGCCGGTCACGTAAAAACCGAGCAGCTCCTTTTCGTAGGCGAGCAACTCGTGTTGCGGCCATTCGGGCAGTCTTTGCATCGATTCCGGCATGGGCGATTCGTTTTCCTGGAGCATGCCAAAGAGCGAACCTTGTCCGCGCTGTCGGTCGGCGACGATGCTGGCCGCGCGCGCGAGGGTCCGGTCAATTTGCGCAAAAAGCGTTGCCCGGGTCTCGCCGAAGCCATCACACGCGCCGGACTTGATGAGCGCTTCCAACACCTTGCGATTCACCGTGCGGATATCAACGCGCTCGCACAGGTCGGAGAGCTTTGTGAATTTTCCGGTTCCGTCCCGCGCCTGGAGAATGCTTTGCACCGCGATTTCGCCGACGCCTTTGATGCCAGCCAGACCGAAGCGGATGGCCCTGCGCGGTAGTAGCACGGGCGTCTCGCCCGTGTGTTCCTTGTCCTGTTCGCACGGGCGGGACGCCCGTGCCACTACGCTTTCCGCGGGCGTGAAAAACACGCCGCTCTCGTTCACGTCCGGCGCCAGCACCTCGATGCCCTGCCCGCGGGCTTCGTCGATGTACTGGCTGAGCTTGGCGGTGTCGGCCATGTCGTTGGTCATCATGGCGCAGTAAAACTCGACCGGATAGTTGGCCTTCAGGTAGGCGGTCTGATAGGCGACGATGGCATAAGCCGCGGCGTGCGACTTGTTGAAGCCGTAGCCGGCAAACTTTTCGAGCAAGTCAAAAATCTGGTTCGCCTTCGCCTCCGCAATGTGGTTCTTCTCCTTGCAACCCTTGACGAAGATGGCGCGCTGCTTCGCCATCTCTTCGGGCTTTTTCTTGCCCATCGCGCGGCGCAACAGATCGGCGCCGCCGAGCGTGTAGCCGGCCAGCACCTGCGCGGCCTGCATCACCTGTTCCTGATAAATCAGAATTCCGTAGGTCTCGCGCGCGATCGGTTCGAGCAGCGGATGTTCGTATTCGATTTTGACCTCGCCGTGCCGGCGTTTGATGAACTCAGGGATGAGGTCCATCGGCCCGGGCCGATAGAGCGCGACGAGCGCCGTGATGTGCTCCAGGGAACCGATCTGGAACTTCCGGCAAAGATCGCGCATTCCGCTCGATTCCAATTGGAAAATGCCCAACGTGTTCGCCTTGTTGAGCAGGTCGTAAGTCCGCGCGTCGTCCAGCGGCAAATGGTCTATGGGAACTTCGATGCCTTTGGTTTGCTTCACCATCTCGCAGGTGTTGCGGATGACGGTGAGCGTCTTCAGCCCAAGGAAATCCATCTTCAGCAGGCCCAGGTCGCCGACCGGACCCATCGCGTACTGGGTGACGATGGTGCCGTCGTCGTCGGCTTTGAGCGGGAGCAGGTTCACCAGCGGCTGGTCGCCGATGACCACGCCGGCGGCGTGCACGGAGGCGTTGCGCGTGATGTCTTCGAGGACAAACGCGGTGTCGATGAGGTCCCGTGTGGCGTCCTGGGACTGGTAAGCTTGCTTGAGCTCGGGCGAAACCTTGAGCGCCTTTTCCAGCGTCATCTTGAGGTCATTCGGAACCATCTTGGCGAGCCCGTCGCACTCGCCGTAGCTCAGACCCATCACGCGGCCCACGTCGCGCACGACGGATTTCGCGCCCATCGTGCCGAAGGTGATAATTTGCGCGACCGAATCGCCCCCGTATTTCTGACGGACATAGCCGATGACGTCCGCGCGGCGGTCGTCGGCAAAGTCGATGTCAATGTCCGGCGGGTTGACGCGTTCGGGATTGAGGAAACGCTCGAACAACAGGCCGTAACGGATGGGGTCCACGTTGGCGATTTCCAACAGGTAAGTGACGATGGAACCGGCTGCCGAACCTCTGGCAACGCACGCGATCCCTTTGCTGCGGCCGAATTGAACAAAGTCAGCGACGATGAGAAAGTAGCTGATGAAACCGGTTTTCTCGATGACGGCCAACTCCTGTTGCAGGCGGTCAAGGACGACTTGGACGGCCTTCGCGATTTCTTGCTGCGTGTGCCATTGATCAGTCGCCTTCCCCTCACCCCGGCCCTCTCCCTTGGGGAGAGGGAGAGTGGCACTTCGGTTTTCTGACTGAGCAGAGCCGCAGGATTTTTTTGAGGCTGACGACGTTTCCCCCTCTCCCTGAGGGAGAGGGCCGGGGTGAGGGGGCACGGCGGGTTGATATGCCGGCAACCGTTCTGGATCATCGACGCGTTCAATCACAAATTCCTTCCCCTCCGCCCGGGCGTGAATGCCGTAGCGCCGGCGCAGTCCCTCGGCGAGCAACTGCCGCAGGTACCCTTCGCGGGTGAAATGTTCCGGCGGATGGAAGACCGGGTAATGGAGTTTGCCGAACTCGATTTCGAGGTTGCATTTCTCGGCGACTTCGAGCGTGTTTTTCACCGCGTCCGGGACCTCGCTGAACAGCGCCTTCATTTCTTCAGCCGAGCGCAGGTAAAACTGTTCCGGCACGTAGCGCATTCGCCGGGTGTCGCTGAGCAGGCTTTGGGTGCCGATGCAGATGAGCGCGTCGTGGGCGTGGGAATGGCCCTTTTCCACGTAATGCACGTCGTTAGTGGCGACGAGGTTCAACCCGAAATCCTTCGCCCATTGAATCAGGTGGCGATTGACCTTGGTCTGTTCGGGGATCGTGTGGTTCTGGAGTTCGAGATAAAAATTTTCCGCGCCGAACGTCTGCTTGAACCAATCCACCGTGGCGCGCGCCTTGTCCAACCGGTCCTTTTGGATCAGTTCGGGAATTTCGCTGGCCAGACAGCCGGAGAGCGCGATGAGGCCTTGGTTGTTCTGCGCCAGAATTTCTTTGTCGATGCGCGGCTTGTAGTAATAGCCCTCCAGATGCGCCGCGGTGGCGAGTCGGATCAAATTCTGGTAGCCCGTCTCGTCCTTCGCCAACAGGACGAGATGATGATAAACGTCCTTGCCGCCGCTGGTCGTCTTTTTGTCGAAGCGACTGCCGGGCGCGACATACACCTCGCAACCGATGATCGGTTTGATGCCTTTGTTGCAAGCAGCCTGATAAAAATCGATCGCGCCGTAGAGCACACCGTGGTCCGTGATCGTGAGGGCGGGAAACTTCAGTTCGTGCGCCTTGTCCATCAACCGGTCGAGACGGCAGGCGCCGTCGAGCAGCGAATACTCGGTGTGCAGATGGAGGTGGACAAAATCCGCATGCGACATGAGGCAAGATTATCTCGCCGCGCGACACAGACGCAAGAAAGGGTTGTTCACGCGCTTCGGCTCGGGCGCATCTTGATACGACCGCCAAGCCAGCGGCGATTCCCTCTCCCCACGACGGAGGAGTGGGGAGAGGGCCAGGGAGAGGGGATTTCAAAAGAGGGCGACAATTCGATGGAACGGCCCCTCCCCAGCCCCTCCCCAGCCCTCTCCCCGCTCGTGCCTCGCAGGGAGAGGGAGCAGGTCTGGCGGGCACGAATTACGAATTACGAATTACGATAGGCGCGCCCGGCGTCAAGTTCCGCAGGCGCTCGAACACGTGCTCGGGAGAAATGGCGGCAAGGCAATGGCTGGCGCTTTGACAAACGTCCAGGCTGCCGTCGCAGCAACACGGACTGCCAAGGAGAACCTGGTGCTGCGCGCCGACCGGCGCCCATTGAGCCGCGGACGTGGGGCCGAACAACGAGATGGTAGGCACGCCCAGGCCGGCGGCAAAATGCAGCGGGCCGGTGTCGCCGGAAACAAACACCTCCCCGCGCTTGAGCACCGCGAGAAAGGTGGCCAGATCAGGCACGGGCGGCAGCATCGGCGCATTGGGCGCCAGTTTTTTCAACCCGTCCATCAGCGATTGTTCCCGCGCGCTTTTGCCGGTCGTGAAGGCCAGTCGAAGCCCCGCCGCCGCGGCCATTTGACAAAGGGCGGCCCAGCGTTCGAGCGGCCATTCCTTCTTCGGCTGGCCGGCGGCCAGATGGCAAATGATCGTTGGCTCCGGCAGGATCTTTTCGGCGGAAGCGTCCAGGGCCGGATCGGTGTGAATTTCGATTTGCGTCGAGTGCGGCGGTGCAATCCGCCAGGCCGACAAAATATGCAGCAACCGCAGCGTCTCGTGCTGCTCCAGCGGCGCCGGCGGCACGCGTTGCGTGTAGCAGAAACGGCGTCCGACGAAACCGCCCGCATGGACCGGCCCCAGCCGTTGTCGGGCGCCGCAGAGCAAACTGAGGAGGGCGCCGCGGTCGTTGCCGCCGAAATCGACCGAGCGATCGAATCGTTCGTCGCGGAGCGCGCGAATGACCGGCCAGGTTTTCAGGAAGCGGGCGCGGCCACGCCGGCGCGGCAATGCCCAGACGCGGTTCAGCCAGGGTAGATGGTTCAGGATCGGCGCGACTTCGTCCGGCACGAGCGCATGCAGCGCGCAGTCCGGCCAGTGTTCCCGGATGACCCGCAGCGCGGGGACCATGAGGACGGTGTCGCCGAAGTATTTGAACTGGATCGCCAGGATTTTGAGCGGGCGTCCCATTTGCGTCTGTTGTTCGCGGCGCGACTGAGCCTTACCTGCTCACTGCAACCACGAACCACGAATGCACACGAATGCACACGGATCGCGACAGGTCTTCAGTCAACGGAACGGCCCGGGAAAGATTTCCCGTCATCCGGCGACCGGCGATGCGTTCTGCGGTGAGGGAGTAATCCTCAATCAAATCGTGCCGATTCGTGTTCATTCGTGGTTGTCAACGGCCGGGAGGCGGCTGCGTCAGCTCTGGAATTGGAGTTCATAAAGTTTTTGGTACAGGCCGCCGTGTTTGATCAATTCAGCGTGTTTGCCGGTTTCGACGATGCTTCCCTGGTCGAGGACCACGATCAGGTCGGCCTTTTGCACCGTCGAGAGCCGGTGCGCGATGCAAATCGTGGTGCGGCCGGTCATCAATTCCTCGAGCGCGGCCTGGACGGCCCGTTCCGATTCGGTGTCGAGCGAGCTGGTGGCTTCATCGAGCAGGAGAATGGGTGCGTTCTTCAAAACCGCGCGGGCGATGGCAATGCGCTGGCGTTGGCCGCCGGAAAGATTCATCCCCTTTTCGCCGACGATCGTCTCGTAGCCGCCCGACTTTTCCAGGATGAACTCGTGGGCGAAGGCGTGTTTGGCGGCTTCCTCGATTTCGCCGGCGGTTGCGCCGGGACGGCCCAGCGCGATGTTATTGCGGATCGTGTCGTTGAACAAAATGGTTTCCTGGGTGACGACCGCGATCTGGCTGCGCAGCTCGCGCGTGGCCACCTGGCGAATGTCCGTGCCGCCGATGCGCACGGCGCCTTTCTGGGGGTCGTAAAAGCGGAGCAGCAGATTGGTCACGGTGGTCTTGCCGGAGCCGCTGGCGCCGACGAGGGCCACCATCTGCCCGGGCCGGACCGTGAGTCGGATCCCTTGCAACACGAGCTTGTCGCCGTAGGAAAAATCAATGTCATCGAACTGAATCGGGGCATCCGCGGCGTGCAACGGCAAAGGGTTCGCGGGTTCCACGAGCGAGCTTTGCGTGTGGAGCAGTTCGAATACCCGCTGGCTTGCGGCACGCGCCTGCTCCAGTTGATTGTGCAGCCGGCTGATCTCCTTGATCGGCTGGTAGAGCAGGAAAATGCTGGTAACGAAGGACAGGAAATCGCCCGCGCTCACCGCGCCCGCGCCGGTGAAGGCGACATAGAGCAGGACGAGCGCAACTCCGATGGCCGCAATCAGCTCGATCAGCGGTCCGGAGGTTTCCTGCGCGCGGACAATGCGCATGAGTTGGCTGACGAACTTGCGAGTGGTCTCCCGGAATCTGTCGCTCACCGCGTTCTCCAGGTTGTAGGCTTTGATGATGCGAATGCCGGTGAACGATTCCTGCATCAGGTCGGTCAGCTCCGCCAGATGCGCCTGGGCGGCCAGCGTGGATTTCCTGGCCTTCCGTCCGTAAACCATGATCGGCACCATGCACACCGGAAACACGAGCAGTGAGATGACCGTCAGCCGGGGTTGTTGCGCCAGCAGTACGGTCAGCAGCACCAGAACCGTCACCGGCGCGCGAATCATCACCGAAAACGACGTGGCGAAGGTATGATGCAGCGCGAGAATGTCGTTGGTGATGCGGGAAATCAGTTCACCGCTTCGGGCCTGGCTGAAAAAGTGCAGCGAAACGTGCTGCAGGTGGGTGAACAATTTCGACCGGATGTCCGCCACTGCGCGAACCGCCGCCCAGTTCATGAGATAAGAGTTCAAGTACCCGCAAACCCCCCGGAGAAGCATGACTAATGGGATCAGGCTGATGGCCAACACCAGGCCGACCTTTGACGCGGGGGACTCGATTTGCGGCAACCACGTCTGCAGCGCGTCGCGCAAGAACTGCGGCGCCTTTTCCCACGGGCTGGCCGGGGCACCGTGTCCCGGCCCGGCGAACACCAGGTCGGGAACGATCCTGACCACCAGCACCAGCAGCGCGTTGGTCAGCGCATACAGGACGCCGAAGAAAATACCGAGTGCCAGGCGCACCCGATACGGTTTGGCGAATTGCAGCAGCTTGCGGAGAAATTCGGCCATCGATGCTGCGGCAGAGTATGTGGCCCGCGACGGTGTGACGCGAGGATTTTCCGCGCGGTGAGAACCGGTTCTAATCGACCGCCGGAAACAGTTTCCGCCCGGCGAGCCTGTTCAGGAAGTAGCGCGCCCGCGCCGACGTGGTGTGACACCTCAGGAATTTGGCCCGTCCGGCGGCGGCAATGGCCTCGCGCTCGGCGTCGTGATCGCAATAGTAGTTCAACAATTCCACCAGGTCCGTCAAATCGTCCTGCATGAAGACGGCTTCCTTGCGGTCGATGAAATTGTCCGGAACGGGCATGCGCGGCCTTTGCGCCAGCAACAACGAACCCACGCACGCGATCTCCCAATAACGCAGCGCGTCGTCCCCCGCGCCCCAAAAGCTCAGGCAAACCTTGGTGGCGGCGAGTTCGCGCAAGTATTCCTGTCCCCGCACGCCGGGAACCGGATCGCATCCTCCGGCGGCTGCAAAGTCGCGAACGCCCCGCAGCATCCGGATGGCTTGCGACCGTGACGCCGACGTTTCGTTGCCCCGGAAAGCGACCTGGCGGGTTTTGGAAATTGGTTCCGTGGGTGTGACGAAATAGTCCTCCGGCAGGCAGAATGAGATCGGCACCACATCGGGATGGTTCGTCAGCGTGCCGCGGTGTTCTCTTTTGAAAACCAGATCGAAATCCCGTTTTGCCAATACG
>WNFZ01002476.1_pt1 | contig 17503 bp, 16 predicted proteins | sample 5400081 | NCBI WGS metagenome assembly WNFZ01 (sample SAMN13153365, study PRJNA577476) | soil metagenome | isolation source: 80 cm soil or saprolite under grassland replicate 1 | place: USA:California | collected 2016-06-15 | reverse complement strand
CGTGGATGCGACGATTGTCTATCGCACGCAGGTTCATGAGCACACCACGCAGCAATTGCGCGAAACAACAGAACGCGGACTGGCAGGCTGGGTAATCCGAAACCGCAAAGGTGTTTATGTGCCAGATACAAGCAAGGATGAGCGCTGGCTCATACGTCCTGATGATGCGATAGATCAGTCTGGCGTAAAATCTGCGATTTGTGTGCCGCTTCTGGCGCGCGAAAAATTAGTGGGCGTATTGACCCTTGTTCATCCCAAGCCTGATGCTTTTTCAGAAATTCAACTGGATCTGATGCAAGCCATTGCCGACCAGGCGGGCATTGCTGTGCTGAATGCGCGTCTCTATACCGAGAGCCAGCGCCAGGCGCGTGTGATGACCGCTCTCGCTGAAGGTGCCGCGGCGATGAATGCCTCCCTGCGCATGGAGGATGTGCACCAGCGCATTCTGATCCAGACTATACAGGCGCTCCAAGTGGAAACGGTTGCGCTCGGTATGATTGAAGGCGATCAGCTTGTTTTCCGTGCCGCTGCGGGACATAACGCTGGGAACATCATCGGCCGCAAAATTGCAGTGGGCGATGGCATCGTCGGCACTGCAGCGCGTGAGGGGCGCGGTGTCGTCGTACCCGATATCAGCCAGGATAAAAATTATGGCGAGGCGGATAAGTTCGGCGGCGTCGAGATGCGGGCAATTGTTATCGCGCCGATCCAGGCGCAGGGACGCATGATCGGCGTCATTGAAGCGATCAACCCGATTGCCCCATCCTTTGATCCCGATGCATTGCTGGTCATGACCGGTATCGGTGGCCTCGCTGGTACAACGATTCAAAATGCGGAATTGTTCGAGAAGCTGCGGGCGGCTCATCAACGTTATCGTGAATTATTTCAGGACAGTATCGAGCCAATGTTGATTACTGATTGGGACGGTCATATCCTGGAAGCGAACCGTCAGGCAATGTTATTGAGCGGATATTCGAACGAACAATTGCATGCTCTGACGATCGATCAGCTTCATGAAGTACATTGGAATCGCACAGGCATGGAGTTTGAAACCCTGCGAGAGAATCGTACATGTTCGTATGAATCCTCTTTGCATCGCCAGGACGAGACTCACATGCCAATCGAAGTTCATGCACGGCGCGTGGAATTCGACGAAGCCGATTCGATTCAATGGGTCATGCGCGATATCACCGAACGCAAGGAACTGGACAGTTTGCGCGAAGACCTCACGGCGATGATCTATCATGATCTGCGCTCGCCCCTTGCAAACATCGTATCCAGTTTGGATGTCCTATACAGCATGGTTCCTGAGGATGATAAGGAAACGGTTCTTACCATTCTGAAAATTGCGGAGAACTCCACCGACCGCATCCAGCGCCTGGTCAGTTCTCTGCTGGATGTTAGCAGACTTGAATCTGGTCAGCCAGTTGCCGATCAGAAAGTAGTCGACACTTTGGAGTTAATACACAGCGCAGTTCGTGATGTAACGCCGGTCACCGCTGGACGTCATCAGACGCTGATGACCAATCTTCCCATCGAACTCTCTTCCATCTGGGTGGATGAAGACATGGCGCGGCGTGTTCTCATCAATTTGATGGAGAATTCCAGCAAGTTCAGCCCACAGAATGGCATGATCGAAATTGGGGCGCGCCCGGAAGACCAGTGGATTCACATGTGGGTCCGAGATAATGGTCCTGGCGTCCCGAGCGCAGAGCAAGACCGTATCTTCGATAAGTTTACGCGGCTGCGTGGAAGCAACAAATCTGGCGGTCTTGGGATTGGTTTGGCGTTCTGCCGCCTCGCCGTCCAGGGACATGGTGGACGCATCTGGGTGGAGAGTGAACCGGGTAATGGTTCCACCTTCCATTTCACGTTCCCGGTCGCGACCGTAGAGCAACTCTCTGGCAATACAGGTTAGCGTGTCACTTCCCTTAAGAGGAGAACTGTTTTCTAAATGGATGCAATTGCAAAGAATGTTTATATCGAAGATCGCTATCTGGGCGTGACGTTAGGCGTCATTACGCAACCGCGCGGTCTGATTCAGATCGACGCGCCGCCCTCTCCCGAAGACGGACGGACCTGGCGCGCCTCGCTCATGGGAATGGGCAATGGACCAGAGCGCGTGTTGATTAATCTGGATGCTCATCCCGACCGAACCCTGGGAGTCCGCGCCATGGATTGCACGGTCATCGCTCATGAGAAAACTGCCCAGGCATTCCGCAATCGACCCACAACATTTAAGGCACAGGGCGATGAGACCGGTGCGAACTGGGAAGCCATTCCCGGTTTGGGAAGCGTGCGCTGGGCACCGCCTGAGATTTCTTTTGTCGAGAAGATCACCATCCATTGGAGCGACACACCTATTCTTCTGGAGAATCGCCCCGGTCCCGGGACAGGTTCGATCTGGGTCACGTTGCCCGCGGAGAAAGTTGTTTTTGTTGGCGACACAATTATGAAAGGCCAGCCGCCCTTCCTGGCAAATGCTGATCTACCGGAATGGATCGAAACATTGAAAGTATTGCAGGAACCGGAATATAAAGGATATATCATCGTCAGTGGGCGTGGCGGCGTGGTCACTCAACAGCGTGTTCGTTCGCAAATTGAAACGCTCAAGCGCGTCTACGACAAGATCGATAAGCTTGGCAAGAAGAAACCTGCCAACCCTCAGACCGATAAATTGGCAGATCAACTCCTAAAAGATTTCAAAGCTCCTTCGGCGCGACAGAGACAATACTTACATCGTTTGCGCTATGGTTTGCAACATTACTACATCCATCACTATCACCCATCCGGACGTCATAGTATTGAGGAAGCGTGACAGCGCAGCCCCTATTTGAAGTCACTCGTGGACAGATCGTTGAATCCGTCCACTATGGTTCGATTGCAGTTGTTGATTCGAACGGAAAATTGATTGCATCTTATGGCGACCCGCAAACGGTCGCTTTTTTGCGCTCCAGCGCCAAACCGTTTCAAGCGCTTCCCTTTGTGGAACGCGGCGGCGTGGAATATTTCAACTTCACGCCGCGTGAGCTTGCTCTTTCCTGTGCTTCTCATGAAGGCAGCGATATGCATGTGCAGGCTGTGTCGCAACTGCAAAACAAAATTGGAATTGAAGAAAGTAATTTGCAGTGTGGCACACATCTGCCCGGTGATGTGGATGAACTCAAGTCGTTGATCGTTCACAACCAACAGCCTCACACGAATCATAATAACTGTTCCGGCAAACATACTGCCATGCTCGCTCATGCGAAGATGCGCGGTCTTCCACTGGAGAATTATCTCGATATCGATCATCCCATCCAGCAGGATATCCTCGTCGCCTTCGCGGAGATGTGCGGACTATCCGTGGATCAAGTGGAGCTTGGCACGGATGGTTGTTCCGCACCTAATTTTGGGGTGCCGTTATATAACGCAGCATTTGCTTTCGCAAAAGTATGCGATCCGCGTTCTTTAGCAGAAACACGGTCATCGGCGTGTCGCAAGATCACAGCCGCCATGACGTCTTATCCAGAGATGGTCAGCGGTTATGGGGAATTCGATGAGCAATTGATGAGAGCCGGGGAGGGGAGGATTGTCTGCAAACGCGGTGCGGAAGGCTATCAAATCATTGGCGTATTGCCTGGCGTCATAAGTCCGGATTTGCCCGGTATCGGGATTGCCCTCAAAGTCTCGGATGGTGACGCGGCGCGCATGGGAAGTAATTTAGAGTCCACGAATCGTGTCCGCCCGGCAGTGACGCTAGAGATCCTGCGTCAGCTTGGCGCGCTTTCCTCGAAACAGGAGCAAGCCCTGGCTTCGTTCGGACCAGAGAAGTCAATCACGAATCATCGTGGGACTGTCACGGGGAAATCGTATCCAGTATTTAAATTATAGAAACCTTGCGAAGATCTAGACCCTTCACTTCGTTCAGGGCAGGCTCTTCGCAAGGTTTTTCATTAACTTAATAACGCTTCGAGCGTGTGATTGTTTTCTGCCAGGCGCACCGATAACACACGACCAATCCATTGATGCAGGTGAAATGCCAGTTCGGGATCATCCTGCATCATTTTGTTATATGCATTCAGTGTCAGACAATACAGCACGCTGGGCTGATCGGCGACAACCGTAGCGGTTCGTGATTGTTGGAGGAAGAGTCCCATCTCGCCGACCATCGTCCCGCCACCCTGACTCCGTAAGCGAATAAATTTTCCGTTTGAGATCTCAAGACGCGTTGTCAGTTCTCCTGAATCGATAAAGTACATGCAATCCGGCGAGTCACCGCGATTGATCACAACATGATATTGACCCGCTTCCTGCCTCTCAAGATATGTCATGAATTTATCCACCTGCTCGCCGGATGGTAATAACTTTTTTAGTTGCGCGCGTAACGATCCAGCGCGGATGATCGTCGAGCCACCCTCTTCGAGCAATAACTTGGATTCACACCACTCCATGCCGTAATCGAGGCTGTCAAAGAAACGAACCCATTCATCACCATCCTGCAAGCCGGCGCGCTCCAATTGGATTTTTGACCGAGCATCCACCTCTGTTAATACAATATGAAACTTGTTTGCTTCCGCCAGCTGTTTCAAACGAACAAAACTAAACACAGCGGAGGAATCTAACGCCGACACATGCTGAAAGTCAAGAATGAGATAGTGAAGGTCTCCGCGCTCGGAATCCTTAAGTCGACCGTTCACACGCTGCACCAGACTCTGGGATGTGCCGAAGAAGACAAACCCGTGCAACCGCAAAATCTGAATCTGCTGACCGAAGCGCCGGATAAGCTGTCGCTGCTCAAAAGGACGTTCTATGCTGCTCTGATACGATTCGCCAGTAAGTACATCTTTCACAATATCGATGCGACTGTAGTTAACAACAAATACGATGATCGCAATCGCGATACCGGTGCCGACGCCTTGCAAAAAACCAAGAGTCGCGACCACGAGCAGAATCAAAACCACCAGGGCGTAATCGAGGCGCGGCAATTGGAACCAGGCATCATATAACCACTCCACCAAAAATGTGATGCCCAGAAAGAACAATATTCCACCTGCTATCAGTGTTGGAATTAATGAAAGCAGGGAGGCGCCCAACAATAGTACAAATGCTGTTACACCTGCCGCGATCACCGGAACCCACCTGCTTCGGATATTCATCCGAAATGGGATCGAGGAAAAACCTAGATAATGATAGCCAGCAGAACCACCCGCCAATCCGCCGACGATGTTGGCGAAACCGGTGGCGATCAATTCGCGATTGACATCCATATCTGTTTTTGCAATTAACTCGAGAGCATTGGAATTCAAAAGCAGGGCCACCAGGCCAATGAGTGCAATGGCAGCAATGTTGCTCCCTTGCCCGGCGATCAACGCCCAGTTGACCTGTCTCAGCAGCGACAAATTCAATGGATGCCATAAAGCGCCCGTGGGGAATGGTCCCAGCAACCAGCCGCCTGCGCGAAGTTCCGAGATGTTACGTCCTGCAAGCAAAGCAACGGCATAAAAAAGAACTGTCGTTACAGTAAGTAATGCCGGAATTGTCAGAAAATGCTGAAAGCGCCGCGAGCCAACCACAAGGGCAATCCCAAAGATCAGGCTGGGAACCCAGCGCAAAAGATTCTCTGGCAGTAGCAGTACATTGAGATTCGCCATTGCGGGGGTAACACCCGTCACACACCCAGCGCGCCTTTGACGAGCAGCAAGCCTGTGCCAGCAATAAAACCGCCCACAACCGGATAAGGAATAAAGCGGACAAATCGTCCAAGTTTGAACCCACCGATGATCAGAAAGAAAATACCTGTCAGAACAGAAGTGACGATCACTGTTACCGTTACTGTGATGAATTTAGCTTCTGAAGACGCCCCTGGCATTTGAGCGAGTATTGCAACTGCCATTAAACTCAGGATTGCGGCGGGACTATCCTGAGGTCCGCCGATGATGCCAGGCATGGAATTTGTCAGGGCGATAACGAGTTGAATGATGAACCCGCCAAAAAGAATCATTCCGATTCCCGCACCGGCAAATGGAGCCAATTCTCCAGAATAGATTAGGATAGCAAAGGAAATCACAGTAGGAAGGGCAATCGCCCCCAGAACCAGTCCCAGACTCAGAATTGGGATAAAACGTCGAAACTCAAACTTGGAATCTCTCCGATTCATAGCTGCCCTCATCAAAGTATTTTGGATAGCTTATGTCGAGTATAGCATGTCAAGGTTACGAAAATACAATCGATCCTAAAGAGTGTTACAATCCAAACGCATAAAATATTTGATTTGCTCGAAAGAGAGAGTATGGCACCGTCCGGGGATCGCATTTTGCTGGTTGAACATGATCCTGAAGTTTGTGATTTGATAGCCCGCCAGGCTTTGAAATCGGTTGGTTATCAAGTGAATGTTGTCGCTGATGCTTCCTCTGCCATCAAATATGCGGTTCAAACTCCCCCCGACCTGATCATTGCTAATTTGAATCTTCCGGGCTTGAGCGCCAAGGATCTGCTTGTCGCGCTTTCTTCTCAGGGCGTAGAAACGCCTCTCCTGGTAATCGCCAACAAAGGACAGGAACAGGATATTATCCAGGCGTTCCGTCTCGGCGCAGCAGACTACCTGCTCTGGCCTGCACGCGACGCAGAAGTTATCTCTGCGGTCGAACGGGCGCTTAGCCACGTCCATGAAACGCGCGACCGCCAGCGTCTTGACTTGAAATTGAGTGAGGTCAATTACGAGTTGCAGCGTAAGGTTCGCGAATTGACTGCCATCCTGAACGTGGGCAAAGCAGTCATGTCGATTACGGATCAACGCTTGTTATTTCAAAAGATTATCGATGGTGCAATTCTGGTCTCTGAGGCCAACAGTGCCTGGTTATTAGTCCGCAACGATGAAAACAAAACCTTTCTGCTTGTTGCTCAGCGCGGACTCCCCGATGTGTGGGCAAAGAAAATAAACATGCCTTTAGACGATGGCGTTAGCGGGCTGGTTGCTCTTTCTGGGGAAACGTTGGCGATTGCGGGGGAACCGCTGCTCAAGTTTAGAATCGCTAACTTTGGGCGAGCTGCCTGTGCCGTTCCGATCAAAATCCAAAGGGAAGTGATCGGCTTGCTGGTTGTCGTTCGCAGGGAAGACCGTCCGTTTGAAAAGACTGAGCAGGCACTGCTGGAAGCGGTCGCAGACTATGCATCGATTTCCCTTGTGAATGCGCGTTTGTTCCGAGCACTAAACAATACTATCCAGGCATCCAGAGAAGGGGAAAGAAGACAGAACGCTTTACTTGAGTCGGTGCGCAGCACCATTGCGGAGGACTTGAAATCTGCAACCTATCCAATTGATTTGTTATTAACCGAAATGACGGGGAATCTTTCAGACCACCAACGTGAAGCTTTGAAAACTGCACGCGCTGCGCTTCAACGGATGGCACGTGCTGCGGAGAAAACCACCCCTCCTATCCCCGTTACTTTGAAAAAGCAGTAAAATTTCATTACATCTATGCCAAAGCCCGATTTGATCCTGCTAGCGCTGGAAGAATCCCCAATACTGAACCTGATGGATCGTGCGCTACGCGCCATCAACTACGAAACCGCCGTTGCTAGGGATACGAAGGCTATGGCTCGCATCCTGCAGGCAACCACGCCTGCACTCTTATTAATTGGCGAGAGGTTTGATGGTCTGGAGGGGTTGAAAATCGCCAGGGAAATGCATGAGCGTTTCCCGACGCTTCCCTTCCTGATTTACACCGAAAAAGTGCAGCCCGACCTAGTTAAAAATATACTTCGTCTAGGACTAGGCGGATACCTTGCGCCACCGCTTCGTACCGACGATATTATCGATGCTGTCGAAACCTGCCTCCAGAACGCGCATCGTGTTGGCGATTGGCTCCGCCGCGAGGTAAAGAAGACAACTGCGACCCTGCAAAAACGCGCCCAGATCTCCGAAGCAGAGCGTTCGCGTCTTGAGGCGGTGTTCAATAGTATTCATGATTGCGTCATGCTCCTGGATCCCGAAAGTAATGTCCTGCTTGTCAACCCAGCCATGTGCCGTTCATTCGGCCTGGATGAATCAACGATCCTAGGCAAGCCAGCATTGGATGTCATTACACATCCCGATTTGCGCGCGCTTCTCACTCGGACCGATATCAATGATCCACTCCAATATCATGAGGTCAGCTTTCCGGATGGTAGAGTCGGCAATGCCCAACTGACCATGATTCCCGATGTGGGACGCGCTCTTACAATGCAGGATATTACCTACCTGAAGGAGATGGACCGAATCCGCAGTGAGTTCGTCCATACCGTTTCGCACGATCTTCGCTCTCCACTGACATCTGTGATTGGTTATACCGAGTTGGTTGAGCGTGCCGGAACTCTTAATGATCTTCAAAAGGATTTTCTGAATCGCATTCAAGATAGTGTGCAGCAGATCACTGGTCTCATCAATGACTTGCTGGATATTGGCAGTATAGAAGCAGGGTTCGACACCCGCCGCGAATTTGTTCAGTTGGAAGGCATCCTGCGTTACACCATTGACATGTTACAGGGTCAGATCAAAGCCAAGCATCTGGCCGTAAAAACGGATATCAGCCCATTATTACCTGCTTTGCGGGCAAATCCGATCCGCCTGCGACAGGTGATGGATAACGTCGTTGGAAATGCGATCAAATATTCTTTTCCAAACGGCGAGATCAACGTCTCTATCCATTCGGAAGATGATCAAATGATCCTGCAAGTTACGGATGCTGGCCCAGGTATTCCCACCACTGACCAGCCGCGCATCTTTGACAAGTTTTACAGGGGAAGCAATATTACAGAAGTCGAAGGTTCTGGGCTAGGACTTGCCATCGTCAAAACAATTGTGGAAAGCCATCAGGGGCGCATCTGGGTGGAATCGGTAGAGGGGAAGGGAAGCTCCTTCTTTATTGTTCTCCCCATACTTTCAGAACCTGCTCCGGCAGGTAAAAAATAATCATGTAGGCTCGGGTAGCTGCCTGACCCTATATCTATTTTGTAGTTAAAAAATGCTTCCGCCGAACAATTTGTTCGGCGGAAGCTTTCGCCAAAGGAGGAGACAGTGAGGAGCATTTTGGAGGTGTCTTTGTTCCGTCTCCACGCTCATAATAGTCGATAGAGGATGTTTTAGCCATTACAGAATGTAACGGATAATTAGTGACGTTTTTCACGAACGAATTCGGTCAAAAATTTCCTAATCAGCGCCACTACGTCCTCAGAACTTCTATAAGTATTTACAGATAAATTCGGATCTGGATTGCCGCTGATCATCTTCGAAACTTTCCGCCCTTCTTGATATAAAGCCAGGACAGGCTTTCCCAAGCCTAAAGCAAATCCAATTTCATAACCCACGCCATGAGAAGGAACGCTTACTTCAGCGATCAACACTTCACTGGCACGGATCCAGTTTACGTCGCGAGAATACACTGTAAACGGATCGATTGCCGCTTCAATTGCGGTGACGCCAGTTTCCGCTAAATGAGCGGTCGGCACTTCGTGGTTGCCCTCCACTAATGCTTTGGTAATGACTTGATAAACGGACTCAAACTCCCGTCCGCCTGTGATCGAGCAGGCAAAGTAAATGTTCATTTTTGTGGTAACCGTGAAAGGATGGAATCACGCGTCCGCTTGCGTTGTTCCGGTGAGCGTGGGCCGGTGTCGGATCGAAAGCTATCCAATTCTGTGCTGAACATCATCCAATCATTGACTAGAATCACGAGGTGTGGAGTTTTGTCTTTGAAAAAGAATCGCGAAAGGAACATGCGCAAAATCCTCGGCGAGATGGGATAGCCATTTAATTCAATCACCAGCGCAGTCCGATTGGCGAGCGGTGCGAAAATATCCTGCATCCATCCGGAAAGACTCTTACGCGGAAATAAAAGATGCATGTCGGTCGGTATAATTCTTTTGATCCGTTTGTAGGAAATGTTCACCCGCATGAAGGGTGTAACCAACTTCAGATAAGTGGGTAGCGGCTGCACATACGCAAAGTTCTTGATCACAATAAAGAAAATGCCAACGAAGATGGCTATTGCACCCACCGCGCCAGCCAGTTGCCAGTACCAGGCAATAAATTGAGCGATTGGATCCTTGTATTCCTCATAGGCAATCGCGAACATGCCTAACCCCATTGCGATCAGAGCGGGCCACCAGCGATTAAGCATATGCTGATATACAATCAGCTTATACTTTTTCCCGGCGCGCTTCATTCTTTAATCATCCTCATTTCTTGGAATGGAGATGTCACCTCCATTCAGATCCGATGGTTTGTTGCCGTCCAGTTTGGCGTTCAATTCCCGAATGGCTCTGGTTAGATATTCACTGCGCAGACTTATTGTGACATCGCCGCGGGTTTTCTCGATGATACCGCGCGCTAAATCAGTTTGACGACGCAATCCGTTGGTGATCGCATCGGGATAATCCATGGTAACAAGCACGGAGTAAATCTCATCCATATGCCCAAGCAGACGTTCCGCTTCCTGCGAATATCCGGAACGCAGAATATCCATTGTGCGACGACGCAGCTCGCCGACCACTTCTGCCAGCCCATTGAGATAAGTTGATTCAGCAACGTGCAATTCTTCGGGCGTCTGAAGCGGTTGATTTTGGATCAACGCACAGGTAACACTGGCTTCCACAAATTCCTTGAGCGCATCCTGTGTGTATCCGGCGAAAAAGAGATCAGGATAATCCTTCAGTTCCACCCGTAATTTTTCTGCCAGCTTGTGTGCTTCATTCAAATGCCCTTCCATGCCTTCCTTATCATCGCGATGCACGGCGCGGATGGCCAGCGAACAAGAGCGGGTTAGTTGGCGCGCCTCGGCCAGGGCCTGATCACGCAACTTGGTTAGGACATCGAATTTTTCACGAATTTGATTGGCTATACTTTCTAATTTGTGCATTCTTCTCGGTTCCGGAATAGGATTGCCCGTACCACTAATACTCTAGCTCTTCCATGGAACGGGAATTGAGATTCAAATAGCGCGCTAAATAGATTATGCAGCACTTAGTAAAACACTATTCCTGTGGTGGCTCGGGTGGGTGATAGGGACGAAACAGATTTTCAGCCAGCGTATTATTACCGGGGATGTGGATTTCACCGAAAGCCGCTTCGTAGCGGGCAAGGTTTTCGGTGAGGGCGCGCATGAGAAGTTTTGCGCTGAGCGGCGTCATGACAATCCGAGATTGGATGTTTGCAACATTCTCCCCGGGCAGGATGTGTGCAAAGTCAATCACGATATCTGCAGGGGAATGCGAAATGCGCGCCAGGTTGGCGTAGAGAGGCTTGGTCCCCTCCGGGATATTGATCTGGGGTCCAGAAGGCTGTTGTGCAGGTGTGGTCATAAAATCTTCCTTGTCATGCATTTAATCAGCCAGGCAAGTCCGCACAATGAGACTTGCCTGGCTAAAAAATCATTGCACTAAAATGGGATGTCATCTTCAGCGGGAATCTCGGCGCCTTCCACCCCGCCCACCATCTGGCCTTCACCGCCCTCACCACGCGAAGACAGGAAGCGCACGGTACCAGCCGTCACTTCGAAGGAAGCGCCAGCGGAACCATCCTGCTTGGTCCAAATGCGCGGACCGCCGGTAGCTTTATCGGGTGTGAGACGTCCCTCGATCAACACTTTGGAGCCCTTCTTAACATACTGATTGCAGACTTCTGCCTGCTTGCCCCAGGTCGTAACGCGGAACCAGATAGTCTCCTTCACCTGTTCACCGTTTCCGGTAGTGTACTGGCGATTGGTGGCTACAGAGAAAGACGTGACTGCCTGACCTGAGGGGGTATAGCGCATTTCAGGGTCTTTACCGACATTGCCGACGATGATGATTGTGTGAAACATGGGGAACACTCCTTTAGACTTTAGGTACCCACCTTTCGCGGTGGGGGAAAAATAAGTTGGGTTGTATTGTACCCGTTGTTTAGAGATTTGTTAACGAACGGAGGCTAGAATTCATTGTATCGGTCACTTGGTTTATAGCAGTATACTCGGCCGTAATCGACACAGGAAATAATTAATCATGACCATTACATATCGCCAGGGAACAATCAAGGACTCATTTTCTGCTTTTCAGGTATTTGTCGAATCAATCATGGACCTGGGCGACCGGACAAACGTGATGACAATTACGAGTGGAAATAATCCTGAGGTGCTGAGATCCCTATGGGAAAGCCGCGGACCTTTGTTCACGTTTTTGGCGCAGGATTGCGCTCATTTCTGGATTGCGGAGAACGATGTAAAAATTATAGGATATGCCCGTTCCATCGAACATGATGGTTTGCTTGAACTAACCGAATTCTTTGTTATGCCAGATCAACAGTCAGCGGGGGTAGGAAATGAGTTGCTGAGGCGCGCTTTTCCCAGGTCCAATGAGCGTTATCGGACCATCGTCGCCACTTTGGATGAGCGCGCTCTCTATCGCTATTTAAGCGCTGGCGTTTACGGGCGATTCCCTATCAAGTATTTTTACCGCAAAGCCGAAAAAGTAGAACTGAAATCCGATCTCGAATTCGAGCCGATGCAGCATGAAATCCACTTGGATGGCATAAATCAGATCGATCAGCAGATCGTTGGTCACCAGCGCAGCGCCATCCATCGCTGGATCATCACAACGCGTTACGGATTCATCTGCAAACGAAATGGGGAAATTGTCGGCTACGGTTACATGGGAAGCAATAGCGGTCCCTTCGCCGTGCTGGACGAGAATGATTTCCCGGCCGTACTCGCCCACGCCGAAAGCAGGATGGCAGAAACCGGAGCTGAGTTTGGCGTCGAAACGCCCTTGATCAACAAAAAGGCGCTCCAATATTTTCTCGAACGCAAATATAAAATGGATGCGTTTACGGCGCTGTTCATGAGCAATGAACCTTTCGGAAGGTTTGAAAACTATTTATGTTTCAGCCCAATCCTTTTTATGTGACAGTTTTGTAACATGGTGCTTTAAAGGGAACTTTCATCTCCAGGGCATCGTCCATCGAGAGCACAACATTGGAGGTGCGAGATGAAAGTTACAACCAACCAAATTCTTATTTTATTCGGCATTATTGCCTTAGCGATCATGGCTTGTTTACCAATATCCATCTTCGCCATACCCTTGATCGGACCGAGCCAGCCCGATCCGTCCAAGTTCGATTCGGCTGCTACCCTTCAAGCGATGGTCGCACAGACCATGACAGCCCAGGCGCCAAAGGCGTCTCCTACGCCGACCCTGTTCCTGTCGACTCCTGTACCTGCACACCCATCTAACACGCCCGTTCCAACCGCTGTTTCCTATTGTGACTGGGCAGCCTTCGTCAAGGATGTAAGTATCCCGGATGGGACACTGCTTTCCCCGGGCGAGACCTTTACCAAGATTTGGCGCCTGCAAAACCGCGGTACCTGCACCTGGACACCGGACTACGATCTGGTATTCTATGGTGGCGCCCAAATGAGCGGCACGACGATGCAAGTTCCTGGCTATGTTGCTCCAGGTCAGTATGTGGATGTAGCGGTCACGCTCACAGCACCTTCCGCTGCGGGAAATTACGAAGGTTTCTGGTTATTGCGCAATGCAAACGGTGGTCTATTCGGCACCGGTGTCCATGCTGACGAGACTTTCTATGTGGATATCTACGTCAAAGACATCCCACATGGCGAGGTGACAGGTAATATCTGCTATCCAAGCGAGTCCAACCCGGCGGTGACACTCTATTTTGAGGAGAAGGGTACGAACGATGTGATCCAATTCTCGATCCCGAGGAACACCCCAACCTATAGAGTCCTTTTGCCCAGCGGTATCTATTATGCTCACGCTTGGGCGCCAAGCTCCGATCTCGAAGGCGCTTACGTTGACTCGAATTTCCTCATGAAATCTTTCGTAATCAACAACGGACAATTGACAGTGAACATCGATCTTTGCGACTGGAGCCCAACTTCACACGCACGAGGTGAGTAAGACAAGAAAGGCGACCTACCCAGGTCGCCTTTTCATTAGAGCACTTACAAGAGTCTAAAGACCAAACCACGGAGCTACTGAGTCACTGAGTTCCATATATTTTCCTAGTGTCTCCGTGACTCAGTGGTTCAGAAAACGATATTGGTTATTCCGACTCATTTATGCAGGAGCGCTATTGAGTATATCGGAGTAAATCTGTGAGAATTGGCATAAAAAAGCGGATAATCTTCACTGGATGATATGATGTGCTTCCGTAATAATCGTTGCGACTGACGATACAAAGGAGCACAAATCCCATGAAACATAAAATTACAATCATCTTTCTCAGCTTCGTTATTTTGCTTTCCGCCTGCGCGCCCAAGCCGAAAGATGTACAAACCTTGAAAATTGCAGTATTACCCATTATCGACACACTTCCCATGTATGTTGCCCAGCAGGAAGGTTTATTCGCTAGGCATGGAGTCAATGTAGAGTTTGTCCCGGTTGCCTCCGCGCCAGAGCGTGACCAATTACTAGCTGCAGGCGGAGCGGATGGCACCATCAATGAAACCTTGGCAGTGATGCTCTTCAACAAAGAAAAGACACAGATGCAGGTAGTGCGTTATGCATTGCGTCCCACCGAGGGAAAGGGTCACTTCTTTATTCTTGCCTCGGCAAAAAGTGGCATCGCATCTGTCGATCAATTAAAAAGTGTGGAGATCGGTGTATCGCAAGGCACAGTGATTGAATATGTGACCGATCGACTCTTGCAAGCGGATGGTCTCACAAAGGATGACATCAAAACAATTGCTGTCCCCAAGATTCCAGATCGCATGGCTTTGCTTGCCTCTGGCAAGTTGAAGGCAGGAGTCATGCCCGATCCGCTGGCGGCGTTGGTGGTTAGCCAGGGCGGCGTGATCGTTACCGATGATTCCAAGCATCCCGAATATGGTTTCAGCGTGATCTCCTTCCGCAAGGATGTGATCGATGTGAATCCGGATTCCATCAAAGCGTTCCTGGCGGCGGTTGAAGACGCGACGAAGTCCGTCAATGCGGATCCTGCAAAATATAAAAATGTTTTGAGCGAACAAAAGATCGTTCCTGCGCCCTTGCTGGATACGTACAATGCGCCAATTTTCCCAACGGCTGGCGTGCCTACTGAAGCAGAATGGAAAGATGCGCTGAACTGGTTGAAGGAAAAGGGCATCTTGACTGTGGATGTCTCCTATGCGGATTCGGTGAACTCCTCGCTTCTTCCGTAGCCGACACTGGATGCCGTTATCGAATCATGATCACCGCTGAAAATTTGTTTAGCTTGCTCTGATGATTGACCTCAAATCCGTCGCCTTCGCTTACCCTCATAGTTCGTCTCTCTTTGAGAATTTCTCTCTGAGGATTTCACGCGGCGAGACGTGGGCGATTCTCGGTCCCTCGGGCTGCGGCAAAACAACATTGCTCTATTTACTTGCTGGTCTGAGTCAACCCACCTTAGGACAAGTTTGTATCGAAGGTGAAGCTCTCACACGCCCTCGTCCGCGCAGTGGTCTGATTCTGCAGGATTATGGTCTGCTTCCCTGGTCGACCGTGCACGATAATGTGCAATTAGGCTTGCGTGTGCGCGACTTTTATGGTGAAGACGGCAAGCATACTCCGATCAATTTCCAGCCAGAGAACAGTGTCTCTTATTGGCTCAAGCGTTTGGGGATTGAAGAGGTGGCGAACAAATTCCCACCTCAAATCTCGGGCGGACAACGTCAGCGTACGGCGATTGCGCGCACGCTCGTTCTCGAACCCGATCTGCTTTTGATGGATGAACCGTTTTCATCTCTGGATGCCATCACACGTGAAGATCTGCAAAACCTGACATTGAGTTTATGCAGTGAGCAAAACTTGACTTTGGTCATTGTGACACATGCGATTGAAGAAGCAGTTGGTTTGGGCAGAAAGATTTTGCTGTTAGGTGACGCCCCAAATCGAACCGCGCGAATCTTCGAGAATCCCATGGCAGGGCAGGATCACTATCGGAGCAGCGCGGCATATCACGAGTTATGTGATGCGCTTTGGAAAGAGATGCGCTATGAAGCGGCGTGATTTATTGCTCGCAATGCTGGCCTTGTTGCTTGTATGGCAATTCGCGGCGATGCTGGTGAACCTTCCCATCCTGCCTGCGCCATTGAAAGTGTTCAATGTCTTCGTTCACGAATTGGGACACGGTTTACTAAATCATTTTGTGTTCAGTCTGTGGCGCGTCTTCGCGGGGATGGCACTGTCGGTGTTGGTGGCGGTCCCAGTTGGGCTGGCAATTGGCGGGTCCGAAAAATTGAACCGCTTGTTTTCTCCGTTGATCTATCTGTTGTATCCAATCCCCAAAGTTGTCTTTGTGCCGGTCGTGATCCTGTTCCTGGGAATCGGTGATCTGGCAAAAATCGCCATCATGTTCCTGATTTTATTTTTTCAAATTGTGGTACTTGTGCGCGATCAGGCGGCAGGCTTGCCTCCCCAATTAATTCAAAGTTTGCGCAGTTTGGGCGCAGGGCGACGCGCGTTGTTTCGCTTTGTATATCTGCCCGCGAGTTTACCAGCGATATTGACCGCTCTTCGCCAATCCATTGGGACGGCGGTCGCGGTCTTATATATCACTGAATTATCAGCTACGAAATATGGCTTGGGATATTACATCTACTATAATGGAAGCACGCTGCTAGATTACCCTGCCATGTACGCAGGCGTGATCGCCATGAGTCTGCTTGGGCTTGGTATGTATTTCACTGTCGATTTGTTGGAGCGCAAATGGTGTCAGTGGAAGTTTGTCACTTGAAAAACAAGCTAACCCAAAACAGAAGGCTAAACAACAGCGCCAGCTGACCTGTCCCCGCCAATGCACCATTCAGCGGACGTCCTTTCTGTGTAAAGACAATCCTTGTTGTTTTGACCGCGAGCGGAAGAGATAACCAGGTAAGAAGTGATGTGCCAGGCACTATTCCGAGCAATATAGCAATAGCCATAACAAGATACGCAACAAGTATACAAATCAAAAATTGAATCTTGCTGGCTCGTTCTCCCAGGATAACAGCTACTGTATGTTTTCCTGCTGTGCGATCATTTTCCAAATCGCGCAAGTTGTTGACAACCAGAATTGCAGTAATGATCAAGCCCGGCGGAATTGCCATCCACCACGCAGCAGCAGAGACGGATTCGGCTTGCACATAATACGTTCCCGCCACGGAAGCAAGCCCGAAGAAGATAAAGACGAACAAATCGCCGAGTCCATGATAGCCAAGTGGAAAGGGTCCGCCCGTATAAGCAATCGCCGAAAGGATCGCGGCAAGTCCGACGATCAGGATGGGCCAGCCGCCCAGCCAGGCAAGATACAATCCAAAGAGAGCGGCGAGGGCAAACGCTAGATACATTCCAAACTTGACTTGAGAAGGAGTCAACAATCCCGCCTGCGTGACCCGAACGGGACCCAATCGCTCCGGGGTATCGGTGCCGCGTTCAAAGTCAAAGACATCATTTGCCAGGTTGCTGCCAATCTGTAAAAGAAGTGCTGTACACAAACATGCCAGCGCCGCATCGAATCGAAAAAATCTGTCATGCCAGGCAAGCGCACTTC